>Ga0099848_1000514_pt1 | contig 18362 bp, 18 predicted proteins | sample CB_VirMetaG_3_FD_78179 | JGI IMG/M metagenome (GOLD analysis project Ga0099848, IMG submission 78179) | Freshwater to marine saline gradient viral communities from Chesapeake Bay - CB_1508_1S Viral MetaG | ecosystem: Environmental > Aquatic > Marine > Coastal | place: USA: Chesapeake Bay...
ACGTATTACTATTTCCCGCACGCGCTGAGACAGATCGTGGCGTTGTCTGCTGCCGCTCACCGCAGTACAGAATTGCTTCGGCTGGCTCCCCTCCAGTGGTGGGAAGATTCGTTCCCCTCCCGAGGTGGCGCCGAGGGCAGCGTGGCGTGGATTTCCGCAGCTAATGCACTCATGCAACGCCAGACCGCAGTCGGAGTTTTTGACTCGTTTCGGCTGCGCGGACGTGGAGCGTGGCTCGATGCTGGTCGCGTCGTATACCACGCCGGCGACCAGTTGTATGTGGACGGCAGCCCCAAGTCCATTGAGGCGGTCGCCAGCACCTACCTCTACCAGACCGCCCGCGCAATCCCCTGCTCGGTCCTCGACCCGTTGCCGGAAGACGAGGCGGGCAAACTAGTCTCACTGTTGAGCTTGTCCAATTTGGCCGGACCAATGGACCCCCTGCTGCTTGCCGGCTGGCTGGTTTGCGCTCCCATCTGTGGGGCTCTCGACTGGCGTCCCCACATTTGGCTGAGTGGCAAGGCGGGCAGTGGCAAAACCGTCCTCATCGACCAGGTGATTCAACGCATTCTCGGTGACGCTGCGGTCATCGCACAAGGCACCTCAACTACTGAGGCTGGCATTCGTCAGTCTTTGCGGAGTGATGCCTTCCCGGTCGTTATCGATGAGGCGGAAACCGAGAACAAACTTGACCAGGAGCGCATTCAGCGTATCCTCATGCTCGCCCGACAAGCGAGCCGCGAATCCCGGGCCAAAATCATCAAGGGGTCGGCGGGCGGTGACGCGTTGGAATACACCGTCAGAAGCATGTTCTTGTTTGCTTCCATCGGCGTTGCCGCCACCCAACGGGCGGACCTGTCGCGCCTGACCCTCATGGAGATGGACACGCAAAGGCACATTGAAACCCCTGGCGCATGGCCGAAGATGCAGGCAGCGATGGCGACGACGACGCTGGATGACCAGTGGTGCGCTGCGCTGCGGTCACGGGCGTTGACTCTTGCCCCCGTGATCGCCGCCAATGCCAAAGTCTTTGCAACAGCGTGTGCTGCCCACCTTGGCGGGCAGCGTGACGGTGACCAGATTGGCGCTCTCCTGGCTGGTGCCGTTTCCTTAAGGCATGATCGCGTTGTCTCGCTCGCTGAGGCCACCGACTGGTGTAGCCGGCAGGAGTGGCAGGCGTTTCGGGCGGACCCGCATGACATGGACGAGCAACGGGCGCTCACGGTCCTGCTCGCTGCCATTGTCCGGCATGAGGAACACGACCGCGTTTATTCCCGCAGCGTCTCAGAACTGGTCAGGCAAGCGTCCGGCTACGTTGACCAGCAGGCGGCACGCACAACGTTGGAGCGGCACGGTATGGCACTCAGGAGAGATGGGTCGCTTGATGTTGCTGATTCGCATCCCGAACTGAAAAAGGTCTTCGCCGACACGCCCTTCGCCGGCAAGTGGAGCGACCAACTCCGCCGGCTCCCAGGCGCTGGTCGGGTGAAAACCGCATGGTTCGGTGGACTGTGCCTTCGTGCCACCCGGTTGCCGAGTTCGATGTTCGGCCTGGAGCAGGAGGAATGACCCCCAATGGAGACTGATACCAAACTGTTGAAAAAACCGTGCTGTTTTTTCAACACCCAACACCCCCCCCTTGAAAAAAACGAATTGCTATCAATTGATAGCAACCCAACATTACAACACCATGAATACACCAGAAGATAAAGGAGGTGGGCGATGAAAGTTCTTGTTGCCTGCGAATACTCGGGCGCAGTCCGAGACAGCTTCCTTACCCTTGGGCATGATGCCTTGTCCTGCGATCTGCTGCCGACTGACAAACCCGGCCCTCATTACCAAGGCGACATTCGTGACCTGCTAGACGACAGTTGGGACATTCTCATCGCCTTCCCACCTTGCACCTACCTTTGCTCGTCCGGGATGCACTGGACAACTCGTGGGAAACGCGATCCCCAATTGACCGAGGACGCCCTCTCCTTTGTCAAACTCCTCCTCGATGCTCCTATCCCTTGCATTGCACTGGAGAACCCCATCGGCTGCATCTCAACACGCATCCGAAAGCCTGACCAGATTATTCAGCCATGGCAGTTTGGCCACCCAGAAACAAAGGCAACCTGCCTCTGGCTCAAGAACTTGCCGCCCCTTCAGCCTACCAATATAGTCGAGGGACGGGAACAACGCATTTGGAAGCTCCCCCCCGGCCCTGACCGCTGGAAGATTCGCAGTCAAACATTCCCAGGCATTGCAAAAGCCATGGCCGAGCAATGGGGACAACTTCCCCTCACAACCCCACAACCCAACACCACAACACCATGAATAGAGACGAACCGCCAGAATACTCAGAAGCGCCAGAATGGTGGCTCCTGCTTGAAGAAGCCCTCAATGAACCCCTGATGCCGCCGACCGTTGAGGTGGCAGTCAGGCAGGCAATGGAGGACTGGAATGCGCAACAATTCGCCAGCCCAGACCCCTTCCCAGACTTCGGAGACACTTCCCCACCCTGGTGGAAGTCGGACGAATAATTGGGCAAACATGGCGCCACCGGGAAACTGGTGGCGCTTTTTTATGCCCTCGACACGCCAGTGGTTGCCCAAAACTGGGCGCCCAACTTGCCCAGAACGAAAAATTTCACTGCGCGTTTTGGCGACCCTCCTAAACGAAACCTTTCGTTTTCTCAGTTTTGAGAGGCGTTCTGGGCAGGTTTTTGGGCAAATTGGGCAACAATTGGGCAAAAAGTTGGGCGCCGAGTTTGTTGATTTCCAACACTTTACGAGAAATTGGGCAAATTGGGCAACTTTTCGGGGGAGAGACATATATATCCCCCGATTTTCCGTTGCGTCCAAAAAAACGGACCTCGCTATGGGTCTATATTTTTTTGCCCAATTTGCCCAGAAATCTTTCATATATATATATCTACTTTCATAAAGTATTATAATATAAGGAGTTGCAGAAGTGGGGTTGGCGGAAAAAGTTGCCCAATAGTTGCCCAATAGTTGCCCAATTTCCCCCCTCTTTTTCTACAACTCATTGAGAATCAACGAGAAAAGTTGCCCAATTTATCGACGCTTCTTGTTAGACCGCTGTTTCCCATGAAAGCCCTTGACTTCACCCTCCTGCCGCCCCATTTTCCTGGAATGGCAGACCTGTCACAACCAGACCCAGCGAAACCACTGCGCGATGCACAGCATGAGCTGTTCGCGCAGGCTCGGTCGCAGGGCATGAACCAAGCCGACGCTTACATCGCCGCCGGCTATTCGCCGCACGGTGGCAATGCGTCTCGGTTGGCGCGGACAGAGAGCATCGCCGCCCGCGTCACATGGCTACAAACACAGGCCGCACATGAAGCCGTTCTCACCACTGCCGAGAAACGCCGCATCTGCCGGGAGATCGCACTGAGTGGCGAGAACCGTGACCGACTCGCCGCCATCAAGGTTGACAACGACCTCGGTGGCGACGGTGCCGAGGCAAACCGAGGAGCGCCCGTCATCGTGGTTCGCATCGGCGGAGACAGTGACGCAGAGGAAGCCTGATGCCCCCGCAATTGGACGGAAACACACCAAAAACGCGTTGCAGCCGTGAGTCACATTGAGATCCACATTCAGCCCCGTGACGCGTTTTTGCCCTATCTGAAGCGTCAAAAGCGGTTTGCCTGCCTTGTCTGTCATCGTCGTGCTGGCAAAACTTATTCCTGCCTGCAGGACATTCTCGCCCGAGCATTGACTCACCGGCGATCTGGTCCGCCGTTACGCTACGGTTACATCGCGCCAACCAGGGATCAGGCCAAGGATATCGCCTGGAGCTACCTGCAAAAGTTCACCGCAGCCATCCCTGGAACAAAGGTCAACCAGCAGGAACTCTCCTTGGTGCTGCCGAACGAAGCGCAAATCCGACTTTACTCTGGTGACTCCTACGACCGAATGCGCGGTCTGTACTTCGACGGAGTTGTCATTGACGAACCTGCCGACATCGATGGCAGCGCATGGCCGATGGTCATCCGCCCGTGCTTGTCTGACTACCAGGGCTGGGCGACGTTCATTGGCACGCCGAAGGGCAAGAACGCGTTTTATTCTCGTTACACCGAGGCGCTCGAGAACGCGGACGAGTGGTTCTCCCTGCTCCTGCGGGCAAGTGAGTCAGGCATCATTCCCGGCGATGAACTGGCGTCCCTGCGTGCGGGCATGCCTGAGCATGCTTTCAAGCAGGAATACGAGTGCGACTTCAGTGTTGCGATCCCTGGCGCTATTTACGCTGCCGCCATTGAGAAGGCTCGACAGGAGGGGCGCATCGGGAGAGTGCCGCTCGCTGACGTGCCGGTCCACACAAGCTGGGACTTAGGTTCACCGGCGAACACCTCGGTCTGGTATTGGCAAGTGGTTGGCCGGGAAATCCGCGTCATCGATTGCGACGTGGGCGACCTCGGTGCAAACACCCTCAACGAGAGGGTGGCGCACATGCAGCGGAAGGGCTACCCGTATGGTCTCCACTTCCTGCCGCACGACGCTGGGCGCCGGGAATACACGGGCAAGACCTTTGCCGACGAACTGTCTGCCACTGGCATCGGTCAGGTGCGTGTTCTGCCGGTAACGACCGACGTCTGGCTGGGCATCAATGCGCTCATTGGCATGTTCCCCACGCTCGTTTTCCGAACCCCCGAAACCGAGATTGGCGTCGATGCCCTCGGCTCCTACCACACAAAGGAGGTCGATCGCGGAAAGCGCATCGCCAGTACTCCCGTGCACGATTTTTCTTCTCACACTGCCGACGCCCTGCGTTACATGGCCGAGGCTATTCACGCCGGCTTGGTTAAAGCGCCGGGGGTGACGGGCCGAGTCGAAACACCCAGGCGCCGAGGGGCGCTTCAACGCGGAGGCTTTGTCGGATAACATGAACCCATGCATCACCCACAAGAAACGCTTGACGATCTGTCGGACTGGCGTTGGGTGTTCCCAGCACGCCCGCCAAGCCTCTGTCCGAAATGACAAGCTCAATTCTGGCGGGCTTTTTCCACTCACATGAACCCATGCATCATTGCCCTCGACAAGCTGGAGGAACTCGGTGAAGACCCCGACGAGCGCCTTGCCTGGAACTTGGCCAACGGTTACATCTACAGCAGCCCCACTGCCTTCGCCATGGCGCATCTCTACGACGTCATGGGCGAATCGGTTCTCTGGGTTGAGATCGTCGCCGGTGATATGCTTGAAGCTTTTTCTCACGCCCCAACCGCAAAAAGGGTTTGCTATCTTCGAAAAGGGTGTCTAAAGTCACGCGATTTCGACTCTTTATGGAAACACCTGAAAATCCTCCAACCTTTGGGGTCCATCGACCCGCAGCATTAGGCGGTCGTCCGCCGCTCAACGGCGGGTCGCCAAAGAAGCCCAAGGCGCCTCCTCCCACAATGGCTCCGCCACAAGCTGATCCCATGGCGGGCGCAGAGCAGGCGACTACCGGCGCTGCTAGGCGCAAGGGACTTCGGCAGTCCATCATTTCTCAGATGTCGGGCGAACAGAACCAGCAGACCCTCGGCGCTCCGACTGCGCTGGGACGAATGGGAAAACAATAACATGATCTCACAACCTGACGTCGAGCAGCTTGTCAAGCGATACAAGGCGCTGAAGGAATACCGGGAAACCGCGTATGACCCGCAGTGGCAGGACATTGCTGACTACATCATGCCGCGCAAGGGAGGGATCAACCGCAAGCAATACAACGTCCAGAACGCCGGCGAGCAGAACATCTTCGACACGACCGCAGAACAGGCGATCACCGTTGCCGCTGCCGGCTTGACGTCTTGGACCACGCCGGCGTATGAGCCGTGGTTCAAGTTCTCGCCAATCCGCCAGCTTCGTGGTCGCGACCCGGTCGAGCGTTGGATGACTGAATGCACGCAACTGGTGCAGGAATACCTGTCGAACAGCAATTTCTACACCGAGGTACACGAAGACAACATCGTTCACCTGACGTTCTGCACGTCAGCGATGTTCAGCCAAGTGAAGGACAACCAACTTGTTTTCAACTCACTCCGCGTTGGCTCGTATGTCATCGACGAGAATTACCTCGGCCAAGTTGACACGCTCATGCGCGAGGTCGAACTCACTGCCCGTGGTGCAGTTGACCAGTTCGGCCTGGAGAACGTATCCGAGAAGGTGCGTGAAGCCTACAACGCTGGTGGCAAGATGCTCGACGCGCCGTTCAAGTTCCTGCATGCCGTGTATCCTCGGATCAACCCAGCGGCAGGACGAGCCGTTGCGCAGAAGAAGCCGTTCGCGTCTGTCTACGTCGAGATCGAGTCGAATCACGTCTGCCAGGAGGGTGGGTTTGACTCGTTCCCGTTTCACGTTGGGCGATACGAGAAGTGCGACTTCCTGGAGGTCCGCAGCCCATACGGCTACGGGCCGGGGTTCAAGATGCTGCCGGAAGCGCGGCAGTTGAACTTCCTTCAGAAGATGCTCGACGTCGCCGCAGAGAAGCAGACCTTCCCGCCGCTGATGGTGCCAGATAGTTTTGAGGGTGAACTGGTGACGTCTGCTCGCGGCGTGAACTACTACCCGCCGGGCATGAACGATGACCGCATCTACCCCCTCAACACGACGCTCGACATTAAAGCGAGCATGGAACGAGCAAACATTCGTCAGCGGGTTGTCGGACAGAAGACGCACCTCGACATGTGGCAGATGATGGCAATCATCGAGGGCATTCGCACGGCCACCGAGATTCAGCAGCGTGCCGCCGAGAAGATCGACACGATCACCCCGGCATACACCCGGCTGACCAGCGAGAAGATCGGCCCGCTGATGGTCCGAGTCTTTGAACAGTGTGCCGAGAACGCGATGCTGCCCGCGCCACCCGAGGAAGCTATCGTCCGTCTGTCCGAGTCGATGCTGCAAGTGCCAAACCCCACGATCCAATACACCTCCAGGCTCGCCCTTGCCATTGCCGCCGTCCGAACGGTTGGCATGGATCGCATGCTTGAGCGAGTTGGCGCCATTGCCCAGATGCGCCCAGACGTGTTGGACAGCATCAACTTCGACTATTGGATCAACGAAACGTCGCGCAACTCAGGTGCCCCGCCCGAGTTCCTCCTGCCGCCCGAGCAGGTGCAAGCAATGCGTCAGGCGAGGGCAGAACAACAACAACAGCAGGCGCAACTCCAAAGCGCGGAGATGGCGGCAAACGCAGCCGCCAAGGCCGCGCCCCTGCTTGGACAGTAAAAACGCATGAGAACTGAATTTTCCGACCTCCTTCGCCCGAACACCCCAGAGGAACGGGCGAGACTCAGTGGCGCCATCATTCGACTCGCGGCGTCCGAAGACTTCCAGATTCTGGTGCGTCACTGGAATCACCTGGCGCCTGTCTTCGGCGCTGTTTTCGCAGCCGACTCGGTTGAGCGTGCGGCAGCAAGGGACGGTGCGCGGGCGCATCTGCGCGAAATTTTCGGCACCCTGCTCACACAGAGTGCCTTTGAGAAACCCAAACGAACAAGAAAACAGAAGACCAATGAAGGACAACCCACCCCCACCTAAACGGGGACGGCCCAGGAAAGAGGTCACCATGGATGACGCACCATCAAAAGATACGGTGCGAATCCATCTCACTCCGACTGCCGACCCAGAACCCGTAGCCGACCCAGCGTTTGGCGACAAGACTCCGGCGGTCATTGAGTGGCGCCGGCGAAACTGGACAGAATCAAAATTCAATCAGGTCTATCCCGCCTGGCGAAAACTCCCCATCTAAACATGAGCGATACTACCACAACCACGACAGAGGCGGCACCGGAAGCGGTTGTCACCCAAACCACGGCGAGTACCCCAACCGTCAGCACGACCGACCTTTCGGGGTTCGGCGCATTCCTTGACGCAGACGGAACCAAGTTCAAGGAGGGCTGGACTGCCGGCCTTCCTGATCACCTCAAGCCGTTCGAGAAGACCCTCTCCAAGTTCCCGAGTCCCATCGACTTGCTTGGCAGCTACGGCAACCTGGAGAAGAAAATCTCGGCAAAGACCCCGACCTTCCCTGGTGCAGAGGCGACCGACGAACAGCGTGCGGAATGGCGCAAGCTGGTTGGGGCGCCCAACACGCCCGAGGAATACGGTCTAAAACCGTCCGAAGGCAGCGAGGGGACATGGAACGCCGACCTTGCCCAGACTGCTGCCACGGTTGCCCACAAATACGGCATCCCGGCGGAGGCGCTTGGTGAACTGGTCGAAGCCTACAACGGCAGCATGAAGGCTGCTGTTGAGTCTGCCGAAACCGCTTCGGCTGGCGAGGCTGAGCGAGTGATGGCGGAACTCTCCAAGGAGTGGGGCGCCGAAGCCAGCAAGAACGCCGCCCGCGTCCAACGGGGCGCGAAGGCGCTCGGGCTGGACCTCGACAACCCAAAATACGGGAACGACCCAGAACTAGCCAAGGCGATCCTTCGCTTCGACCAAATGACCAACGAGGACGGCGGTCTAATTGGTGAGGGTGAGAAGGCCGGGTATCACCAGCGCATGGAGCAGATCGACACAAAGCTGCGGTCGCTCCAACCAGGATCACCCGAGGCTCAGTCTCTTGTCGCTGAGAAGCGCCGACTGTGGGAGGCCACCCGATAACTAAACCCCGTGGCGCACGTTAAGCCCTCCAGGTTTAGCGTGCGCCACTTGCTTTCTATGTATCGTATCCGATTTTCTCGCGTAAATTACTACCCGCAGAAGCGCGTTTGGTTTGGCTGGAAGGACTTCATCGATGAACAAGGAAACAGAGTTCGCTTTTCCAACATGGAGCAGGCAAGACAAGCTATTCGTCTGGCCGGAAGCGGGGACGTTGACCCCTTCAATTTCCCTGCCGGACGTGGTGCCGGATGACAAAAGGCCACCGCACGTGATACCAGAACCCAGCAGAGCCATGCTTTTCCTTGTCGCCATCATCTTCATTCTCCTGACCCGGCGCTGATTATTATTGCCGCTTGGGATACTTTTCCGCTTGCAAAGAGTAACTTTGCGTGCCTAAATGCGTCACCGCCCGTAAGGACAACGGTGACCCCTTGCAGAATTGGCCCGTGACACGGATAACCGAGGAGCGAGATAAAACTCAAGCCACCGGCACTGACGCCGAAGGCACCCTCAAACTCAAATCCAAATCACCATGTCTCTCACCATTCCTCAATTCTATCCTGACCAGTTCGACTCGGCCTGGAAGCAGGAACTCCAGCAGTCGGACTCCCGGCTTCTCAACGCCGTGACCCGTGCCGATTTCACCGGCAAGCGCAAGGCGTTCAACCTTATCACCGCCCGTGAAGCTGAACTCGTTTCCGTCCGCAAGGGAGATACCCCTGACGGCGAATTCGACGGCAACAAGTACTGGCTCACGCAGCGCCCCTACCAGAAGGTCACCACGTTCGACGAGTTCGACGACGCCTTCCTGGGTCAGATCATCCTTCCGACGAGCGAAGAGTTCGGCGCCCACCGTGCCGCGTTCAACCGCACGATGGACGACGTGATCATCGCCGCCTTCGACGAAACCCGTTACATCGGTGAAGATGGCACGACCAGTGACGCGTTCCCTGGCGGTCAGAGCATTGCGGTCGACTACGTTGAGTCCGGTTCCGCCGCCAACAGTGGTCTGACTATCGCCAAGCTGCGTGCCATCAAGAAGACGATGGACGAGGCTGAAGTGCCGGATGGCGACCGCTTCATCGCGGTCACCGCCCAAGAAATCCAGGACTTGCTGAAGACCACTGAGTTTACCAGCAGTGACTTCAACACTGTCCGCGCTCTTGCCAGCGGTCAGGCGGATGTCTTCCTCGGCCTCAAGTTCATCCGCACCGAGCGCCTCCCGATTAACTCCAGCACCGACATCACCTCGGTTTTCGCTTGGCACAAGTCGGGAGTGAAGTTCGCGATGAACGGCATCAAGGCTTACATGGACATCCTGCCGACCCGCACCCATGCCCTTCAGCTTCGCACGACCGCCATGTTCGGCGCCGTCCGTTGCCAGAACGAGTATGTGGTTCGCGTCTACTGTGACCGCAGCCCCGCCTAACCTTAACCGGGGCGGGGGATAACCCCCCGCCCCACAACTAACTCCTCACCTTCAAAGATTATGGCTACCGTTTACACTACCTTCGCCCAATCCCAGGTTGATGCCGCTCTCAACGGCGCTGACCGCCCCACCCAGAACAGTAATGGGGGCAACCTCCATTGCCTCAACGTCAGCAAGACCAGCTACACCGCTGCCACTGCTGACCCCCTGTATCTGTGCAAGCTTCCCGCTGGCGCACGCGTCATCCCGCAGCTTTGCTCGGTTGACCACGGCGATCCCGGCGATGCCTGCACCGGCACCGTTGGCTACATCTACGACGACGGCACCGGAGATGCTGATGGTTACGCGACCGCCCTTGCCCTCGGTGGCTCGGCTGGTTCGGAACCGTTCAGCAGCACCGCTGGTGCCGCCGCCCTCACCCCGGTGACGCTGACCGACGATGCTTGGGTCTACGTGACCTGGGGTACCGTGACTGCCGGCGCCTCGCATTCGCAGACGTGGAACATCGTCTACACCCTGGCCTAAGCCTAAACCCCAGCCGGGTGGGTCATTCCCACCCGGCTACCTTTTCCCATGGCGACCAAGACGGACATTGCAAATCTGGCGATCACGCATCTTGGCGGGCGACCGCTGAAGAACATTGACTCCGACCAGACCCCGCAAGCCGTTGTCGCCCTTCAGTGGTTTTCCACTGCCGCCCAAGAGGCACTCAAGTCTCACCCATGGAACTTTGCCATTGAGCGGACACGCTCCGAGGTTTCCTTCACCACCCTGACTGGGTCTGCCATCACTGACAACGGCAGCGGCGTGTTTCGCGTTACATCGACCAGCCACGGTCTTGAAACGGGCGACCGCATCCTGCTACGTGACGTTGAAGGGGCAACCTCGGCAAACGGCAACTGGTATGTCACAAAGGTGAGCGCCAACGCCTTCGACCTCGATGACTCCGAGTATGCTTCCGGCTACACGTCCGCGACCGGAGAGTTTGCCAAAGTTCCGAAGTTCGACTGGGATTTCCAACACGAGCTGCCGGACTGCTGCCTGCGCGTGTTGAAGATCAACGGCGACGGTGGCGGGCTTAAGGATGACAGTGATGACTTTTCCATCGAAAAGGGGTTCATCCTTTGCAACAGCGAAGAAGTGAACATCACCTACATCGACGACATGAGCGCCGACCCCGAGGATTGGCCGGCAGACTTTGTGAACGCCTTCTCTTTCCTGCTTGCCTCCTACATGGCGCAGAACCTAGCCGGACCCTCTGGGCAGGCCGGTGGCTTGCGGCAGTCCTACGAGGGTATGCTGGCGCCCATGGCTAAGACGCGGGACGCCAGGGAGGGCAAGAAGCCGCGCACGCTACCTTTCCCTGATTCACAGTTGCTTCAGTCTCGTTCTGGTGTTATTCAAACAGCATGAGCGGAATCCACACTCTCAGCGCCAGTTTTAACGGCGGACTCCTGACTCCCAAGATGGGTGGCCGGTTTGACCTCGACAAGCTCAAGAACGGGTGCGTCGAATTGAAGAACATGCTCGTCTCGCCCTATGGTGGGGTCTTCAAGCGCCCTGGCACGCAGTTTGTTCAGCGTAACAATTTGGACTCAGCGGAGTCGCGCCTTGTCTCCATCCGCGCCACTGGTCTTGATACGGTCGCCCAAACGGACACGGTCACGGAGTCGGTCTTGCTGGAACTCAACGGACTGGAAATGCTTCCGCTTGATGACCAGACGATTGGTGTTCTGGATTATTGGGCGGCAAGCACCACATATAAAGTTGGTGACATCGTTGGTGTTGACGACCCTGGTGACTCCGAGAGTGATCTCTACTATTGCATCGAAGACCACACAAGCACGGCGTCTTTCGACAGTTCCAAGTGGTATTTGTTTGGTGTTGAACCATACAGTGCAGGTGTTCCGGCAAGCAGTTCGTCGCAGCAACTCAAGATTCCGATTCCCGAGTGGACGACCTATGATTTCAGCAAGGTCAAATACATTCAGATCAATGACATCACCTTCTTTGTTCATCCCGATTTTCCGCCACAACGGTTGATTGTGCGCGATGGTCAGCTTGATTCAGTTGGTAGCCAACGCCGTTTCAAATACCGCTTTGAACCCGTTCCCTTTGACTTCGCCCCGGCGCTTGACCTCAATGAAACATTGGTCAACCTCCAAATCCAATACGACTATGAGGATTGGGCAACCTCGACAAGCTATGACGTTGGCGACCGCGTGATCGGCACTGACGGTCTGCTTTACACCTGCTATTCAGCCCACACGTCTGGAGCCACGACGGCACCCGTCACTGGCGGCAGCTACCTGACCGTGTGGAACTCAGGCACATCAAGCGAGGACATTGACGCTTGGGCTACGGCAACCTCCTATACCGCCGGTGACTTTGTGAAGCGCGGCAAGGTCATCTACGAGTGCATCGCAAACCACACCTCAACAACGCCGACCTCCAATGTTTACGGCTGGCAGGGAGGCAACCGGCCAGGGTCTTCTCAGTTGTGGGCGAAGTTTTGGCGGGTTTCGAGCGGCGACTTTGACTTGGTTGACGTTAACTTCAAATTAGTTGCAACAGACGACACCTTTGCCTCGACCGATGTTGGCGACATTTGGCGCTTCCAGTTTGGCGTCGAGAAATACTTCCGCGACCTGATCCTCAGTGGAACCGGTGACGTTGGACCAACTGAGGCGATCCTCATTCAAGGCACGTTCACCGTTTCCACGAACTGGAACTCCGGCGCCGCAGTCATCTCTACCCTTGTGCTTGAAGAATCCGCAGACGGGGTTCTCTGGCGAGAATTGCGCCGGTGGGAAATTTTGGACGGCAATGAAGGCAACGTGTCCTACACTGGTGACGGTGGCAGCGTTGGCACCTATTATCGACTGAGCGGGAACATCACCAGTGGTGGGAGTGCCAGCAAGCGCATCCGCCTGGAGCCGGCAACAGCTATTCTGACCTTCCCCTACCAGATCACGGAATACACGGACGAAAAGAACGTCAAGGGTGATCTCATTGTTCCCGGCAACCAACTGCCGCCTGTCAACGTCATCGGCGTGGCGACCAACGCCTTTCGCAAGCCTGCCTTTTCTGCCGAACAAGGTTACCCCTCGGCGATTGCGTTCCACGATTTCCGCTTGTGGTTTGGTGGTACCCGTGGTCAACCGGCAAGAATCTGGGCAAGCCAGACCGATGACTTTTACAACTTCCTGACCGGGACGCTTGACACCGACGCGATGGACATCACTCTCGGCGCGACCAAGCGAAACGAGATCAAGTGGCTCCAGTCCTTCAACCGGGTTCTGGTTGTCGGAACCAACCTCCAAGAGTGGACGATTGATGGTGGCGACGAGGAAACCGTCATCAAGCCCTCGACCTTCCGCGCACGCCTGCGGACCAACTACGGCAGCGGCGACGTCGCCCCCATCGTCATCGAGGAGGCGCTGCTCTGGACTCCAGGCAGCGGGAAGAAGGTCTTGGAATTCGCATACAATTTCCAGATTGACGGATACACCGCACCGGACCTCTCACTCCTGCTTGGCCCGACGCTTGGCAAGGTCAAGCGGATGGCGTTCATGCGGAACCCCTTCCCGTGCCTTTGGGTTGTCAACGAGGCTGGGGAGTTGTTCTCCTTTTTCTACGACCGAGCGCAGCAGTTGACGGCATGGTCGAAGCACCTGACGGGCGAGGACGGTGGCGACACATTTGAAGACGTTGTCACGACCGACGAGGAAACCGACCAGGTGTGGTTTGTGGTTCGCCGTTCTTTGGGCAACTCTCAGTATGGTCGGTTCATTGAGAAGCTGGACGTCAATGACAACACGGCACTGGCGTCTGATGTTGACCACGAAACGGGGTCGGCAATGGCGTTCTCGCCGATTCACCTCGACTGCTCCTGGTCCATTGACCCAACACAATCCAGTTCCGACACAACGGTCAGCACGGCAAGTTATGGTCCATTCGTCGGTCGGCGTCTTTGGATATTCCAGAACGGCGCCACATTCAGTGTTGCCGGACCGTCCGACGCCATCCCGAACTCAGCCCCATACAACGCAGTCTTCCCGAACTTCACCAACTTGGCGGGCAACTACACGGCTGGATTCGAAATTGAGTCGGTCCTCAAGGGCTTCCCCGTTGACGTGCAGCTGCAAACCGGTACCGGGCAGGGGCGCAGGTGGCGACCAAACAGGATCACATTCCTGATGCAAAATTCCCACGGCGGCACGTTTGGAGACACTCTCACCAACGCCACACAACCAATTGAATACCCAAGGACGCCAGCGCCCGTGTTCACTGGGAGAACTGACGACGACCTTCACCCCAATCACTTCTCGGCAGACTGGCGCAACTATTCTCAGGTGGCTATTGTTCACAACACCCCAACGCCCTTTGGCTTGCTGGGCTACATTCTCTCACTGGAGGTCCAAGGCGAATGATCGAGGTGCGTCGAGTTACCGATGCAGATTTTGAAACCATCCAAGGCTGGGCGGAGCGGCGCGGGTGCGGGCTGGTGCGGTCGCTTCTTCCGCCGGACGGCTTTGTGGCCACAGAGAACGGCGCCCCAATTCTGTCCTGCTGGGTCACAAAGACCAACACCCCCATGCTCTTGGTCGATCACGTATACCTGCCGCGCCGGTTCAATATTGAATCTGTCCGAACCGGGTTTCAGTTGCTTCTTGCCGCCGTGAAAGGCTTTGCAAAAAAAGCAAGCGAAGAATCACCTTTCCCCTTTTTATTCGTTGAAATTGTGATGAATCCTGTTATGGAAAGGGAAGCCAAAAGCCTGGGCGGAATTATTTCTTCCCGGCTTTACAAGAAGTGTCACCTAATTCTATAAATCCATGGGACTTGAAGTTGCAACCATTGCCGCCATCTCTGCCGGTGTTTCCGCCGCAGCGGCGACTGCCGGCACCGTGATGAGCGTTCGGCAGGCAAACAACGCGGCGAAGCAGGCGGAGATGAACGCGGACGCAGAGGCGAAGGCGATTGCTCAAGAGAAGAAGCGACAGTCCATCGAGCAGGCCGAGAACCAGCGCCGTGCGGCACAACAGCAGAACAGGATGCGGGCGCAACAGCGTGCGGCAATGGCCGGCACCGGAGCCATGATGGGGACCGGCACGGTCTTGGACATTGAGGCGGACACATGGGCGCAACAGCAACTTCAGCTTGCCGACCAGCGATACATGTTCGACCTCGGGCAGCGACAACTCACCGCTCAACGCACTGCCGTCCTTGATGAAGGCAAGGCGCAAGCTTCACAAATCCGAGGAACGCGGGCCGGCACCGTCCTTTCTGGGATGGCGCAGGTAGCCAGCACGGGCATGCAGTATTTCTCGACCAGACCCACAACAGCAAAAACCCAATAGAGAACCATGGCACGCATTCCACTAATTGACGGACCGCAGCAGTTGCAGACAGGCAACCAAACGGCAAAGGTTGCCCAACTTCCGGTTCAACCAAGGTCAGCAACCGGTGAGGCGCTCATGCAGGTGGCTCAAGTAGCCGACCGCGTCATGGAGTTGTCCATCCGTGCAGACGACGTCAAGAACATGACCGAAGCAAACTTGGCTTTGCAAGACGAGCAAATGAGGTTTGCCAAGTTCCAGCAGGAGAACGCCGGGAACGAAGACGCATGGCTTCCCGCTTGGCAGGAGAGTGTTGCGAACATGGAGAAGAAAATCAGTGAACTGCGATTGTCACCCCAAGCTAGGGAACAAATGTCCCTCCGCCTTTCCAAGTGGTCCACCGAGGGAACTATCCAGGTTGGCGCCGAGTCGTTTCGACAGAAGGGCAAGAACGCAATGCAGTCGGTTCGCAACGCCATCACCAGGGGAGGGCAGACGCGAGACTATGGACCAGCGAGGGATGCCATTACCAACCTCCGAGACTCTGGCATTGTCCCGTCCGAAACGGCGGACGCCATGGAGATTGAGGTCGATGGACTAGAGCAGCAGACGTATGTCCAGGACTACAAGGAGATGCGGGCGCAGGCGATCCTGGAAAACAACTGGGAACTCGTTTCGCAACTAGACGAGCAGGCTTTTGAAAAAAAGGTTCTGTCCGACGCTCAGTATGGGGTCCGCAAAAAGGAGGTCATCGATGGACAACTTTCTTATAACATATTAAAGACGGCGGAAACAGACCCGGCTGCGGCGAGGGAAATGATCAAGGCGTGGGACTTGCCGGAAACCGACAAGAAGCGCCTTGAGGCTCACGTTGAAGCACAGGACCGGACGCTCAAGCTGACGGAACTTGGCGACATTGCCGACAAGGTTGCCACCGGAGAGATCAAGCGGGGCGAGGACGTTGAATTCAAATACATCACCTCACCAGCGGAGCGGAAGAAAGTCGTCTCGGAGATCAATGCGGCGCCACTGTCGCTTAATGAGATGGTCATTGAAATGTTGGAACTGGAATCCGCCATTGACACTATTGACGTTTCCACGTTTGGGAATAGGTCACCAGAGACGATGAGCAAGTTTATTTCCCTTTCGGCAAGGATCAACAACCTGCCGGAAGACATGCGCGGAGAGTTGAAGGCAAAGTTGGCAAAGCGACGCGCAGGAGAGAACCCTGACGACCGGACGGCATTCATCGCTGATGGACTTGGCGTCTTGACCGACTTGGTCAAGCGGCGCCGTGGGGAATTCTTTGACAAAAACAAGCTGCTGATCAAGGGCAAGGAGAAGGAATTTGCTGCTTTTGAGCTTGAAATCACGCGCATGTCTAATACAATTAAAAGCCGCATGCCCCAAAACCCAACGCCACAACAAGCCGCAGACATCATCTTTCAGGTGACCGGTGAAGCGCTTTCCATTGAGTCCAAGAGGGAAGTGAAAGAAAAAATGAGTGCTGGGCAATATCCGCCGCCACTTCCGGTTGGTGGTGGCAAGTCGGAATCCAATGACCTGATTCCCGACATCAATTACACCCCACAGAATTCACCATGACACAAGAACAACGACTGGCTCGACAGAAGAAGGAACTTGAAGCAGACATCCGACGCTCAATTGTCGGTGGCGAAAGCTTTCACATTAAAGCCATTGAGGACAAAAACGTTTCGTGGATGATTCCAGACAAGGCTGCGTTCACCCGAAACATAGCGGTCGCGTCGTGGATGGACAAGGTCAACGGCAAGGACAATATTCCAGGGGCGCCGGACTGGCAGGCAAACAAAGACGCCATTGCCTCGGTCTACTTGAAACAAGAAGCCGACGGCATCACCGACGAGGAATTCGCAAATCTGGTGGGCAGTCACCTCACAACGCAGGCCACCGTCATTGAGGAGGCTTTCAATTCTGCCGCCCGCGATATCCCAATTGCCGACGCCATCGCCTCGGTTCAAGACAAGGCAGGTCTGCGTGCGCCGGGGAAATTTGCGGCAAAGGCAGGCGAACACCTGACCGAGTTCACCCGCGTCTACCAAAAGACCAAGGCCAAGCTTTACCCATACCGGTTTCAAATCAACAAACTCGCGGAGATTGGTCGAGACCCAGACAAGGCGCTAGAGGAAACCGGGGGAATGATGAATGAAGCGGTTTATGCCGACATGGCGGAACTGCTTTTGGGCGTTCCGGAAGAAGACCGAGACGTGGTCATTGAGGCGGTTGCTTCCCTTGGTGCCAAGCCCGGTGAAACTCAGAAGGATGCATTCACTAGGCTTGTTCTTTCGTTTGATCGCGGGCTTGAAGGCTTCCTGTCCAGCGGTATGGAGGGACTTCTCCAAATTGGAAGAATGGCTAACAAGGCAACGGCAAGTGAGGCTGAATATCGGTGGGACCAAAAAATGGGGTTCCAGCCAACCGACGAGGAGGAGAAGCGCAGGAACGACCTGCTTTATCTGCGAGGGAAGATGCGCGCTCTTAGCACCAGGAGTCTTGACCCCATCGACCGTGTTGAACTGCTCGGCATGTCGTTGTCTGGTGCCGCAGAGAACCTTCCGATGATGGTTGGAAGCTTTATTCCTTACGTTGGTCCGGCGTTGATGCTTGGGCAATTTAAAGCCGACACAAAGCAACGCATGCGGGAACAGTATCCCGAGATGACCGAAGACCAACTTGAGGCGGTTTCTCTCTTGGCTGCGCCCTTCCAAGCCGCGTCAGAGATCATTTCTAACCGCCTCCTTTTTGGGCGCCTTCCCAGCTTGGGCAGGCTCATCAACGCCCCAGCCTTTACCGGTGGCGCAATTGCCAAACAGCTTGCCGGTCGGCTGGCCATCGGCACCGGCGTTGAATACACCGAAGAACTTTTCCAGCAAGCCTTCCCAGAAATGTTGGTTGACCTGACCAACGCATTGACCAACGACGTTCCTGACGTGCGTTGGGACAACTTCTGGCGAGACTGGA
>Ga0099848_1000515_pt1 | contig 18347 bp, 22 predicted proteins | sample CB_VirMetaG_3_FD_78179 | JGI IMG/M metagenome (GOLD analysis project Ga0099848, IMG submission 78179) | Freshwater to marine saline gradient viral communities from Chesapeake Bay - CB_1508_1S Viral MetaG | ecosystem: Environmental > Aquatic > Marine > Coastal | place: USA: Chesapeake Bay...
AACAAACTTAAGTTTAAATAGATAATATTAAAGGAGAATAATATGGCTTTTTCCGTAAGTCCTTCCGTAATCGTTCGTGAGGTGGACGCATCTGCAGCGGTACCAGCCATCGCAACGCCACCTGCTGCTATGGCAGGTGTTTTTAGATGGGGTCCAGTTGGCGAAACAGTTCTTGTTTCCTCTGAGAACGAATTAGCTCAGCGTTTTGGTAAACCAAATGATTCAAACTACGAAACATTTTTCGTAGCTGCTGACTATCTTTCATATGCAAACGCACTATGGGTTGTACGTGTTGACAACTCTGCAACAAAAGCTGTAGGTTATAGTACCTTAGTTTTAGATGAGAGTGGTAGTGTTGATACTGGAAATTCTGTAGTGGGTGCATTCGAAGGATTATATCCAGGCGATTTAATTAATGGCGTCGAAGTTTCTTACGCTAAATCAACAGATTTTTCAAATGCTGTAGCTGCAGTAGGTGACTTGATCGATGCACAAACGTTCGCTACACCTGGTGGCGGCGGTACTGCACAATCACTAGATTGCACAGTTAGCTACAACGATACTTCGTTAACTCTTCTTGTTACAGATGCTGATCAGCTTTCTGCAGTTAGTGCCGGTGATACTATCGAAATCGGTAACGACTCAGTCGGATATCAGAATATCACAGCTTCTGCTTGGACAGAAACTGCGCTGGATCAGTTCGGCGACGAAACAGCTAACACGGTTCTAATTTCTTACTATAAGTATGATGTTACACTAGCAACTCCTTACAGATTGTTTGAGACAGAACCAAGCAAACTTAAAATCACTCGCAAGTGGAAAGATGCTTCTGCATTCGGTAAAGCGCCTTCAACAGGCAACTATCACATCCTCGTTAGAGATACATTAGGAACACTTACTGGTCAAGCCGGTGAGATCTTAGAGATTTATACCGATGTTTCAACATCACCGACTGCTACAAACCCTGATGGTTCAACTAACTATTTCGTAGACGTAATTGATAATAGTTCAGAGTGGATTGCTGTAGCAAACAGTGCTTACCTAGTAGCTACTACAACTGGTTCAGAAACTGTAACAAACGGTGGCAATGGTGCTTCTGAAAGTAATGCTACAACAGCTTCTCTTGCAGCAGCCTACGATCTATTCGCTAACGCTAACGAGATCGATCTTTCCTTCGTTCTACAAGGTAAAGGTGATCAGGCAGGTGTGCTAGCTAATTACATCATCAGCAATATTGCAGAAGTTAGAAAAGACGCAGTAGCGTTCCTATCACCATCTAAGGCTGACGTAGTTGATGAGAACAAAGTCAATACTAAGATGGCTAACGTAATTGCATATCGTAATAGACTACAAAACACTTCTTACGCTTTCATTGATAGCGGTTACAAGTACAGATACGACAAGTATAACGATAAGTACCGTTGGGTTCCTCTAAACGGTGACATGGCTGGTCTCGCTTCTCGCGTAGAACCTTTCGAGTCTCCTGCAGGTTTCCGTAAGGGTGTAATTAAGAATGTCGTTAAACTAGCTTTCAATCCTAATAAAGCACAGCGTGACCAACTTTACAGCGCTGATGTTAACCCAGTAATGTCACAGGTTGGACAAGGTATTGTTCTATTCGGTGATAAGACTGCATTAGGACTTACAAGCGCATTTGACAGATTGAACGTTCGTAGATTGTTCATCGCTGTTGAGAAAGCGATTGCTAATGCCGCTCAGTCATTCTTGTTCGAACTTAATGATGAATTCTCACAGACACAGTTCAAAAATATCGTTGAACCGTTCCTAAGAGAAATTCAAGGACGCCGTGGTATTATCGATTTCAGAGTAGTTTCAGATTCTACTGTAAATACTCCTGCTATTATCGATCAGGGTAAATTTAGAGCGAATATCTTCATCAAGCCTGCACGTTCAATTAACGTCATTGAGCTTACCTTCGTAGCTACAAGAACAGGTATTGAATTTGAAGAAATCGTTGGCTCGATTTCATAATAAATATTAATTAAAAGGAGAACGAGAACATGGCATTTAACATTAACGAGTTTAAGTCGCAGCTAGTAGGCGGTGGCGCTCGTCCAACATTATTCCAAGTTCAAATTCTAAACCCTGTAGCTCCTCAAGCCGACTTTAAAGTGCCTTTCATGGTTAAGACTGCTGGTCTTCCAGCTTCAAACCTAGGTTCTTTTACAGCACCTTATTTCGGTCGTCAGGTAAAATACGCAGGTGATAGAACATTTGAAGATTGGACTGTAACAGTCATTAACGACGAAGATTTCTTAATCAGAAATGCTATGGAAGCTTGGTCAAATGCGATCAACTCTCATGACGGAAACCTTCGTTCATTGCCTGCTGATTATAAGTCAAACGGTCTTATCACTCAATACAGTAAAGACGGTGATCCTATCCGTACATACGTTTTTGAGGGATTATACCCAATCACTATTGATCAGATTGCGATGGATTGGTCAACGACTGACGCTATTGAAGAATTCAACGTAACGTTCCAATACGACTTCTGGAGAGTTGAAGGAACAACCGGAATTCCGACTACATAATTTAGGAATATAGAATGAAAATTTTTGGCTTCGAGATCAAGAGGCCTGAAGACGAGAAAGGCAAAGAGCCGATCTCGTTTGTCGAGCCTCAAAACGATGATGGAGCAATTACTGTTTCAGGTAATGTGCTCGGTGGATTTTATAATACAATTCTCGATATGGAAGGATCCGCTAAGAGCGAGTCCGAACTTATTACTAAGTACAGAGCGATGGCTATGCAGCCAGAAATCTCTCAAGCTATCGATGATATTGTAAATGAAGCCATTAGCGTAGATATTAGCGAGCAGGTAGTTGAGATTTCTCTTGGAGAAACTGAACTACCTGAAAAAGTAAAAGAGAAGATCGTCGACGAGTTTTACAACATATTAGCGTTATTGGATTTTTCTAATAACGCTTATGATATGTTTAGTAAGTTTTATGTTGACGGTAGACTGAATTATCACATCATTATTGATCCTGATAATATAAAGAAAGGTGTAACTGAACTAAGATATGTAGATCCACGAAAATTAAAACTTATTCGTGAGATTGACAATAAACAAAAAGATGCTCATTCTGGTGCTCCTACAAAAAGAGTTAAGAATGAGTACTATCTATATTCTGAATCTGGATTTAATACAACGAGCTCGAGTGGTTCAACGACCGGTTTTAGGATTGCAAAAGACTCTATTGCTAGAGTAACTTCAGGATTGATGAACGAGAATAACAGTCTCGTTCTTTCTCATTTGCATCCAGCGATTAAACCTCTTAACCAACTTCGTATGCTCGAAGACGCTACTGTTATCTACACATTAACGAGAGCGCCTGAGCGACGTATTTTCTATATTGATGTTGGTAACTTGCCAAAGAATAAGGCTGAGCAATATCTTCGTGATATGATGACTCGCCACAAGAACAAGTTACAGTATAACGCATCAACTGGTGAGATTTCAGATTCTCGCAAGATGATGACAATGACTGAAGATTTTTGGTTCCCACGACGTGGTGGTGAACGTACGACAGAAGTTGATACATTAGCAGGTGGTAGTGCTCAAGGATTGAGTACTGACGACAACTTACAGTACTTTCAGCGTAAGCTTTATAAAGCGTTGAAGGTACCTATTAGTCGTTTAGAACCAGAAACTATGTATGCCTTCGGTCGTACTGGTGAAATTAGTCGTGACGAAGTAAAATTTAGTAAGTTTATTAGAAGAATTAGAACACGCTTCTCTTGGCTATTCAATATGATTCTTGAAAAGCAACTAATTCTAAAAGGTATTCTAACACCTGAAGAGTTTGATGAAATAGTTAACGACATTCGTTATGACTTTATTCAGGATAACTATTTTACTGAACTTAAAGAAACTGAAATTCTTCGAGAAAGATTAAATACGCTTCGAGACATTGAAGATCATATTGGTAAGTACTATTCTAGAAAGTGGGTTATTACAAATGTTCTTCAAATGACAGAAGAAGAGTATAAAGAAATACAAGATGAGATAAAGCAAGAAAAAGCTGATCAAGAACCTGAAGATGACGCTGATTCTGACGCTGATCTCGACATGGCGATGGACGGTGAAGAAGAAAAAACTAAGAAGCCTGCAGCCAGAACATTACTTTCAAACGCGAACAACCCTGTTGTCGCAAAACGAAGTAACAAAACTTAAATTGCTTTGTTTATAAATAATTGATATAAATTGTGTTTATTAGACAAACTATAGGGACTTAATATGAAAACTTTTAAGAAAATTCTTTCTGAAGTAGCGCAGCCAAAGTCTGCTGAAGAAAAGAGATTCAAAGATCAACATACCATTGAGTTGATCAAGCACCCTGTTGCACTTGATTCTCAATTCACAGGAGAGGTTGAAGGACTAACTAAGAAAAAGCGTCCTGCTGATCCTGCTCAGGGAGAAGATTCTACAAAATATGATGCAGCTTATGCCGTAAAAGATAAGCAATTTAAGATGCCTCGCAACATTGACGAAGAAGCAGAGCTTGATGAAATTTCAAAGAAGACTCTCGGTTCTTATGTGAAAAAGGCTGGTTCTAGTATGGCCGCTCACGGTGTTGCTGTTGGTTCTGGAAGAAACACAGACAAATCATCTAGAGCCATGGCTAATAGAATGAAAGGTATGAACAGAGCGGCAGATCGTTTGACTAAAGAAGAAGTCGAACTTGAAGAAGGTCGCAACGAAGTCCTTAAAAGTCTTGAAGCTTTAGCAAAGAAAGGCGGAATGGACAAGAAAGATTATCAAAAAGCTCATGATCTTTACAAGGCCAACAAACTAGAAGATCTCAAGAAGCACATCTATTTCTTAGATACAGAGCCAAGCGAAATGATTGCTGATGCTATTGCTAGAAACGATTCTAAAACATTCAACAGCATGTATCCTCGCGCTGGTTCTAACGACTATATCAGAAGCATCATTCTAAAACATCCAGTAAAAGAAGGTATTACATTCAGAGGTCTAATCGATAAGATCGTAACTGAAGACGTAAACCTTAACGAAAATCCTGATGAAGAAATTCCAATGATGATGAGACAACTTCACTTCATCGGATACGCTGCTGACGAGATTTTAGAATACCTAGCAATCGACGGATTAGATCCAGAAGAGTGGTGGCAGAACAAACTAGCATATGCTTTTGCTCAAATGAAGAGTCTACACGCTTATGTCGAAGGTGACAAGCACATGATGGGTGGTGATCATGATCACGACGATATAATGGCAGCTTATGAGAGTGTAGAAGAAGAACTTCTAGATGACGAAGAGCTAGACGAAGAAACTTTAGAAGAAGCAAATTTCAAGCCTGGTAATCTTAAGCTCACAAGTAAAGAAACAGTAAAACTCTCTATGGAAGACGCCAAAACACTCAATGTCATGATGAAAAAACTTAATGACAAAAATCGTAAAGAGATGGAAGAAACTTTGATGTCGAACAAGAAAGGCTTCAATGAAATTCTAGCATTCGCCAAAGAGGCTGGCGTATAAATATTTTAAAAATAGGGTAAAATAATATGAAACTAATTACCGAAGTTAATGAGAGCTGCGAAGTAATTACAGAGGCAAATGCAGAAACCGGGAAGAAGGCATACTTCATCGAAGGTATTTTCATGCAAGGCGACATTAAGAATCGCAACGGTCGCATTTACCCATCAGACACTCTTGAAAAAGAAATGAAGCGCTATCATACAGAATTCATTGAACCAAAAAGAGCGCTTGGCGAGTTAGGACACCCAGACGGACCAACAATTAATGGAGACCGCGTTTCACACTTAATCACAAGCATGAAGCGCGAAGGAAACGATTTCTATGGTAAGGCTAAAATTCTTAGCACACCAATGGGGGAGATTGTAAAATCACTTCTTGACGAAGGTGTTAAAATTGGAGTCTCAACGAGAGGTTTGGGTTCTGTTAGAGAAAGAAATGGTGTGATGGAAGTTCAAAACGATTTTCATCTATCAACCGTAGACATCGTAACTGATCCCTCAGCTCCAAACGCATTCGTTAATGGAATCATGGAGAACAGAGAGTACTATTACGATATCGCTTCTGGATCTTGGAGAGCAATGGAAGTAATTGAAGAGATCGTTGAAGAAGTGGAGAAAAAAGTTAATCGAGTAGTACGCAAAATTGATGAAGAAACGGCAGCAAGAATGTTTGAAACATTCGTTCGTTCTTTGAGAAAATAACTTTTTAATAAATAATTTACAGTTAAGATTAATTTGTATTCAAAACAATTAAAGGAGAATAATTATGGCAGACGATAAAAAAGCATTCGTTGCTGACGATGGCGTTTCAACGGTACCAGGTCCTGTAACACCGGCCGGTGGCGAAGACAAAATGCACGATAAGAAAAAGAAAGAAGAGCCAAAAGGCCCAGCTGTTAAGACTCCTGGCCAAGAAGGTGCCGGTAAGCCTGTACCTACAGCCGAAGAAGTAGAGACAGAAGAAGAAGTTGTTGTTGAAACAACTGTTGCTTCTATCTTCGAAGGTATGGATCTTTCTGAAGACTTCAAGAACAAACTATCAGTTGTTTTCGAAGCAGCAGTCAACGAACAAGTAACAGAAAAAGTAGAAACCATTCGTGAAGAGCTCGAAGGAAAGCTTGAAACCGAACTTAGCGAAGCAGTCGAAACAAGAATGACTGAAATCGTTGAGAACGTTGACAAGTATCTTGACTACGTAGTTGATCAGTGGATGGAAGAAAACAAGATCGCTATCGAAGCTGGTATTAAAGTTGAGATGGCAGAATCCCTAATGAATGGTCTTAAGGATCTATTCACCGAGCATAACATCGAAGTCGATGAAGAAACATTTGACGTAGTCTCTGGACTAGAGCAGCAAGTTTCTGAGCTCGAAGAAAAGGGTAACGAGCTTGTTAAAGAGAACATCGAACTAACAAAAACAATCGCTGGCATGAAAGCAGCAAGTGTTTTTGAAGAAATGACAGAAGGTCTTTCTGAGAATCAAAAAGAAAGATTCAAAGTCCTTTCAGAAAAACTTGATGTCGAAGATTTAGACGGATATGCCGAAAATCTTCGTGTAATCAAAGAGTCTTTCTTTAGCGAAGGCAAAGTAGCCACTCCTAAAGTCGAAGATATCGAAGAAGACGAAATTATTCTAGAAGAACAGGAAGTAAAGAAACCAGCTTCTGATTACTCTTCTATTAACGCTCTTGTTGAGGCATTCAACACAAGAAAAAAGAATAATTAATTAAAAATTGGTTTTTATAAATAGTTTTTACGTTAATTAAAACGAGGAGATAGACAATAATGAATAACTATCAAAGACTTGTGGAAAAGTGGAGCCCAATTCTTGAGCACGAATCTTTTTCACCAATCAAAGATGCACACAAGAAAGCAGTAACTGCTACCATTCTTGAGAACACAGAGCGTGCTCTTCAAGAAACAGGTGATCTTTCTGCCAACATGACAAGCCTTCTTTCAGAAGCACCAGCCAACGACGCCGGCACAAACGGTTTCTCTGGCCTTGCTACTGCAGCTGGTCCTGTTGCTGGTTACGATCCAGTTCTTATTTCTCTAGTACGTCGTGCAGTTCCTAACCTAATCGCATACGATATCTGCGGCGTTCAGCCAATGACAGGCCCAACAGGCTTGATCTTCGCAATGCGTGCACGTTATACTTCACAAGCTGGTGCAGAAGCCATGTTCAACGAAGCTGATACAGACTTCGCTGGTACAGGTACTCACACAGGTACGATCGCTGTAACCGATGCTGCTAACACAACACTGTTCAGCACAGGTACAGGTATGACAACTGCAGCTGCTGAAGCCCTAGGCGACGGCAACGGTACAAACTATGCTGAAATGGCCTTCTCAATCGAGAAAGTAACTGTTTCTGCTAAGACAAGAGCGCTAAAAGCCGAATACACAACTGAGCTTGCTCAGGATCTTCGCGCTGTACACGGTCTTGACGCTGAGTCAGAACTAGCCAACATTCTTCAGTCTGAAATCCTTTCAGAAATCAACCGTGAAGTTGTTCGTACAATCTACACAACTGCTGAAGTTGGTGCTGCTGGTACAGCTTCCGCTGGCGTATTCGACCTTGACGTCGACGCTAACGGCCGTTGGTCAGTTGAGAAGTTCAAGGGCTTAATGTTCCAGATCGAGCAAGAAGCTAACCAAATCGCAAAAGGAACACGTCGTGGTAAGGGTAACATCGTTATCTGCTCTTCAGACGTTGCTTCTGCATTGCAAATGGCTGGTGTACTTGACTACGCTCCTGCTCTTAACAGCAACTCTCTAGAAGTTGACGACACTGGCAACACATTCGCTGGCGTTCTTAACGGTCGCTTCCGCGTCTATGTTGATCCATTCGCAGGTTCTAACTACCTAATCGTTGGATACAAGGGTTCTTCTGCTTTCGACGCAGGTCTCTTCTACTGCCCATACGTTCCTCTACAAATGGTTCGTGCAGTTGGCGAGAACAGCTTCCAGCCAAAAATCGGGTTCAAGACTCGTTACGGCATGGTTGCTAACCCATTTGCTGAAGGTCACCTTGCATCTGGTAACTCCAGTGCACTTGGTAGACTTGACGCTGGTGTCAACAAGTACTACCGCAAGGTACGTGTTACAAACCTATTCTAAGGTTTATAACAAAAAGAGTAGGGTTCACCTACCACTTTTCAAGGGAGCCGTTCTGGCTCCCTTTTTTTATGCGTGATTTTTAATTGTACCAGTCTAAGAATACTTTAGCGAATACGTTTATCAGAGCGAAAGCGCTCAACACGATACCTATGATGTTTAACATTTTTAGTTGTTTCATAGTATCAAATATTCGCTTATCTGTACCGATTCGATCTAAGATACTCATTTGATGAAGTTGAGGAATGCCGATACCGTCTATTTTTTCTTGGTAGATAAAACCAAAGTTCGCGAATTCAAAATTGCACAACACTCTATTTCCTAGATTTTCTGCTTTCTGCATAACAACCTGTTTTCCTTCTGGAAGTTTGTGTGCTATAGACGCGTCGATCAATATAGGAATTTCTGTATCGGTGACGACGACAACGTGAGTCGCTACAGATTTGTAGCTATTAGGTGTGAAGGTAGTTTCATGTCCTACCATGTTTGTGAATTTAGTTTTTTGATCTAGAATACTAAGCTTCACTTCTTTTAAGTGACACTTAATTCCATACTGAGTTAGTAGATTAAAGATAATATCGCTTACGCTAATGCAATATCCTTCGCCCATCTTAGTCACTCCTGACTCGATGAGACGACTTAGAATTTTTACAATTGTTTGATATTCTTTATTCTTAGTTACGTCGTTATCGACGATAATAACACTCTCTGCTTTCTTAGATGCGGAGTAGTTAGTGGTAGTGTAGGCGTTACTTGTGTATTGGATTCGAGGTGAGAATATGCTCATATAGTTTCATTCTTAAAAAAGGTCTTATTCCACCGCGGATAGACCACATCATTATTTATCTTGGTCAGCAGCAATTTCTTCTAGAGTTTCTAAACAAGTTTTACACTGAGATCCAGCACCGGTGATTTCTTTAATACTCTCAAGATCACAATACTCAAGCATTTCGCGAATTGTACGTTCAGTCAGAGCTTTGCAAACACATACAATCACAGAAGGTACTCCTGAATGCGTCGTACAGTATCGATTTCAGTCTGTGGGTTATTCCACATACGATTTCGAGGGCTCGGATGTGGTATCTTGAGATGAGAGACCTGATTCCGTGTTAGCCACGTTGAGGCTACATTTCCTAGCGCTATAACCTTGTCGTACTTACGAATGAGATCGATATCATTGTAAGATCGATTAGTCCAGTCAAAAGACCGACCTACCCACTTGATGACTCGATTCTTAGTTGGTGACTTTTCGGGAGTTGTGTTGCCTGGCGACTCGCCAACGATTATCAATGTTTCCATATTGTTCTGCCAATTCTACGCAGGTAGCTACACCCTGTAGCTCTGCATCCATTACAAATTTTTCAGCCTCACGCTTCCGCATTAGTCCTTTATAGACTAATTCGCAAGTTTGAGGTTGAACGTAAGTTACATGAAATAAAGTAAAATCAGTAATCATACTTGCTCGTCGTACTTTACTAATTCTTTGTCTTTACCGAAGCCACGGGTTTTAATATACCCATCTTTGATGAACTGCTCGATGGTGAGGGCGATAATAACTTTCTTACCGTTTTCAACTCCTAAAAAGAAGCCTACAACTGTAAATACTATTGCAGTTACCCAATACATCCAATCAGCGAGCATAGTTTATTCTCCGTGTCTGCTTAAGACTTTTTCAATAATACGCTGAGTAGCGTCTAGTTCTTTAAGCTCTTGGTCGAAAGGATCATCTTTCTCGTTGATAGTGTTGTAGATGAACCCTTCAGAAAGAGCCATCTCGAAAAGAGCATCTTCTGAAATACTTTCTAGCTTAGAGAGACAAGCGCGCAGTAAAGCGTCTTTACTGATAGTACCTCGTCTAGCATCTTCGTAAAGCTGCTTAGCCATGCCTTTAGACATATCGTTCTCCTATTAAGTTTAATATAGTATTTTATAAAAATACAGTATTAGGCACGTTGTTCTTGAAGAAACCAGTCAGGATGTGATCCTTCGTATCCTTCAAATCCGCGCCACCAGCTTGGTGCTGGTCGTTTCCACTCCCACTTAGCAAACGGTTTTGCTGCGTGGTAGTACTTACGGTATGCAGTAACTGCATCACCTGGAACTTTACAGTCGGGATAGTGACTCATCGCTTGAGCGAACTCAGTGAGTCCTATGTCCGGTATGTTTTTTGGAGGCTTGGCGAGCAGTTCACCAAGCTTTTGATATGTCGCGTGTACTTTACCACGTCGGTATTCGTATTCTTCGGCCATCGCTTTGAAGTGGTCATAGTGCCATTCGTAGTTTGCTTTACTTTCTTTTGTCCATGTCGTACAGGGGTGAAACTTGTGTACAGCAAGGTAGTATAGTTCGTCACGCTCGTCCCCGAACGCGTAGTAAGTTTGCATAGTCTTTCCAGACTTGCTAGCACGCTTTTCAGGAATACCATCGAGCATGCGATGTACGGTTGATAACATCTGAGCAGACTCGACAATCATCTTAGGCACATGCTTATCGCACAGCATTGTCGCTGCGACTTTAGGATCATTGTCAAGTATAAAGATATTCATTATTCAACCCATACGTGATTATATCGATCAGGTAGAGAACCGCAAGTATAGAAAGCATCACTGTCGTGATTGACTACCCTAACGCATTCGCCAGTTACATTGCTGAAGTGAGCGTCTGGAATTTTAGCGTACCACGAAGTTACAAAAAGCAATGCTGTTACGGAAGCCCATAACGCCAGATAAAAAAGCCAGTCGTCTAGGAAAGCTTTAATCATAATGCTTAGCTTCCTTTTCTTCGATGATAGTAAACTGATAGCCTGAGTTCATACCAAAAGCAAGCGCTTCATCGAAAGTATTGAACCACTTGGTGTAATTGAAGTTGATCATATAGCAACCGTACATTATGCGGCCTCCTCAAACATTTCCAACCGAGCTTCGCGTTGTCCGCTGGAATCTTGGATCCAATTGCGCAGGCCAACAACTGCATCATCGTCGAAGCGCTTGACGTCTCGCTCACATTCCAGAGCACCGTTGACGAACCGAGCACGGATAACCGTGTCCCACTCGTCCACCACCTTCGACTCGTCGTAGTCGATCTCGTCGACGAGGTCACTACCGAGGACGTACTCCTCGCAGTAGTCCGAGCGATGCTCGATACACTCGAACACCATGTCGTAGAATCCCTCCGACATCGCCTGCTCGATGTTTACGTCGAGGACGTAGGTGTCACCACCCTTGAACTTCCAGTACTGAGGACACTCACCCACGCCGTCCCAGTCGTGGGCACCGTAGTTCTCGCGGTATTGAGTTTGAATGACCAGTTTCATAAGCAATTCCTCAGCAGTTTTTTCAATTTACACAGCAATTATATACTAGTTCAAAGCAATTGTCAACTGTTTTTTTCAATCCAGTCGACATTGAGCTTCAGCGTCAATCCCGATCTCTCGGAGCATTTCGGCGTAGACCTCAGCCCCAGCCATCTTTGCACTCATGTCCTGAGTGAAGCTTTGAGAAGGATCCCACAGAGAGTGTCCAGAGCCGACGTAAGACTTCTTGAACCCGAATTCTTTCAAGATGTTGAGAGCCTTACCGCGGACACCCTTCACGTTAACCCAAGCGAATCCACAGTTGAAAGGATGCTCGCCGTATTCGCGGATGTACTGATGGGTGCTTTCACCAGCAGCGTTACGAGCAGCGAAGAGAGTAGCGGTGAGCATGTCGAGTTTGATATTCATGATTAAGCCTCCAGAGCTTGTTGGTTCTTGTACTTGGCGAAAAGGGTAGCAAATTTAACCTTGCCTTCGAGATACTGAGTGAAGCTGGAGTAGCCAGGAATTCCGTTAGCCCGCATCTCGCAGTCCGCTTCACAGAAGCCTTCGTAGCAGATGGACATCTCACGGTCAGAAACGAAGCCGAGGGTGACCATCAGGTTCTTTTGTTTGGAGGTGAAGTTCATATTCAATTTCCTTTCAGTTTTTCCGATTTACTGTGCCATTATACCAAATCAAACCGAATTTGTACACCACTTTTTTCACTTTTTTTAGATCATTTTGGAATAAAGATGGCGGTCCTTATACCGCCATCGCGAAGGTGTAGACCGGACGGCCACCGTCGTAGAGCTTCATGGTGTCGTGGTGGAGTTCCTCGTCCTCGTCGTCAATCTCGATCTGGACCAGCTGCTTACCACGCCGGTAGGCTGCGAAGATCTCGATTCCAGGAGTCTTGGCCAGCTGAGCCCAGAGCTTCCGGCCACCAGCGGACTGGCAGGTACCAGCCTGAATGATGATCCCGAGCCGCTTCATGACGTACCGGTACAGGAGAGGGGCAATCCCGTGTCCTTGGAACCGGCTGTCAATCCGCATCAGGTCTACGTGGTAGGCACCCTTGCAGTAGTCGTTGGAGAGGTTAAGGTCCGCAATGACCTTGTGCTTGCCACCGGCGAGCTTCTGGGCACTGTAGAGTTGTACGAAGATGATGTCTTCACCGATGTCACCTTCGAGGTAGACCAGCATACCTTTCATGCGGCCCACGTACCGACCTTGGGGTCGTTGGGTAGCGAGGGTAACTCGCTTGTTCATTTCGATACGGTCCATGATTCAACCTGTATTACCAATTTACTGTCCCATTCTACCATAGCCCGAACCGTTTGTACACAACTTTAATGCCTTAAAAATCAACTACTTATGCATCATGAACATAAGTTATTGATTCTAAAGGGATTGTTTTTTATATCAAATTGTTACAAGGAATGGCTTCCTTATAACCGAAACCGATCACTCCAGATGCATTCTGAGCCTTCTTGTGGCGCCATGTAAGGAGTCCTACAGGAAAAGTGCCCGAAGGGCTCAGAGATGGCTGGATTTGGTCTGACTTGGTAGGACTGGGTGGAATTGAACCACCGGCATCCCGCTTATAAGACGGGCACTCTTACCACTGAGTTACAGTCCCTTATAAGTGGAGCAGAGTACGGGAATCGAACCCGTGTCATTAGCTTGGAAGGCTAAGGTAATACCATTATACGAACTCTGCATATTTGGCGGAGAGGGTGGGATTCGAACCCACGGTACGCTTACACGTACGACAGTTTTCAAGACTGTTCCATTAAACCAGACTCTGGCACCTCTCCTTATTAAGCTGTACTTATTTGCGATACCGAGGCAATCGGTAGTTTCTTATAAGCTGAAATGATCTTTGCTATTTGACCATCTGAGTGTGCTGCACTTAGGCTGCATCGTAGAAGACTGAGATTCCTAGGAGCTCCAGGAGGTACAACTAGGTTTACATATATTCCACTTTCAAATAACGAATTCCAGAACTTTCCTGCTGTAATTGAATCGGGCATGATAGCAGCAATCACTGGGCTAGGAGAAGCTCCAAGATCAAAACCTCTAGCTGATAAAGCACCGTGTACTTCTTTACAGTTGTTCCATAGACGCTTGCGAAGATGAGCACCTGTCTTTAGAATTTCTAAGGCTGCTCGAGTTGACGCAATAACAGAAGGTACGTTACTTGCTGTAAACATATAAGCTTTGATCTGTGTACGAAGACTCGAGATATTATGTTTGTGACTCGTAAAGAATCCACCGATGCTGCCCAAGCTTTTGCTAAAGGTGCCTGTCACAAAATCAATTCGATTCGATAAGCCCAATGAATCAGCGTAGCCGCGACCGTTCTTTCCCATAATACCGAAGCTATGAGCATCGTCTAATAGTAAGTATGCTCCGTGCTTTTCAACTACGTTACAAATAGATTCTAAAGGACTAAAGTCTCCAAGCATACTGTACATTGATTCTGTAATGACCAGTGTTTGCTTAATTTGATTCTTTAGTCTTGCGAGCTTTTTATCGAGATCAGCAACGTCATTGTGCTTAAAGCGATAAATGTTCGCACCTGAAAGTTTTGCAGCTTCATAGATACTCGCATGACAGTCGGCATCAAGGACAATATTGTCGCCTTGGCTAACTAGTGTCGAGATCGCTCCTAGATTTGCCACGTAACCAGTCGTGAATACAATGGTTGATTTCGTTCCTAGGAGTTCTGAAAGCTCTTGCTCTAAAAGAAGATGCGAATCGTATGATCCGTTTGCGAGCCTTGAGCCTGTGGTACCAGTTCCAAACTCTTGAGTTGCGTTGATACTTTGCTGAATGCAATGTTTGTTGAATGTAAGACCAAGATAGTTATTAGTACCTGCGAGAATTACTTCACGACCATTTACATAACCAGTCGTTGCTGTTTTGATTTCTACCTTTGGTGCTATTGCGTTATTCACTCCAGAGTCGACAAGATGATTGTGAAACTTGTCGGCAAGGTCCAACTTCTGGAGAATGTCCATGCCCGTGTTCCTTTTATGGCGCCATAGTAAATATTATATATTAAGAAAACGTAATTTTCTCTTAATAATTCCTTAACTTTTTCTTAATTATTTGGTGGTGATGGGTAGATTCGAACTACCGACACGCGGCGTATGAGACCACTGCTCTAACCAACTGAGCTACATCACCATTAAATTTCTACTTTATTTCTTTGTTTGACGAAGTCGTACGGATATATTCCAGCACGAACATCTCTTAATACAATGTCTTCATTTTGTATTTTTCTTCCTGCACGATAAGTTACCGCAAGAACTGCTTGGTAGTCTCCTCTGAAAGCCCATTCTATCTCATTAGAGTAATGAATGGATTCTGAGAATGTTAGATCATAAGAGCCGTTAGTTTTTCGTGTTAGAATAGGAGAACCTTGACCTATGCAATGAACGCTCTGACGATTGAACGCATTTCCTCTAGTCCATTCTGGACCGTAAACTGATCGGGATACTAGAGTTTGTCCTTGACTGTTATTAGGCACGTACCTAAAAGCGCTAAAACCAGGAGGAACAGTATCGCTATTGAATCTTACTTTGAGCTCTTCTTTTAAATCATTTACGAAATTATAGACTATAGGATCATTGTAAATGATAAGTCCGGAATCTTTAGAGATACCTCCGTATTGCTGGAATGCTCGAGCTCCACCTTCTTTCTTGTGTGATATAAAGCCTACTTCTATTCCACTACTATCTATGATCGCTATGTCAGCTTTTGGATCGCCTCGAATCTGGTCTGCACCAGCAGTCACACAGTTCTTTAATGTATATCTCTTTATGTTGATAGTGATCGGTCCACCTTCTTGATCAACCGCACTTTGAATTAATTTAATAAGACTTTCAGTCGCTTCTTGTTCTGCTTTCAGCACGTTTCGAGTTGGTGGTTTAGCTATTACTTGAAAGCTACCAATTTTTACAATACCGATCGAAGATATATTTAGTGATGAACGATCTTTAAGTAATCTTGCTTGAGAACTCTTAAAAGTTTTAACTACTTGATCGAGAGCTTGTTCCCTCTTTTCAGTTATAATAGCAACACGAGTATTAGTCATGCGCTTAAAAGTGTAACCTAGATCTTTAAGTTTTGTTTCAATATCTGTAATTTTCATTATAGTCTACTCAAAATAATTTAAATTATTTATCGTCGGACTATAATTATCTTGCGCGTTTGGAGTGCATGACAGGACTCGAACCTGCATAAAACGGATTTGCAATCCGGAGCCTAACCATTCGGCGACACATGCACATGAATTTTGGTGCTACCTCTCGGAGTCGAACCAAGGACACCCTGCTCTTCAGGCAGGTGCTCTACCAGCTGAGCTAAGGTAGCATGTTTGGGGTGACTAGAGAATTTCGAAATCTCGACCGCCTGGACCACAACCAGGAGCTCTGCCTCTGAGCTATAGCCACCATTGATTGGCGGAGGGTATAGGATTCGAACCTATGGATCGTTTTACCGATCGACGAGTTAGCAACCCGCTGCTTTAAGCCGCTCAGCCAACCCTCCAGAAATTGGTGGGCCCAGTAGGATTTGAACCTACACTCAACCGATTATGAGTCGGGTGCATTAACCGTTATGCTATGGGCCCGTGTTTGGTACCGGTGGAGGGATTCGAACCCACACTTTAAGGATTTTAAGTCCTTTGCCTCTGCCTATTGGGCTACACCGGCAAAGAATTGGTGCCGAGGGAGGGACTCGAACCCTCAAAACCTGGTTTCTAAGACCAGTACGTATGCCAATTCCGTCACCTCGGCGTTGATTGGTAGCGGATGCTGGAATCGAACCAACCTAGTCTGGCTTATGAAACCAGAGAATTCACCAGAATTCTAATCCGCAATAAAAGGTGCGGGGCTTCCACCCGCTGCTAATCAAACCTCGACGAGTTTCACGCGCGGTGATTAATCTGCCCAGGATTTTAAATCCTTAGGACTGAGCATACTATGCCGCCGAAATCCGGGGACTTGCCAGCACCTGTAAAGGTTTTAGTCTGGCTCTCAAGTATGCTTTAGAATATAGACTGCTAGGATTCCGCACCTCGCTTAGGAATCGGTCAGTCACTTGGAAGCAACGAGTTTATGTTCCAAGTTATGTTCGCTCTGCCCAATCTATATTCTCAACAGTATGATTTAGAATAGACACTGTTGCCCGAGGTTGCGACCCTACATGGACTTACTGACGCCAAAGCGTACTCAGTGCCTATTCTAAATTTGGTGCAGGAGGAGGGATTCGAACCCACAAGCCCGCTGGGGGCGACGAATTTACAGTCCGTTCCGGCTCACCACCTCCGGCGCTCCTACTACGTCACGTTGCGTGACGTTTCGTCCCCGATAGGACTCATCAGGCAGGCTATTTTTGTGCTTACGATATCCGCGCTTGGCTTGCGCCTTGCGATCAACGAACACCTTTGCAGTGTTGTATTTGTGGCCGTGTTTAGCCACGAAGTTGTGTTTCATGACTTTCTCCTTAAATAATTGGTACCAGAGGAAGGATTCGAACCTCCAAGGACGAGGTCACAGTGCACTGAGACTCGTGTGTCTACCAATTCCACCACCCTGGTATAAATGGTGGGTGATGACGGGTTCGAACCGCCGACCTACGCCGTGTAAAGGCGCCGCTCTACCAACTGAGCTAATCACCCGAACTTGGTGGACGAGAGTGGAGTTGAACCACTGACCTCACCCTTATCAGGGGTGCGCTCTAACCAACTGAGCTACACGTCCAATTTGGCAGGCCAGCAAGGATTCGAACCTCAACTAACGGTTTTGGAGACCGCTGTGCTACCGTTAACACCACTGACCCACTAATTTGGAGCGGATAACGAGGCTCGAACTCGTGACCCCGACCTTGGCAAGGTCGTGCTCTACCAACTGAGCTACATCCGCAAAACTGGCGACCCGTACCGGACTTGAACCGGTGACCTCCGCCGTGACAGGGCGGCATTCTAACCAACTGAACTAACGGGCCTTGAAATGGTACTCCGTATGGGATTCGAACCCATGATCTTCGCCGTGAAAGGGCGATGTCCTAAACCGCTAGACGAACGGAGCATAGAATTATTTGGCTGGGGTAGATGGATTCGAACCACCGAATGGCGGGATCAAAACCCGCTGCCTTACCGCTTGGCGATACCCCAATGAATTTGGCTCCGCGAGCAGGGCTCGAACCTGCGACCCGCTGATTAACAGTCAGCTGCTCTACCTGCTGAGCTATCGCGGAATAAATTGGTGGGCGTACTAGGATTCGAACCTAGGGCCAATTGGTTAAAAGCCAACTGCTCTACCGACTGAGCTACACGCCCGATTTATGTTGCCATTCTACCACAGTCTTTAGCAAATGTCAACAGTTTTTTTCTAATAAT
>Ga0099848_1000518_pt1 | contig 18304 bp, 32 predicted proteins | sample CB_VirMetaG_3_FD_78179 | JGI IMG/M metagenome (GOLD analysis project Ga0099848, IMG submission 78179) | Freshwater to marine saline gradient viral communities from Chesapeake Bay - CB_1508_1S Viral MetaG | ecosystem: Environmental > Aquatic > Marine > Coastal | place: USA: Chesapeake Bay...
CGATTTAGTGCAGGTTTAGAAATCTTAAATAACATTTCAGAAAGTGGTTGAACTTTTGGAAGTTCTTCATTCTTCAAAAAATGTTCAGTAAGAGTATGCATATCTGTACCACGACTAGTTGCTCTTTTCGTAATACGATCTGCTTCTTCTACACCAACCTTTTGTCTCCACTTATTAAAGAAATCTTTTTTATAATGGCTAATAACAGATGTAATAGAAACGAGTCTTTGAAGTTCGTCTTTATCTTTTACTTTATAAAAACGAACTCCATCAATATGCTCCCTCTCAAGTTGGGGGAGCACCAAGTCAACATGAGTAAAATTCATAGATTAAGTTCAACTTTCATTTGTTCTTTAGCAATAAGATACTCTTTACAGAGTCCAGATCGAACAATATCCTCAATACCAAATTCAATTACATCTACAGATGGCATTGCCTGAAGAATTCTCATGAAATCAATAATTCCATTTCTCTCTCGTTCTTTAATTAAGTCCGTTTGAGTGGCATCTCCGCAAAACATAATCTTAGAGTCTACACCAATACGGGTAATAATTGAATCAAGTTCATGGAAGTTTAGATTCTGAAATTCATCTACAATAATAATTGCTTTATCTAAAGTTGTTCCACGAATAAAGGAAGTAGACCAAAATGAAATTGTTCCTTGATTTTTTAGATTCCCATAGAGCATCTCAAATGAAGACTCATCTGGCATTTCAAACATATATTTTACCATATTCTTATATGGGATTTGGTAAAGTGAGGACTTATCCTCATGATCTCCGGGAAGAAAACCAATCTCACGGGTAGCAACAAGAGATCTTACAATGTAAATCTTTTCATAAGGAGACTTTTCATCAAGAACATCTAGAAGTGCATTATAAAGTGTGATAAAGGTCTTGCCTGTGCCAGCAGCTCCGTAAGCAACAATATTTTGATCTAGTTTATACTTTTCGAATAATTTTTCCTGATTATCTGTAAGAGGTTCAATTTTTTTGATGTAATCTAAATTAATGGGTTTTTTTCTTTTCAGGACTCGATTACTCATTCCAAATGGAACTGGATTTGTGCTGATTCCTGCTGACTTTTTTCTTGTCATATTTTTTATAAATTAGATTTTTTTAACTCTTGAACCTGGCATTTTAGATGCCTGACCCAGAACATCATTCCATCCTGGATGCTTGGATACTAGCTTGTTTTGCCAGTCTCCAACTTCTCCCACATTCATTTGAGTGGGAATAAGTGGTTTGAGATGTGGATTCTCTTTGAGATATGGATCTTTTTCTGCCATCATCATCCACTTCTCAAATATCTCACCAGTCTCAATATTTTCAAATCTGTACGTTGGCAATTTAGACCTCCATTGTATGTGGGAATATTTATCATGGACTTAGGCGTGCTTTATGAAGACGCTTCTCTTCATAATAACCCCATACATTAGGTGCCCACTGCTGTAGATGTGGTGCAATTTGTTCGCAAAGTGCCTGGATTTCGAGTTGAGCATCCAGTTTAGAACGAAGGTCAAGAAGGTGTAGAACCGAACGAAGGTTGAAAGATACTACAAAGTTTTGACGAATTGCTTGTGCTAGATAGTCACGAATATGTTCTTCACACATTCCCTTCTTATACTTTGCAGCATAACGCTTACAACCTTCATAGATGAAATCAAGTTCATCATTATAATCGGCAAGAGTCCATTCATATTTCTTACCCTTGCGATTAGTATAATACCCAGGAGGACGAATGTAAAATACATCATCAACTGGTAGTTCATTATTCGCAACCTTAAGAACTCGTTTTCCAGTATATCGTTGGGACTGAACATCAAAGCTCACACCGACCCTATGCGTCCTTGCTTGCATCGCAACGTTATGGACGTACCCAGACACAGAAAAAGTAATTCCAGGGTGTTCTAGGGGTCCGTAGTGCCCTCTCTCGTTAGCAAGGAGTTGATCCACAATCCACTCACCACATTTTTGCGGACTTGGAATTTCTTGATCATGAATTGGGATTTCAGAGTAATCATTCTTACCTGCCTGATAAATAACTTGCTCTGGAATTGGATAGCACTGGAGTTTTACGACCTGAAGTCGTGGATCAAGTTCAAGAAGATCTTTTGCTTTTACTGGTTTCATAAATTACTTACCGATTTTTCTCATTTCAACATTACACTGATTACAAAAATAAGAATATCCACTACGAAAATATTTCACAACTTGAAAATTTTCACTATTTAGTTGGTATTCATTATTGCATTTAGGACAAGTCCTCAGGTTCTTCCCAACAATCTTTTTCTTTTTTTCTGAGTTTTTTAAGTTCTTTATAAAGTTTTTTAATTTCTTGATAAGCATCTTCAGGACTCATTTTATCTGCAATTTCTAAACCAGCAATCAAGGCAACTTTATCTCCAAATCTTGCTAGTGCTCTCTCAAATTCAGTTAAAGTTTCATACATTATTCTTCCTCAAAATAATCGGGTTCATAGTTTATATTATCATGAGCATTTTCTCCAAACAAATCTGTTAAAGAGATAATATTGGATTTTTCATTCAATTCTATTTTCATTAACTGTACAAGAAGTTCAATGTTTTTAAGAATTAAACTAAGTTTTTCTTGATTGAGGTTATTACTGTTCCCAGTCATAATGCCCTCCTTCTTCATAGTATTGAATTTTTTGTTTTAGATTGGAAGATTCATCTTTATAGATCTCATCTTTCAAAGAATCTAAAAGAAGTTCAATGTTTCTCATGATAAGTTTTACTTTTTCCTTATCCATCTAATAAACGCAGACACACACATCATACACAAAAAAAGAGGGTTCGTCAAGAACCCTCTTCTCATTTAATTTACAAGTAGTCTATTTTGTATAAATGTGCCCACGATAGTGGAATGTACCGTGAGTTTCTTTTGGTTCATGACTTCCAACTTCAAACTCAACACCACGATAGGCAGTGTGATAAATCTGAGCGTCATGTAAAGCAGATGCTTTTTTAATTTGATCTCTAATCATTTGTAGTGTGTTCATTTGATTTGCTCCTGAAATACTAGGGTGAATTAATCTCCTGTTCCTTCGGGCGGCGTTTGCGTCCCTTATGGGATCAACGAAACCGTTGCGCGTCGTCCTACTTGCGTTCGCTATTTGCGAATAGCGAATGAACGTTATACTATATTATAAGACTTCTTTTGTATTTTATGATACAAAAAATTAAATTGATTCTTCTCGCCCTTCTTCAATCAGTTTAGAAACATAATTTTCATTACCATCCAAAACACGAATATTATAAATGGGTGTCTTCATATATTTTTTAATTTTTTTATATTTTTTAATGAGTTTATCAAGTTCATCTTGATTAATCTCTATGTTGAGATTAACTTTTTCTTTACCAAATCCTTCGCTCATTTTTTCTTTTTAGAATTTTTTGTGGTGTATCCCCAATTTTTGGGATTAATTGTACCATATCCAAAATCAATTTTTTGTACTGATCCTGGACCATACTTATCATAATAAAGATCAAATAGATCTACAACTTTTCTGCAACGTGTAAGATCTTGATAAACTTCCCCATCAACGATGTATGTGATAATCCTTGCATCTGTCGGAAAGGACTTGTCTTTCATTTGTGCGAGAGTTGATTTTTCTAATAGAATTTCACATCCATAGGAAGAAGGATCATTAGGATTAATTAACTTGGTTCCCATATCCTTCTCCTTTTCTACAACTACTTCTTGAGCAACACTCATGAGCGCCCACCCCATTTAATATCTGGGTATGCTTCCTTTACAATGTCCCAAGTAATATTGTATTTATCTGTGAGTAGTTTATCCTTCGTAAGGATTAGAATCTCTGCTTCTTTTGGATGAAGTCCTTGGAGCATATTGATAAACATAGTCTCACGACGAATCGAAGAAAGGGAACTATTCCCCCCTTTGATGAAATTATAAAGTTTGGAATATTCAACTCTCAATGAGGTTTTACCTTTTCTCATGTCCTCTTCTGCTCCATTATAAGAAATGGAACGATCACCAGTCAGTTGACTATTCACATTTGCACTTAGAGTTCCACCAGTTGCAGTCATTTCACGAATGTCTGCAAAAGGTACTTCTCCTGGTGGTAGAAGTGAGATTACACTTTCATCATAGTTCCAAATGAAAATAGAAACAAGAGCATCATTACGATACTCTTTTAGAACTTCTACTTTTTTTGCTTTACTTCTTTGTTTTGATGCAAGTTCAAGAATTTCAAATTGAAAGCAATTCCTATCAAGTTTGGGTAAAGGAGTTGCTTTAGTCGTCGTCTTCTTCTTCGTGGATGCTGTTGTCATAGTCATTTTCAAATCTAAATGCGATTACTTCATCTGGAATAACGTTTCCTTGTTCATCAAAGAATTCGGGATGCATATTGATAGGTTGATGTTCCAGAAAAGTTCTGTTTGCTATCCAACCTACTATACCACCAACCACGAAAAATAACAAGGTTACCATTACAGACATGGTGAGCATGAATGCTTGTTCCATTTTTTTTCTCCCGAGAGTACTACCTTAATGTAAGATGCTCCCGTGAAAAAGGAACATCTCAAAAACCGAACGTCTTTAAAAAATGTTCCTCCGTCTCTTACTATTATTTAGTCTGTTTCTTACGCCTGCCAGGTCTCTTATCATAAGCATACTTTTTGGCATCTTCTAGAATATCTAGAAAATAATTTTTAATTTTTCTTGCTTGTGGTTTTGGAATGTGACCATAAGCTTCTCGAAGAGTTTTATGGTTATAATCAGAACCACCTTCAAGATATTCTTCCAGTTCATTAATTAAATCTGCTATCTCACGAGCAGTATTGCTTACAATAAACTCTTCTACTTCAACTCTTTTTGCTCCACGAATTTTTAGATAATCATAAAATTTGAGAACAAATTGTCCATCAAAAGCATAATCAATTGCTTTTTCAACATCATAATAAATTTCGTGAGAAGTTGTTTTCATTAGATTAGTTGATTTTCTTTTAGATATTTTACAGTATCAATACACCCGCCAAGATTTTTTTCATCCAGGATTACTTGAGGAAAGGTTGAACCGTATCCAAATTTATCATAAAACTCCATTCTAGTAAAGTCTTCATCCAATTTAAAAATTTCATATTCAAAGTTTGAAAGATTCATTACTCTTTCAATTTTTTCACAATAAGGGCAACCATTTTTTGAATAAACTGTAAATTTCATAATGCTATAACTATTAATAGTGGAATGATAATTGAAAGTGGTCCGATAATAAATCCCCCCACTTTAAGAAGTAGGGGGTTAATACTATAATACTCCATTAATATTTTTTTATTTTATATATCATTAGTTCTCTTTTCAAGAAACTCCTTTTCCAACTCCTTTGCAATTTTATCATACTTTCGATTTTGAATCCAGGTTGTTAAAAAATTTTTTGGATGATATTTAACCATCCAAAAAAATCTTTCAATATTGATTTGAAAGATTTTAAAAATTAAAGTTAAATATTCCCCAACATTTTTATCAACTATAATCATATATGCTATAATACCAAATATTATAAGAAGTGCAGAGTTAGTTGAGTTCATGGGTTTTAAGTCCTCTCGAAACATACAGAGTTAAACATTCCAGTTACATTATGAAGTTTAATCTTTGTGTGATAAGAGTGAACTTCAACCATTTTAATTATGTATTTTTTTCCAACAATCAAAAATGACCTTGGATTGTCGTTATTTCCCCAATTAATTTGAGTATCATTGCATCCAATGTATTGAACTATATCGCCTTTTTTCATAAGATACCCCTTCTTTGAAAATATTGAAGAGTTTCTTTGAGACTGCCGATGTGTTCATGATTGATTGTAATTTGTGGATATTCAGCATCTTTTCCGAATTCCATACGAAACTGACGATCACTAAAATCTACACCAAGAATATATTCTAGGTATTCACCACCAAGACTTTTTAGAAGCATACGAACACGCTCACATTCTTGGTTTCCATCAGTATAAAGAACTGCAGTAATTTTTTCAGTCATCTGATCTCCATGCAACTGGTTTGAATACATTATTTTCCCATAATCCACCTCTTTCCCATTTCCCACACCAAAAATCGTTTGGAACAACTCTCCAAGAATTATCTAAACTTCCTGGAAGAGGTGGATTATATCTACAACTCAACATCGCATCACTTTGAGTAGACTCATTACTTCGTGAAAATCTACAATTCAAACATTTTTGGTCCTTTAAATTAGTCACGTTTTCTCCATTCATCAGTATCAGTATCGTCTCTTGTAAACCAATCTGCAATTTCATCAGCACTACTAAATCCAGTGCGATGATTGCTTGGATCAGGATCACCCAAATCTAATGCGTTTAGAAATCCATCCAAATCATCTTGCTCCATATCTGGGTTCTGTGCCTTTCTTCGTGCTTGACTCAGCATTGTTCGGGCATGACCATTCACTTTCGCAAGTTTTTCTGCCCAGATCATCTCATGAAGTTGAACAGACTCTCCCAATTCAATGGCTTCGCAAATTCTTTGAAGTCTTATACGATATTGAGTTGATAGCATAATTCTACTCTTTTGCTTGATTAATCAAATGTTCTAATTCATTTACTTTATTGAATTGATGATATGCAGTTTCTGATCTTTCATGAAGAATATCCAAAATATCATTAATGATTAAATCGTTCTCAACATAATCATCCAAATACTTATAAATTGCTTCTCGCAAATATCTTTTACGATGCCACTCTGGACTATAAGGTTGATAATAAGACATCAATACCATCTCATACTTTTTAAATGTTCCAATACTTGCTCACGTATTTCCATTAATTCATTGTAGCATTTTTGATTATGAGCACATTGTCTAAGTGATGGATCTGGCTTATAAACAGATTCAATAAAAATATCTAAACCTCGATTCCATTTATCTTGTTTAGATTCATTATCTTCAATTGCGTTTTGATCTATCATCAAAAATCTCCAATCATTATTATCTATTTAACAACCTTCCAATGATAATTCCCTTCCTTAGGAACCCATGTTAGGTATTGTCCATTGATGGACTCAAGAAACAGCATGTTTTCTTTTTCATCTTTAATTTCACATCCATGAAAACAATCCATAGAAGTAAAGAAACGATACTTTGCTTCTTTACTAACTGGAATAAGGTTTACAAACTTCCTTCTTGATTTCATAATAATCTTTAAAATACTTAAGTTGATTCATTCAACCCTGACAAAGGTATTATAACCAGAATCTTATGGGTATGTCAAGTGTGTGAGGTTAATGAGACTCTCTCAGAGTGCTCTAGAAGCGTCTGTAAGACCTCTTAGAACAAAGAGTTGATAAGAACATCAGTAACCCTTGTACCCCAATGTAGAAAGCACATAAAGGAGGCAATGAAGATTAGTTTCTCTGTGGGGTTCACTTGATTTTTGCAGGTATACATATTATAAAACCCTGCAGAGTATCTGCGGGGTTTGGTGTGTCAGTTTTGAAAGTGGTTCAAACAGTAATTGATGAATTGATTAATGCCATACCAGTATATGCTTTTGATACTTTTCCAGATGAAATCTCAGTTGTTAAAATATCATAATAATGTCTTCCATAAGGTATGGTATCAGTTATACTACTTGCCATAGAAATTGTAATTTCACCTAAGGATGAAGTAATACCAACAGAAAAATCATAAGAAATTTCTGATGTTGGATGTTTTTTAATTTTAGCTTCAGCAGTGTATCCAGTTAAATCGAATACTGAAAAGTCGGAGTTTCTAAGGGTATATGTTTTTTCAAAATCAGTACCCTGTTCTATTGTTATATTTACCGCAGGAACTGCCATTTACTTTATTACTTTTTTAAATATTTATAATAAAGCAGGAATAAGATTCGTATTCTTCTTAATGTCAAGTGTAGTAGCACCAATAGACACTACACGATTATTTGTATCTACTACAATATTGTTGATTCCTACTGTTGTATTGTAAATACTACCCACAGTATTTCCGATAGATACAAGTTCGGTATAAGTCTTATCTGCAGTGGCACCTACGGATACAAGTTTATCATAAGTTTTATCTACTGTTGCAGCAATCGAAACTTGATTTGGAATAATAGTATCAGTCTGGTTATCAAGTAGTGCTCTAATATCAGAAAGAATCTGGTCAGAACGAACTGATTCGAGTGCTTGAACCGCAAGTGGTTGTTGGAGAGTAATAAGAACCCCATCAAATACAAAAGGATTATCAAGTTCTTCTGTCAGAAGAACTCCATTCAAAACGAAAAGGCTATCAAGTCCTGTAGGAACTCTTACTCTCCATCCATTTGTAAGGAATGCATAGAACGCAATTGCATTATCTCCACCCAAAGGGTCGCCACCAACAGGTCGGAAAGCAGGAAGATACTGAGCATTTCCCTCATTAACCCATTTTTTCCATAATGAATAAACATACTGAACATTAAATTGGGAGGTTGCAGATCCAACTACAACCTCTTTTATGCTACCCTCAAAGGTGTAACTATCATTTGTACCTGCTACGGTAAATGGATTAGGCATAGTATAAGTGTTTTAAGGTATTAATATAATAATCATGCAGGATCGGTATAAACCCTTTCAAGTGCAGCTGCGATGTTAACGGTGATACCTTTTTCTTTCGCAATTGGGAAGTCCTGTGAAAGGAACTGAGCACCATCAAGTCCAATAGCAACAATCTTAGCAGAAGCATTAGTACTATGATTTCTATTTCTCTGATGGTTGCCATCATATGCAAAGGTGAAATCAAAACTTCCACTTGCAGGAACATCAATACCATCCATATAAATCTCAGGTCTTGCATAAGTTTGTGCGGCACCTACATTTCCTGCACCATCATCAAAAGCAAACTGTTTATCTGATGTTTGGACAATCGTTGCATTATTTTCTTGATAGTTAATATCAGTCTGAGTAAAGGTTACATTTCCAGTATCAGTCACTGACACAGTAAGTGGGATTGTATTAATACCAACACCACCATTTGCAACTGCATCAAGATATGTATAATGCAGTCTGAATGTGGAAGTAGAACCAACACCGATTACATTTGGATGCAATCCAGATTCAGTGATATCAGAATAAGATTGACCAACACCAACAGACTTTTGAGCATTTACATAATACTTCCAAGGAGAATCTTGTTTCTTATCAAGAATCTTAATCTCTCCTCTCATTGCTTCGTGATTGGAGCAAATGTAATAATAAGTTACTGAAGTATCATAATCAGCAGGAACGGTCATCGTAATAATACCAGTATTGTTTGTAACTAAACCAGTATCATCATAACCACCATTATTAAAGACACTAGCAATACCAGCACTTGCTGCAACTTCACCAAGAGCACCTTCCACAGCAGTTTGATATTCACCAGCAACAAATGGATTTCCTCTCTTAATTACAAATGGATGACCACTACCTGCACCAGTAATATTAAAGACAGCAGTATCGCCACCATAAACATAAAGTGTTGGATTAGCACCAGAAGGATCAATAGTATATGTCTGATTTCCATAATCAGCAGGATCTACTGCTGCCGATAAGTAATAAGATTGTTGCGAGTTATTATCGACGGTATAAGTTACAATACCAGCAGCAAGAGTATCACAAGTAATACCAATACCAGGATTAGATACTGTTCCAATCGCAACAACTTCTTGACCATTTACAAATGGGTGGAAACCTTGAGTATTACCAGAAACAAATTGGTCGTTAGTTTCATCAATACCATCAGAACTACCTACAACACCTGTTGCAGCAATATCAAATGTAGTCGAAATTCCTGGAAGTGTTTCATCTGTATTATAGAAAATCCAGAATCTAGCATCATTATCAGCATTCAGGTTAGTATTGAATACAAGAGTATATGAAGAAATAAATGGTTCTACTCGTGCATCTCCAGTATTATCATAGTAAACAACATCAGTTAACTGTGCGGATGAAACATTCTTAATATAAACACCATAGTTTGCAGCACCACCAGTTTCACTATAAATGTCATTTCTGAGTTTAGCATAAAGAGTATTACCAATGAATTCTAAGAGTGGTTCTTCGGTCTTACCAACTCTTAGGTCATTTCCATATTCATTTCTAGCACCTCTATCATCAGTACCAAAACCAACTGCGGACAGTGAGTTCATCGAAGTGTATGCTAAACCAGCTTCGGGAACATTAACTCTATCAGGAAGTCTCAATAGACCTTGAACATACTGATAAACAGAAGCAAGTGTCTTTTGGTTTGCATCAATCGTTACGTTGAAATCATATGTATTACCTCCAACAGCATATTGGACTGGAGACTGGTGGAATGAAACTGCAATACCTGCATAAGTATCGCCACCAGTACCAATAGTAGTATCAGAAATATCTACACCAGCAGCCTGTAAGTTTGAATCAACAGCAGTAGCAAGAGGAATACGATATGCCTGATAGTTAATCTGAGTTACACCAACCTGACTGATTGCCTGTTCTGCGTATGTTCTTGCCTTTTCTCTATTATAAATCTTGAAGTAATTATCATAGTTGTAATAAATCTGATAATCAGGAGAACCACCTGATTCATAGAATTTAAATGGTTCGTTTGCTGCACCACCATCTTCTGTGATATCAAAGAAGAAGTTTGGAGCAGCTGATTGGTGACGAATAGATGCAATACCAGCATTAGTCGTTAATCCAATACGATTAGTATTCGCAAGAGCATCTTCTTGTGTATGATAGAAATTAAGTCTGAAAGCAGTTTCAACACCAACTGTTCCATGTCTTGCACCATCCTTCGCATACTGAGTATCAGATGCGAAACGAATATAATAGAAATTATTATGAGTTAGTCCAATACCAAGTGGAGTGCTTGTAGGTTCTTGATATACAACTCTAGAACCAGTATACATATCAACCATTGGTGAAACGGTCGATAGTCCAGTACCACCACCAAAAGAGTCAATGTCACCACCATCAAATACAAGTCTAGTTGCAGGATTTAACTGTGAGCAATAGATAGTAGCATTTTTGGGTGTTGTACCATCCTCTTCTGTTGGTTTAGAAATAGCACCCAGTGTAATAATACCGAAATACTTTCTCTTAACGGCATTACCTTCTGCTACGGTAGTTCTTTCTGCCCAACCACAATCTCTCAGAAGTTTTCTAGTAATAGCAGCACCAGTTGCAATACCAACATCAAAGGCATACCAATCCATTTCAGTATTATCATCAGGTTCCCAACCGTTGATGAATTCGAAGGATTCTGGCGTGATTGCCTCCATCGGGAAGGGAAATTTAATTGCCGTAGAATCCGTCTTCCAAATTTGCTTAAACTTGGAATACAGTGCCTGACCAGTAACACCACCAGTACCACCGTATCCTACAAGATTGGTATTACCTGCACCAATCTCACCATACTTTGGTGCGGTTAATACAAACTTACGATCATCATAATCAATCAGCAACTGTGCTGGTTGACCTGCATTATTCTTACTGGCAGTATAAGGATTAATTTTAGTACTAACATTATACTCACCATAATCTAAAAAGTCCGGGTCTCTAATTACTGGCATCTTTCTTACAGGGGGGTGCAGAAAATTTCTTCTATAGTTTATTTATCTATCATAACACTTATCACTTATTGATTATCATTCTGTGATACTCTATCTAATTTCATATTTGATGAAACATTTGTTGGGTCGTTTGCTGCTCTAATGCTTGAAATAAATTGAGGAACATAATCGAGATTAATAATTCTCAAATCAAAGTCAAAGTCCTTCTTCATATTAAAACTAAATGTTGATGTTCTACTACTTTCAATTCCAACTGCATCATCAGGATTAGTTGTTCCAATTCCAGCAGAAGTGACAAACAAATCTTGTCCTGCAACTAATACTCTAATTTCAGTAGCATCTTCTGGGTCAGGTGTTACAGGTAATCCAGTTACATTTACAGTTACAGCAGCATTGAAAGAAACAGTTGCTCCTGCACCTGTTAATTTATATGTTGGTTCGGCAGTTGCGTCATTACCACTGATATTGAATACAACATTAACACCAGCTCCATTAATATGAATTGCTGCATCATCAGTATCAGTAGCACCAAAGTTGGAAAATGTATTATTTACAAAATCATAAGATCCACTTGAAGTCACTTCTAATCCGTGACCACCACCAGTTCCTCCACCAATAAATGAGCAATTGGAAATATTATCTGGTGTTGAACCAGCAAAGACATAAGTTCCTCCAACACCAGTTTCAAAAGTAGACTGTTCTACTATTCCAGCATTGAGTGTAACTGGTTCAGAGTTAATCCAGATAGAATTGGTTGCTGTTGTATTAGAACTTAATGTTGTTGGACCCCAGGCACGAAATGTACATCCATTAATGGCAACATTTGCAGGTTCATTCGTTACACCAGAACAAGTAAAGTATCCCTTATCATAAGTGTCGGCACTAAAAAATCCAACATTATTAAAAATTGCAGTTGTTATACCACCACGAACACTAATACCAGTAAATCCTAATGTCGTATTATAATAAGGTGTTGCTTCTTCCGCTAATGGATTTTTATTCATAGCAAGAAGAACTCTATTATCTACCTTAAAATATGTTGCTGTTGTTGTATTATCCAGACCAATATCTAACTTACACTGAAACTCTGCTCCGATTGGCGTTCTATTGAATGCTCCAAATGCATCGGATTCATTTACAGCAGTTACAGTTGCAATTCCACCAGCATTAGTTTCTTCACCAGCATATATGGTAAATCCTGTTCCCACTCTAATAGCATCAATATAAAAGTTTCTTAGGTTTGCAACAGTAGATAATTGGTTTGCGGCAAGTCCAATTGAGACAACGTTGTTTGAGGATATAGCAGCCGTCCCAGTAAGTCTTGGAGTAGCAAGAGGACTTACAACATAACATCTCCATCCACCAACAGTCAAGTTTAAATCATCACCATCAACATAATATGCAGAATAATTTGTTGGAGTTGGACTTCCACCATCACCAAGATAAAATCTCAATCCACCATTAGTTAGAGTAGCAGTACCACCACCAGCAGAGTTTGCACTCCACATAAAAATGTGTCTACCATTCGATAAATCAATACCAGTTCCATTATCAAACTGCAATCCAGAAATTGATGCAGTGGCTCTTCTAGCAACTGATGCTGTACCCTGAATAAAAACCTCAGCATCAACAGCAGCAGAGTTAGTACCACCACCTGCGGTAATCAACTGTTCAATTCCAGTAGTAGAATTAACTGCAGAAATTGTCGTTAAACCAACCAATACAACAGGTGCTGCCATTATCCTTTCCTAACTACTTTTTTAGATGATTTCTTTTTTGGTTTACCATTGCACTTACAACAATGGTCATTCGTCTGATGGTTCTGTTCCGACATTTTCTGCTTGTGCCTTAGAACGGAGTTTGATAATCAGGTCACTATGTGAAGTCATCTCAAAGTCATCATTACCATAATCAATATCCAGACATACAGGAAGAGAATCTTTCAGGATTGGAACACCATCTTCTTCTCTGGAATCTGCCCAACCAAGTGCTACTGTCAGTTCTGGTTTGATAGTAATATGAAGATTTCCCTGCACATCATAAAAATGTGTAATATACTTTTGAATTACAGGATCAAATGCCATCTTTTATAAACAAATCTGAAGTATTTATTATACTATAAGACATTCACAGAAATCAAGTTTCCGTTTCCGTCATAAGTAAACTCCTTACTTACATAAACACCAGTGCCTACAATACTTGTAAGAATACCTGCTCCATCATAATAGAATGTCTTGGTGCCTTCTGATGTAGTAATAGTAGATAAAGTGCCTGACTGATACTCTAATGTCTTATCAATAGTAGAAACAAACTCACCAGTAAATGCTGGTGCGGTTACAAGTTCAGTAACAGTTAAAATACCCGTAATATTAGCATCACCAACAACATCAAGTGCTACCTGTGGGTCATCGGTTCCGATACCAATATTGGCAATCTTATAAAGATTGCCTTCAACAGTCTCATTCCATAATGATGAGGCTGCACCAGGACTAATGAAAACAAATTTTTTGGTAGTTGAATTATAAGAAAGAACCCTTCCATTTGCAATAGAAGTTCTATCAATATCGTCCAAGTACCTAAGATTAACTTCACCACCACCTCCAAGAGAAGCAAGTTGCTGCTGAATACGATTAATAAAAGTTCTGTAATGCTTTGCTAAATCATCAAATGTTACAAACTTTTGATCAAGTGGTAATAAAGGGTCAGCATCTTCTTTTATACTAACAGGACGCTCTTTGAGCTTCTCAATCTCCTCATACAGATAGTCAATCTCATGTGTCCAGTCAACTGACTCTGGAATGTTATCAACAGTCTTTGATACATTACGAAGAGAAGACTTCATAATGATAACTGCTTCCTTGATTTTATCAAGATTTTTGTTTAGGGAAATGATTTCAGACTTATTATCATTAGGTATTTTATTCTCTAAAGTATTGACTTTAAGATTTAGATTAATGATGTCCTTTTGAGTAATCTTTGGAATTGATTTCTCTACTTTACTAAGTGCTTTAGTCAGAGATGAGATTTCATTTTCATAGTATTTAACTTCAGGAAGTTCTGGTATCTCACCACGAACTTCTTCAATACGATTGGAAAGAACTTCTAAATCACTCTCATAGTACCTAACCTCAGGAACTTCTGGTATTGAGTTTTGAATGCTCTCAATTTTTTCACTAAGTTTTGTGAGATCATCATCATAATACTTGACTTCTGGAAGTTCAGAAATTTCTTTCTTAAGTTCAGCAACTCTTTCATAGAAAATTTCTTTTGTTGCTGCAATGTCATTTACAATACCAGAAGGATCAAATGCTTCTGGTATTTCTCTCTCATCAAGTTTGACCAGATCCTCAAGAATCTGGTGAATAACTTTCTTAATCTCTTTAAGATTTTCACCATGTTGTTGGAAGATCTCTGAACCAGAAATCTGAAGTTGATCTACTCGTTCAGTAAGTTTATCTAAGTCTTCATCATAGTATTTAACTTCAGGAAGTTCTGAAATGTATTGGCGAAGTTCTTGAAGTTTTCTATTAAATGGTTCAATATCAACTTCATCGAGACCAACCTTACTTGCAATCAGAACTTCTAACTTTGCAAGTTCTTCATCATAATACTTTGGTTCTTTAATCGTAGAAGCAACTTCTTCCAGTCTTTCCCGAAGAACTTCAATCGGATCTTTTGGTTCCTCTATAACAACAGGATCTTCCTTAACCTCAACTACTGGTTTAGGATCTAATAAATCTCTTGGAGATGTGAGTCTCTTATTTTTCTTTTCTTCAGCAAGTCTCTTCTTCTCTAATTCGGCAGCACGGAGTTTCCTCTGCTCTTCTTGCTGCAGACGAAACTCCTTCAATTCTACTGGGGATAATAATTTCTTTTTCAAGATACTTGGAACACTTTTAGGTATTTATTTAGATAATGTATTATCCAACTACCCTCCAACAAACAGTAGCGTTTCCTTTAGATGTGGATTCAATGTGAGCAAATGCAGCATAGGAAAGGTCCAAATCAGCGTGAGAATAAGGACCACGATCATTTACACGAACAATTACTTGCTTACCATTACGTTGATTCGTCACACGAATTTTAGTTCCCATTGGTAGATATGGATGTGCTGCTGTCCATTTATAAGCATTGAACCTTTCACCATTAGCAGTGATTTGCCCGTGGAATCCATCTCCCATTCCATAGAATGTGCTGATTCCGCAAGTAAGTCCAGCAATAAGTAGTCCTTCAAAAATCATAAGTAAGATTCTTATTTCGAAATAGTGTTTTTACAACCCTCTATCCAAGGAGAACAAATTCTCATCTCCCCACCAAGAGACTTGCACTCATCAGTGTAGCACACATTAGAGTCTATGGGAAGCTCTATAAGTCTTGGTTTTGGAACAGAGTCCTCATAGGTCTCTCTTAAATAAGAATTGATTGCATCATCAACTTCACCTGATATTCTTTGTTGTAAAAGTTTTTCATTCTGAATAATTCTACGATTTAATTCATTATCCAATTCTTCCAATACACGATGCTTATCAGGAAGATTTGCTGGATTAAATTTTCTACGAAGTTCATTATAAAATTGTAATGCTTTTTCTTCACTAATTCCACACTGAACAGTAAGAAACGCTAGTAAGGATGCAATTATAGCAGCAGCAATAGACCTCTTGGGAGTTAATCTAATTGAAAATGAAAACTCAGGAATTTTCATAATCTTCTATTGCTTTGGTTATAGTTCTATCTATACGATAACCAAGCAATTCTTCATCTTTTACAATATAATCATTTAAGATTTCTATATCTAATTTTAATTGTAGTTCATCTACAAAGTTAAATAACTTTCTTTTTTCTATTCCTGGTATTAAAGAAATAATATCAAGAGAACCATGAAGTATCGCACCAATCTTAATCAGTTCTTTTAGAGATCTTTTTTCTTTACCATACTTAAACTCAAAGATGTTAAATTTCTTGGCCATTTAAATAATCCTCTATTGCTTTATCCAACATTTCTACTGGATTAATTTCTTTTCTTGGTTCTCTTAACTTCTTAGTATCAAAAGTAATCATTGGTGTTATATCTCCACTCTCTTCAACTCTTAACTTAGCTCCTAATGGAGTTCCTTTTGGTTGAATATTAATTTGATTATGAGCATCTAATGAAATACTTATTTCTTCATTCTCTACCTTAAGGTATCCTGTCTTAGCAACTAAGTCTATAACTTCTTCTGGATTTGAAGGAAGTTCCATAAGTATCTCTAAGTTACTTAAAGTTATTATTGATCTTTATCCCTAACAAAGGTATTATAATCACATTCTTATAAGTAAGTCAAGTCTTATGAGTATTTATGAAAAAAGGTGCTATAAAAGCACCTTGATTAAACTTAGATTTTATGATGGAATTTACTGACCTAATAAAGGAAGTCCTATTGCTCCAAGGGCAGTGTAAGTGGCAAATCTTGTTGCTTTCTTATATGCCTTAGATTTTTTTATCTTTTTACCTACACTCTTCAGTGCTTTTTTTGCAAGTTCAGTTTTCCACCCCTCCTCAAGAACTTCTTCAACAATACTATCTCTCCAATCTTCACTCATATTGACCATAATGACTTCTGCTGCTTCTGGTGTTTCAGCATATCCTTCATCTAGTAGGTGTGAAAGGATGATGTCGTAGAGGTCATACTCTTCTCTTGTTACCTCAACAGTTTTGACTTTTGGTTTTAATCTTCTTTTAGCTTGAGCTTTATAAAGTCTTTCTTGTTGCCCTCTCTTTTTTAAAACATATTCTTTTTTACCACCTAGAGATGCTGCTTGCCCAGCAAGTGCTCCTGCTTTTTTTGAAGCACTTTTTATTGTTTCCACTGAAATTTCATCAAGTTGTTGCTGATTTTCAACAACTTCCATATATGCTTCCTGAAGACTACGAAAATCTTGTGCGTCCATTCTACTAATACTTTTTTTTATTTATAAAAAAAAGAGGGTTTTATACCCTCTTTATAATTATTCAGTTTTTATGATTCTACCGTACCAAAAACCACTTGGAACTTCATCAATAGAATTTATGTATTTGTTTTCATTTCCATTAAAGTTATTTATACTTAAATTTCAGTCAGCACTAATTTTTTAGCATAATTGTGGGCATACGAAACTCTTGCCCCAATATGCCCCCAACGAATCCATTTCCTGGCAAGTCTCATATAATATGGAATAGTTCCACCTGGAATCTTCATTTGATTTTCAATCATTTTCCAGTCACTCTCATACATTATGTATTTTAATTGAGTATCGAGAGTTGATGGATTACCACCGTACCTAGCAGCAAATTTGCCTAATCCGTAATATCTTGGAGCATTAGTAAATTGAATCAAACCATATCCACCAGAACGACACTGGTGATAAGAAACTCTAGCACCACCTTCGCAAATATTAGGGTGAAACGCAGACTCTTGACGAATATTGCCCATAATAGTTGCTATGGCATTTTTGTCAGTAATTCCACGACTCTGTAGAAATTCTACAGTTTGTGTTTCGTTTGAATTACATCCTTTACAAACTAGCCTTTTCACTTTAGGCTTTTCGGGAGCAACCTCTTTGGTCGCTGTCTCCTGAGTTTTGTCTTCTTCTACTAAAATTGAAATTTGAGTATTGGGTGAAGTAACAGAACTCGGTGTTGGCAGTGTTGCCGCTGATGTTGCAACCGCACCTAGAAGAGATACGGCTACAGTTGTAAAAGTTTTTAGCATTA
>Ga0099848_1000521_pt1 | contig 18248 bp, 19 predicted proteins | sample CB_VirMetaG_3_FD_78179 | JGI IMG/M metagenome (GOLD analysis project Ga0099848, IMG submission 78179) | Freshwater to marine saline gradient viral communities from Chesapeake Bay - CB_1508_1S Viral MetaG | ecosystem: Environmental > Aquatic > Marine > Coastal | place: USA: Chesapeake Bay...
GATCGCTATAAAACTGAAGTGCTAGAGTATCGTACCTGTCTCCTGCTGTGGTGATAATATAAATATCATCTTCATGAGCCGGTAGAGTAGGATAAATAACATTTCTCCTGTACCTAGTGAGTTCAGGAGTTAAGAAATATCCTATACTTTTGTATCTATTTGCCACTGTTAATTATGTATTTTTTCTATCACTACCCTCCAAATAAAGTTGCTTGAGGGTTAAAAATTGTGCTTATTGGATTATTTTGTGCTGGTGTGTTTGCTAAAATGCTAGGAGCGTTAAAAGTCCCATTACGTCCTGCAAGTCCAGCTTGAAAATTATCGGAAAAAGGTGTATCAATATTTAAATTATCTGAGGGTGTAGGAGGAATTTTGGTAGGTTGTGTACCCAAGGTGTTAGCCTTACCTATAAAGTCACGCTTTGCATCAGTAGTAGATGTTATATAATTATAAAATCCAGTTTGCGGTATAAATGTATGAATCGGAGTAAAGTTTACAGTACACCCTAGAACCATAGGTAATATTTGCTGGTCGAAATCTTTACCATCACGATCTAAAGTAATCTCCCATGGATATTCTGTCTGCCAACTGTAATTAACAGATCCAATGTACCCAGGTAATTCATATAGATAATCTCCTACAGTCAGTTTAACTAAAGTTCCTTTCATGAAACCATTATTATATGTTGGAGCAGTAGATGACGCTAAAGCTACTACTTTTTGATAAAGGGGACGCATCTCATTTCTTGTTTGAGCTGCAATTTTAAACCCTAGGCTAATAGTTCTATTAAAGGTATTATATGTATGAAATTGTTCACCTCTACCAACATAATTAAAGCTATTCCAAGTACCGGAAAAATTATCAGCAAAGTTATCTAAAAAAGCTCGAAATTGTAAATTTATGTTATTGGCAGGTTGACCATCTGAAGATATTATGGTAAATTTTAATGGTACAAAATCATTTAATCCTGGAAAAGTATCACTCTTTGAAGGGGGTAGTGAATTAACATTATCGTCTTTAATTAGCTGAAGCTCATCGTCAATAGAGTAATCATCTAAAACGGTTCTTACTTTACCATCAATTGATGTTCTTCCAGGATTACCTACCCCCATTTTGTATTTAGCCCAGTACTCAGTAGGTGTTTGTTTAGTTGGGATTATACCTTTTGATAGGGTAGTCCACTTTTCAGCATCTAAAAGTCTATTCCTATCAGGATTAATTGATAAACCATCTGTTAAATATTTCTTATCACTACCTATAAAACCTCTTACAAAATGTATACCGGTACCGCTAACAGGAACTTGAGCTAGAGTAGAACCTAATACACCTAATGTTCCTACTAAGTTTTTACCTAGTGCCTTAAAAAACCCTACTGAGGTTTTGTTAGGGTTTAATGAAAGGTGAGTTTGTTGAGCATCTAGTAAACCTTGTTTTGCAAGCCAAATCTGTCCTGAACTTCTGGTCATTAATTTAGTGATACGAGTTAAATCATCTACTCGTGCACTTATTGGATTAGTAGATGATCCTCTTTCGTCAGGAAAAAAGGGTATAGGTTTAGTAACTAGAGGCGGTTCGGTGATGCCATCGTCACCGTACTTTAAAAATTTAAGTCTCGTGTAGGTACCTCCTGTATAAGACTGTATAAGACTCATTATACTGTAGGTTTAAGAATCATTCTATTTAGATGGGGCGTATTTCAAAATCTCCACATTTTTTATATCTAGGCTTGTGTGGGGATTCCCATCTTTATCCATAACGTGTGCTCCACCTTGTACGTGTACATCGTTAATAAATGATGCTCCATCTCTTTTTTGTGGGTTTCCTCCGGGAATTCCATATTTTGAAATCATGTCTTTTAGTGCCATAATGTATTAGTTTTAGTAATTAAATTCTTATTTTTATTTATAAATAGTCTTAGGCCATATTACTTCTTGCATCACTTAGAAGCATACCGGCCTTATTTCCATCAATGTATACATTACCTCCTTTATTAACAGCAACTATTAGTTCTTTTAGTAAAGCATTGGTTTCTTCATTAAATTTAGTACCGCCGGCCATTACTAAAGAATCTTTAGGATGGGTTTTTATGGTAAAATCTTCTACAGTAATATCAGACATTCCTCTTTGTACTTGATAGGTATTAGATTTTGATGCTTCTATTAGCTGAGATTTAGCAGCCTCCCCGTATGTTTGAATAAGTTGATCAGCAAATTCTTGATTCATTACATTCTTTCTCGAGGCAAGATTTATAGTCCGCTGTAGTGCCCGATCTAAATCCATAAACCCTTTATTCATTTGCTCTATATTATCAGATAGAATTTTGTTAGCTTTCTCATTTTCTTCTGAGTATCTGCTTTTAAGTATACCTCTAGTGTCTTGGGAGATTATATTACTAACCTCCTCTGTACTTTTATCTTTAAATTTATTTTTTTCTGCATTTTCTTTATTCTGTTGTTCTGTTGCCTTGCGTTCGTCTAAACCAGATTTTTCAGTGATGTATAATATCTGTTGTCTGGCCTTTTGGTTTATTTCCTCGTTATTTTCTTCTAAAGCTACTTTTAGTAATGATTTAAAATCTTTAATAGAGGTACCTGCTTTTTTAAGTTCTTCTTCTGTTATACCTTTTGTTTTTTCTATTAACTCAAACTGCTGTCTAGCTATTTCTATTCCAGGATTAGTAGCAAAAGCCCAGTCCGAAGTAACTCCAAACAAACCTTTTGAAAGAGCACCTTTCTCAGCAATTTCGGTGTATTTTTCCTTATTAAGTCCAGTTAATTCTAAATCTTTTTGCGATGTTGATTGTACAGCTTTTAACATTTCCTGTTTTCGCTGTTCACCGTAAAGATCAATACCTAGTAGATCAGCAACCCCTTGTATAATAAGAGGAATAGAATCTTTAAGATCGTCAATTACCCCACTATCAACTAAACCTACAAATAAATCTTTAGCTTTAGATATTGCTTCTCTATAGGCCTCCTCAGCAGTTACTGTTTTTTCTATTTCATTATATAGTGACTGTTGTAAACCTTTTTTACTTCTGTAATTCTCTGCTTCAGTAGCACCCTGTTCTCTATATATTTTTTCTAGTTCCTTATTTTGTCGAGTTCTATCGGTTTCAAGTAAATATGCATCTTGCAGTTCATCAACACTTAACCCTATAACACTAGCAAGAGATTTCATAATGATCGGACTCTTACGCTGTTCGGCAGTAAGGCCTTTCATTTGACGCATTACATCCTCTGTTGCCCCAACGATATCTCCGGTAAGGGCTTTCATTCTGGCTTTTTCTAAATTAAGACTACGTCCAGTCAATAATTCAGCTTCTAACTCATTACTTATAGATGTTTCAAAATCTAAAAGCCCGTTAGCAATTGTACTAGCCTGAGCTAAGGTTAGTCCGAATTTATGTAACCTTATTATACCATCAGCAATAGCTCTATTACTAAAACCAAAAGAAGCAGCGATTTGACCGGACACTTTACTAATTCCTATCAGTAATGTCTTATTATCTACTAAGCTTTTTCCTGTTTTAGATAATGCTGCATTTTGATTTATAATTTCTTTTGTTGTCTCTTCTGTATTTTCTCCTAACATTTCGGATCTGGCTGTTATTTTAGCAGCTTCATCTCCGTTCAGTTTTAATCTTTCAGTTAAGAACGTCTGTGCTCTCAATGTACTTTCACTGGCTATGCCAGCTCTACCTAGTTGAGTTGAAAGTTCGCTTTGAGCTTTGATAAGGTTATCTATGGTAATATAAGTGTCTGTAGTGGATTGGCTAATCCTTGCAAAATCACGTCTTATCTCTCTAGCAGACTCTCTAGAAACTCCTAAATTTCTTGCTAGGGTAATAGTTTGTTTATCAGCCTCAAAAAATGATTTCACTAAAAACTTAATGGCATCTACAACCATTAGTATAATACCTAAAGGTCCTAGTGCTCCTCTTATAATAGGTTTTAGTGCTGTAAACCCTGCTTTTAGACCAACCATTCCTGTACCCATATTTAAAATACCACCTTTAAGATTATTAAGATGTTTTAATTGAGCAGCATTTGCAGCCTGATTAGTTTTGTTGGTTTCTTTAGCAGCAAGTAGTAATTTTTTTGCAGCTGGTCCGGTTTTATCTCCAGTGTACTTGGTTAAATTAGCTCTTTTTAGTGCTTCGGCACTTAAACCTTTTTCTGTATTTAACTGCTTATCTATTTTAGCATTACGTTTATCTAGGAGCTCGTTCTGGTACTTTACTTTGGTTATTTCTTCTTTAATACCTTTTGTACCTCCCAGTTTATCTTTTTCTACTGCGGCTTCGCGGGCTGCCTCAGCAGCTGCTTTAAAAGGACCATCTAGTTTACCGAGAATAGGGATTTCTTTAGCAATTTTGGATATATTACCCCAAATCCCTACTCCCCAATGTTTTTCTATACCTTGAACAACATCTAATTGCTCATTATAACCGGCAGTGATCTTATCAAGATTTTTGAGCTGAGCTTCAATAGCGTCATTAAAAGCTTGTTGCTGTTCAGCAGATTCGAATCTTACATTCTTTGCCGTAAGTTCTAACTGAGCTCTTTGTTTCTCAACATCTAATATTTTCTTTTCTAATTCGTACTTATCAGTGTCTAAGGCTAATTCTTTGTCTGTAGTACTAACGATATCATACATTATATTGTAGATATCTTTACTAATTTTACGTAAGACTCTTCTTTCAGCAGCCTGGAATCTCATCTGTTTTGTATGATCTTCTATAATGTTTTGAAAATCATAAGCTGAGTTGAGATCTTCTTGTGTTATAACCCCCTCTTTTGCTGCTGGTTTATTTTTTCTAGCTGCAGTTGCAGGTTTAGATATATCCTGTTCTTGTGTAACTTGTACGTTTTCAGGAGATGGAGTAGGTATGTTAGGCTGTTGACCGTAAGTATAAGTGTGAGAAGCTGTAGCAGCTGTACCCGGGCTTGTTCGTGTTATATCAACTCTTTTTTGCTTAGTAGGATCAAGTTGTACGTTTTCGGCTAACTTACGTATATTCTCGTTCACCGTATGAATATCGCTGCTCAATTTATTTAACATATTGAGCACTGTATCTTCAAACCCCTTCATAGAATCCCCCATGACTTTAGACATTCCCGTCATAAAGGAATTCATATCAAATCCTTGAGTCTGCTCTTGAGGAGTTGCTTGTGAGGTTTGTTCTTGTCTACCGGTTGTTTGTCTTGTAGGGTTTTCTTTAGGGGTAGGTTGAGGAGTTGCTTGAGTGGTTTGTTCTTGTCTACCTGTTGTTTGTCTACTTAGATTAGCACTAACAAGTTGTTCTAAAGAATTAACATCAAGATTTCTCAGTAATGCATTAGCAGAGAATTCTGATGGATTAATGCTCTTTCTTATGTTTAATAATAGATCGTAGGTTTGTTCTAGCTCATCATTATTAAAAACTTTTATAGGTTCTCCTTTAAGTTTTTCTTTTATTTGGGTTAGCTCTTCTGTGATAATTCCTATATCTAAGATAGAATTTATATCAAGAGATTTTAAAGAAGTTTGTAGACTTGAAAGCTGATCGCTAATATTTGTTAGATCAAGATTCTTAATGGAATCTTGTAGTTTTTCTAGATTAGTGTGTAGTTCTCCTGTACTTATATTATTTAACGAATTTTGAAGTTTAGTTATATCATTAATTATACCTTTTACAGATAAATCCGTTAAGTTTTTATTAAACTGTTTAGATTCAGAGTTTAACTTTACTAACCTACTGGTATAGGTCTGTATTTTTGCATTAAAGCTGTCAAGATTTTTAATATTTTCCGTAAATACACCGGAGGTTTGCTTAGTAATGTTATTTACATTATTAGCAGTATTTTTTACGGTATTATTGACAATGCCAATAGTCTGCTGCAGAGATAATACTGCACTATTAAGTTTATCAAATTGATCTTGTAAGGCACCTAGGTCTTCCATCTATCTAAATAATATATTATAAATAGTAAAGTAACCTACTTTGACGATGCTTTAGCAGTATAGGTCGGTCTAATATCAGGACCTTTAATTAATTTTTCCTTGTAGGAAGGTGGAGGAGTATTATCCTCATTTTTTCTATCGTACCAATCCTTAATTTTATTAAAGGTAAATCGCCTTAACCAGATAGGCATATTATAGACATCCTCCCAAGTATATCCACCATTGCCGTGAAAAACTATCTCATGTATTTCAGAAAAAATCCCTACTCTATTTTCCAGCGTCAGGCCAAAAAAAGTTAATAGTTATCGGAAGATCGACGACCTCCTCTTCGCCGTCTGGGTAGAATTCTAGTTTAACGTCAGGTGATATTCTAGAGTATTCTTCTCTCAATGCTCTAGCATCTCTGGCGAGTAAGTACTTATCGACAAATTCTCTAATATCTTTTTGTTCTGTTCTACCGTTAACCCCCGTAATCATATATTTTAGACGAGTAGTAACTTCTCTATTTTCGTCTTTATTTATACGTTTTAAACCTTTAATTTCTGCCTCTATATCTCTTTCATCTTTATGGGTAAGTATTTTGAAAGTAACCAGGTTCTCAGAATGTGGCAAAGTAAATTGGAATTCATTTTTTCTATCTACATATAAAGACTCGTCTATCTCCTTAGCTTCAATTCCAGTAAGATCAACTGTTATTTCTTCTCCGTTATATTTAAAGCTATAGTCTTTTCCATAGGAGAGAATACGAGCTGCTACCATTATAGCATTTTTGTCTCCTATCAGTAGATCTCCGTAGTTAACTCCTTCGGTTGTAATTAAAGATTGAAGTAATTTATCGATAACTGTTCCATTATTGATATAATTAGTATTAGTGAGAATATCCTCTTCACGAGCGGTCATGTACTTCATATCTATAGTACCTTTAGCAAGTGGTGAATCTGAGGAATAAAGAAGTCCTTTAGAAGGTAATTCTATTGTTTCGGTAGGTAATTTAAAATCTGACATAAATTTTATTAATTTAGAACTTATTACTTATATAAATATATATAAATAAAATTTTTACAAAAAAAAAGCCCGAAATAAATCGGGCTTAATTTTATAAATAAAAGTAATCTAAAATATTAATAATTAAGAACACAATAATCCATCGATACAGTAATACCTAAATCTACAACAGCGTCTTGAGCCCAGTCAAGCTGTCCAAAATCAGCAGAAGTAACGAATGCTCCAACAATTACCCACTCACTAACTATGTCCCCTATTGGACCTAACATTTGAAGTGTAATATCTTTTTTATAGAAGTCTGAATAACCTGCTCTACCGGTTACGGATTCGTAAGATAGGCGTGCCCAATCCATTACCGCTGCAGCACCTGATGGGCTAATTGGATCATAAAGTGTCATAGTCATATCAGCCCATTCTCTTTTTCCTCTAATTTTACGGTATGTATTGATGTGGTCTAACTTAACTACTTGATCAGTAAATGAAGGTGTTTTAACATTCCTTACCATAAATCCCGGAATGCCTACGTTACTCATTTGCATTATGAACCTATTCTGTACCTTAGGTTCAAATGCCTGAAAATTTATCGCTGTTGATTCTATTGACGCCATGTTGTATGTGTTTTAATATAAATATCTACTTTTAAAAATTTACCCTTCAAATGTAGCTCCTGTTGGTTGAACAACAAAATCTAGTACTATAAATTCTGCAGTTTTAGCCGGTTGAATATAAATTTGACCTACTAATTGATTTCTATCAACAACATCAGCAGAATTATTTGTATCATCCATAACTACTTTGTAAGCATAAAGACCATTTCTTTGTGTTACAAACTCTAAATAAGGATTAACAGCAGCTAAGAATCTACTACGTGTAGCAACAGTATTCTGTTCAAATACTAATGTATTTGCTTGATTACCGATAAATTTCTTAAGTTCGATAAGTAGACGTCTAACATTTACACGATCAAGAGCAGAAGCCTTAGTCTGTAAAGTTTTCTGACCAAATACTGCTATACCTGCTCCTGGGAATGTAGCGATTGGATTAACTTTTCCATCATAAAGATTATCTCTATCTGTCTTGCTAAGTCTTTTTTCTACTTGTATTACTCCAGTTACACCACCTCTTACAAGACCGGCCGGTGCAAACCAAGGAGCTGAAGAGCTGTCTGTGAATGCATAGATACCTGGAATTACAGTTGAAGGTGGACACCATACTAGTTTACCTGTAGCAGATTGCATCTGTACCCATGGGTAATAAGCAGCAGCATAAGAGCTATTCAAGGCATCGGCTGCAGCGGTAGCATTTGCTACTGTACTTCCGTACCCATCAAGATCAATTACTGCAATACAATCTCCTCTTGTTTCTGCAAGAGAGATAAGTCCGTCTGTTACTATACTATGATCTGATGAATTGGCTCCTGGTGCAGAGATTACGTTAAATGCGTAATCATCTTTATTTCCTAATAGAGTAATAACGTTAGAGTAGTTAGCAGGTACTAATCCCTGAATGTTAGTAGATGTAATGCTGCCAAAGAATTTTGAAGCTCCAGCATTATTACTATAGTTGTTACCAGTAGCATTATAGAATGAACCAGATTGTGCAATTGGTAAAGAAGCAGAATAACTAGTTCCACCGGCACTATTGACTGTAATGCCGTCAATTCCTAAATAATCTATTGTTGGTAGATTTACTGCGGATACTCTAACATAATTGGAACGGTTAACATATTCACCAGTTACAGTTACTTGTGTCGCACCGGCTGGTAGAGATACTACTTGATTTCCTATTACTTTCTCGATATAATCAGGAGAATTAGGATCAAGTGAAATGTTGTTATACGTTTCTAGAACAATTTTGTTCTTAGTATTATCATTACCTTGACGAATAGATAATGAGAATGTTCCTTTTGCATTATTAACATTAGAAATTTCCCATCTTAGGTTATCAGCAGAACCAGTAGCTAATGATCCATCAGTATTATGCTGTCCGGCATCTAAAAGTCCAGTAGAGTTATTGTAGATAGTACCTTTACCTAAAGTTGCAAGTTCAAAAGGTTGAGTTGCTGCATAATTTGAGGCTGATACATGGGTTGAAGTAGCAGCGGTAAAGCTACCAGATACAACTCTAGTAACTAAAACAGATCCTCCTCCTTGTTGAAAATAATTTTTTACAGCAAGTGAAGTTAAAAATTCATTAGAAGTAGACCCGGAATTAAAAGTAACACCAAATTTTCTAGTATAATCATTATACGATGTTACAAGAGTAGGAGTTTCAACTGGACCTTTTACTGTAGGTCCAATAATAGCTGCTCCAACTGTAACGGGTGCTGGTTGTATAAAGGAGATATCGTTCTCTCTTGTAAATACACCTGGGGAGATAATAGTTTCTGCCATGTTAGGTAAAGTTTATTTTTATTTTTATAATAAATATCGATGAATACTCGAAACCTAATTCACAAAAACAGTTTATACTTACCTAAATAAATAGGTGTACCTTTTGGTAAAACCTAGGCAGGGATAAATTCTCCGGTTGGAATATCAACTCTACCTTGACCGTATTTTTCTTCTAGGGCTTTAGCTAGTTGTGTTTCTATCTGTAGATTTTCTTTGTAAATAGACTCTATAGTGTCTTCTAGCTGTTCTAAATTTAGTCTGGTAATACCAGCTTTTACGATTTCATTACGAAGATAGGTATTTCTTTCTTCTAGGTTTTTTAACTGTGCTAGTTCTTGTTCAGATAATTTAACGTTTGCTTTTTTCTTTGTTGCCATTGTATAACTTTTTAACTAATATAAATTTTTTTTATTTAAAAACCAACTTACTAGTTTAATTAAGCAGGTTCTAATCCTACGGTTATAGCTATCCTGTTATCTGGAGTTAGTTTAATATTCTTTTGAGTTAAATTTATAAAGGATTGTCCATATTAAATGTTAATGTTCTTGTTATATTATCATCTATATAAGTTATAGTATAAATATTAGTAGACATTAATCTACCTATATATTCACCTTCTAATTCTATATCATCAATTTCAATAATACCATGATCACCTAAATTATACAGCATCTTATAATCTATGTTTTGATTTTCATAATCATAAAAGTGCTGTAGATTATTTTGTTCAAAAAAAAGTCTAAATTTTTCGTTACTTTCCATAATAATTATAGTCTTTTATGCAGGTTTTATTGCAAATTGTAATCCTGCCCATCCATCATTACCATGTGACATTGATACTGTACCTGTTGCACCGGCAGTTGACATTTCTTTAGTGTACCATTCACCGTATACACCTAAGGTTTGGTCACCCGCATCATCTTCTGCATATGCACCAGATGTCCATCCTGTACCTGATGTTATAGTAATTGGGTCTACATCAGAACCATCTAAACCTACGAACATTATTACTAAATTATTATCAGTTGTTGTTGTGATACTTGGAACGGTTTGATTTGAGGAACCAATACCAGTTTGATAAGTACCAAATATAGGTATTGGGTTTGTTGTATCAACTCCACTTATTCTTAATGCCCAACCTACTGCAAATTCATTTGATGATGCATAAGTAACACTTAAATTTGGGAATCCATCATTTGCATCACCGGTTGCTATTCTATAATAGATACCAAGTTGAATATCATTGGCATTACTTGCTAGGGTAACTCTAGTATATCCTGTTACATTTTGATATTGCCAATCATTATTTCTTTCGTTTGCTATTAAAATTAAAATTAAGTCACCTGCTGTTAATCCAGATGGAGCTGAACTAAATGTAATTGAAGTAGAAGCAGAACCACCAGTTGTTGCTGAAGCATATGATTCTATTGTAGGTATAGTAGGTATAACTGGTGTTTCATATCCTCTAAAATTTGATAATCTATCTAATGAACCTGAGTATAATGGGTCAAATCCAGCTGTTATTGCAGTATCAAAACAATCTTGTAAAGAAGCAGTTGTAGCTAATTCTAAATATAATCTAACTTCATCAAGAGATATGCTTCCAGTTGATGGGGGTTGAATTATTACTGGTTGTAAAGCAAGTGTAAATGATTTATTTGAATCACTTAACACATTACCTTGAAAAGATGTTGGGTCAATACTTCCGGCCGTTGATTGTAATAAGTAAGCTGTTGCTAAGGTTGTTCCACCAACGTTTGCACCACCACCTCCAGAATCAGCAGTTGGTCCTAAAGTAAATCCTGAAGGAGGTGTGACATTAGCTGCATCTTCATCATCATCACCATACCCCACTGCTACAATCATACACCCATTTATTGTGGTTGTTATTGATGGGGGATTTGGTTGTCCTGAACCTAATGTAGAACTTCCAGATGCATGAAATGGGGTGGATGAGTCTACTCCCCTGAAGGCTAACATGGCATAAACAGGTCTACTGTCAGTAGATAATCCAGTTGCAGTAACAGAACTTCCAGTAGAAAATTTGTAATAAAAAAGTGTATCAGGTAATCCACTATTATCTAAACCAAATGGACTCCCTTCTGTCCAAGAAACATCAGGAGCAGTCAAATCAAAACTATTTCCACCTTCTGAACCAAGTAATAATACCAAATCTCCCGATTGGATATTTGATAAAGTCATGCTTGATACATCAAATGCAGTAGAACCTGTAATATACTGAATTGCCATTATTTACTCAATAACATTTTAAGTAGTTCTATATCTTTCTGTAATTCTTCAATCTGTTTATCTTTTTCTGCCATTTTTAATACCAGAAGGTCAATATAAGAAACAGATTTCATTCCTTCTTTATCTGTAGATACTAATTCAGGGTGAGTTTTTTCTATATCTTGTGCAATAACTCCATATCTTTGTCTAACATTATCTTTAAAATTATACTGTTTCCAAATAATATCAGGAGGGGTGATTTCGAGGGGTATAATATTTTCTTTCATTCTCTCATCAGAAGAAAGAATAAAGTCAACCGCAGTAGCAGTACCGGAGAATGATGCTGATACTGCACTTATATCACCATTAACTACAAGTTTATAAGATGCATTTGGCGTTGTAGTACCTATAAGAACATTTGTATTTAATCCATCAAAAACAACAAATGGCGTATTACCACCTTCACTAAATACAAATGCTTCATCTGTTTGAGAATTTAATGTAAAACCAACATTATTATCATATTTTAGGGTAGGTGCACCACCAGCATCAGGGGTAAATGTGATAGTTGCATCAGATGAACCGTCTCCTAATTTTATATTACCATTTACCTGTAAATTTGAACCTGTTATCGGTCCTGTTGTATACAGAGAGTTGAGGCTAGCGTCAGATCCGCTAGTAATGACTTTTTTCCAGCTTGGCATATTACTTACAATTTACGGTTGGTTACCTGATAGCAGGCCCACTTCCTCTTTTCGAGGCCTATAAATATTTTAATATAAATAGTTACAATATTATCAATATATAAATAATATTATAGCTATTTTGGTCCTAGCTCCATTAATTTTAGCCAAATTGCATAGAATTGCTCAAACTCTGTACCAGTGTATGAAGCACTACGCAGTTTTGTAAGAATAAAAGTGAGTTCTTGTTCGGTGAAAAAACTATCAGCTTTTTTAGGTCCTGGTTTTGGCTGATCATTTTTGTTTGTAATAGTTTTACCTAAAACTTTTATTGGCATAGCTTCTTTTATTATCGTTAACTAAAAAGGGCCCGAGAGGGCCCTCTTATAATAAATATCTAATATGATTATTCTACGTAAATATAAATTTCACCACCTTCAACTCTAATGTTACCGTTTTTCTGGTAATTAGCATCAGCTGAAGTAACTACTGCAGCAGCATAAGCATCTGGAGTGATAGATGTTTGATTCCAAGTTGCTCCTGTATAGTCAAAAGCCCAACGACCTGCTGATTGATCCCAACCGAAGGCTGAACTTGCACCATTAATTACAATACCGGCATCTGCAGCAGCAGAACCTGAGTTAAGTAAAATAAATTGGTCTTTTACGTTTAAGTTGGTTGTCTCTAAACTTGAAACAGTACCTGAAACAGTTAAGTCACCAGTAACAGAAAGATCATTTGAAATTGTTATAGCACCGGAAAATGTTCTTGCACCTGTGATAGTATCTGCAAGACCTAAAGTATAAGAAGGACCTCCTCCTAAAGCTTGTGCTGCTGTACCTACATCTCTTGTTAATTCACCAGATGCAACATTGATAGTGATAGTGGTATTACCCTGTACGGCTTGATTAGCAGAAGAACCGTAAGTTACGCTTAGAGTCGGTGTTGACCCTTCTCCTGTGTTTCCTGATGTTGTTAACCCGGTTAGTGTACCTAAAGTAGCTACGTAATTACCTGTTGTATCTGTTCCTAAAGCAACTGAATTAGCAGCAACGCTGTTAGCGATAGAGGCTGTATCGGCAGTAAGTACCACCATTGAACCAGTGTTCTGTGTAGCAGAATTACCTAAACCTAACGATGTTCTAGCAGTAGCTCCTGATTCGTATTGAAAAGCTCCGGCTCCTGTAGCAACAATAAACTGACCGTCTGTAGTAGGTGCTCCTAAAGTATCTAAATCTTCTAGTACTCCATCAACCCCAATAGTAAAAGACTCATTACCGGACTGATTTAATGTGAAAGCTCCATCACCAATTGCACCGATACCGGCTCCTGCCGTAAGAGTAATAGTTGCATCATTAGGAACTGAACCATTCGCCCAAGAAAAACTTCCATCTCCATCAGAAGAAAGAAACTGTCCTGATGTTCCGTTTCCTGAAACGTTAAGTTCGTTAGCCCCTACTGCATTAGCAGCAATTTGTGCATTTGATACCGTTCCTGTTAAATCTCCTCCAACAGGAATTGATCCTGTTTCAGAGTTTACGATTATACCTATGTCATCATTTAGTTGTGATATATTACTACCACTGACGATGACTTTTTTCCATTCTGCCATAGTGTTTTATCTTTTATATGTTATAAATATGCTTAATTTAGTATTTACCGTATTAATCTATACCAAAATAGAAATTGGAAGCCGAATAGTAAATTGCTCCTGCTTCTGGGGTAGGTATAGATGTATATTCTTTTAATTTTAATAATCCATCTCCTATAGTTAAGGATCCAGTAATTTGCAAATTATTTGAAGTTGACCAGAAAGAACCAGTTTGTTTAAAAATACCAGCATTATTAATTTTTGCTAAAGCATTTAAAAAATGAGCCGAACCGGTGTCTAATGAAAGTGATAAATCACCTGATGAACCTCCTCCTGATAGTCCTGCTCCGGCTGTAACTCCAGAAATAAACCCTAAATCCAGAATCTGTGCTGATGAGGAAATAAGGCCGGATGGTAATGCGGTCGGTACAGCACCAATTACTTCACCTGAGGATGAGTAATTTGCTTGAAATACGGTTTGAACAATACTTAAGGTATCTCCTGCTCCCTCTACTACCGAAACAGATGAAGTGGTGATTAATATATTACCAATTCTAATGGCATTTGGTTCACCATTTACTGATGATACTAGAGTACCATCTTTAACAAATTTTAATGAAGAAGTTGTTATGTATAGGTCCCTCCAAGGAGCAGATAAAGATCCTAAATCGTAAATACCGTTTTTAGTATCAAGTGCTTCAGGTATTAAAGAACCACTAATATATTGTGTACCTTTAAACTGATTAGAACCAGTAGTGGCATAGTGACTTAAATCTGCTGCATCAAGGCCGGTTATTGACTCGCCGTTAAGGTAGATAGAACCAGATATATTAAGAGAACCAGTTAAATTACCGTATGCCCCTAAGTTTTCACTAATCTGTTTCCAATTAATTACTGCCATTTCTTACTCAAATTTACCTGAGATTGAATATTCATCACTAGCTCCTAATTCAAAGTTCAAATTAGAATTCAATGTAACTACTACATTAGAACCAGATTGTACAATAGAAACGATAGCGTCTTTTTCTACTAGCAATCCATTTATAAATAACCTAAAATTATCTACCGTCAAAGCAGGGAAACCTGTTGGCGGGGTAGCTATGGTAATATTAGCCCAGGTAAGGGTGTAATTAATAGCGTCTACAGTAACTGTGATAGTATTACTGCTATATAGTTTTTCTAAAGCAACATATGCTTTTTCTGTTGGTGTCATACCTAAAGATACTCCTGATGATGTACTACTTCCTCCCCCTCCACCGGCAGAATCAAAGAATCTTGAAGTAGCCTGTACTTCTGGTGTGCGAGCACGTGCTTCTAGAGTTTCTAGATTACCGGCTGTTTCTAATTGGAAATTAACTCTACTTTTTGAGAAGAATTTAGTACTTCCTTGTAAAGCTGCATTAATAGTATCGGGAATTATATAACCTAAAAGCTTTATAGTAAAGGTAGTCTTTACTGTTCTGTCTTGACCTTTTATTACTTCGGTAGCAGTAGTGTAGTTATCAATCATTGCCCTAAAACTAAATTTATTAGGATCCCCCCAGTATGAATCTGAGGCATAATTGACAGCTTCTACCAATTTATTCATATGTTCTATATATTCCGTAAACATAATACAGGAATATGTGAGATTTATAAAGTCTGGTATTACTACACCCTGGTATTCTTTTACTTCGTTCCTGTTAGTAAGTATAGAAAATCTATCATATACGTTTTTCTTAGAATATTTCTTTTGAAAGATCCCAAAGTTGTTTGGATTATTAGCATCCATCTTGTTACCAAGATTTCTGTTCTTCTCTAAGGTATCTCTTTTTACCATAATAAGCGGGGTCATTACTTTTCCATTCTTATCACGGTAAAATCCATCAGCTTGAACTGCTTTCCATCGTTCTGGGGAGCCGTATAGTACTGGTACATTGACTTGTGCACCGTTTCTAAGTACAGTGGGACGGATTACGTTCTCAAAATAGTAAAATATAGCTTCATCTATATCTCTTAACCCAATAGAAAGCCTTTTTACATCGTCCTCTTTAACTGAACGTTGCAATTCACGGGCTTTTAAGTCAATAGCTGTTGGAGCACCTTGAGGAAGGTAGGGTTGTCGTGATGCTTCAGAGAGCTGCTGTTGACTTGGTGGTATTGGTGTGCTATCTGCCATATTTTCTACTTACATGCTTACGAAATTCTCTTTTCCATGCAGCAAAACTGTCAAATAGCTGTTCTAACTTCTGATCTTGTGGATGTTTCTTAAGAGCATCTTTAAAATCACTATAAACGCTTTCTATTGACTTATCTATATCAGTTAGAGGGGTATATTCTACGTCCCAGGTAACCTGTCCGGTGATTGGATCAATATTTGTCTTTTTTGTCTTAAATCCCGGGGTATCTTGTGCCCAATCTTGTTCGTATATCTCTCTCAGTGTCATAATTCTCTATTATCCTACGTTCTGATAGGTGATTCCGGTTGTTTCTGCACGCGTAAGGTGACAATCTACTATAATTGATAGAGAAGATCCAAATCTACTACCATAATTTGTTAAATTATAGCTCTTATCACGTCCCATAAATAGCTGATTCTCTCTTACATCGTCAACTTGGTAGTAATCCTCATGCCAAACTACTATATCACCTACTTCCGGTACCATTTGTACATCAACTAGGTCTTGTCTAATGAATGCAAATGATACTTCTCTACCTAAATCTGGTCCAAACTCATCTTCTGTAAAGACCTGATCACCTCTTGTTATTAAACAGTTCAGCTTTAACGGCTGCCAGTAATTTTTCATCAGAGCTTCACCGTATAAGTTAGCTTCTGTCTCTTCTAGACTTAATTTATAGTAAATTACCTCCTGCTCAACAATATCTTTGATGAGCTCTCTATTAATTTGTACTAGAAGATCAAAATCTCTGTTAGATCCGAATAGCATTACTTCTTCTCTATTGTATTAGTTCCTATTTCTACTACCTTGATCGGTGTATACTTTTTAATAGCATTAGACTTTAATGCCTGAAATGCTTCTTCGCCAGACTTTTGGGTAATTAATTTTACTTTAAAGGTGGCTTTATCTTGAAATTCTGCACCTCCGGCCATGGTTACTGTAGTAACACCGGGTAAAGCACGAATAAGTTGCGCTATTTCCGAAGGAGTACTATCCTCGTAGACAACTCTTATCATTGCTGTATAGGTAAAAAACTCAACTTCTGATATTATATTGGCTAATTTCATTATCCTATATATATTGTCATTGGAACATCAGCTAGTGTCTTCCTAAGGTTTTCTCCTTCACTGGCCTTACGCTCTAATAATGCCTGACGTGAGGTCTGATCCAGCATTTCACGTAGATTTACAAGTAATGCTTCTTTTTCTGATCTAGCATCGGCTAAAAGGTCTGCTTGGTTAAGGGTAGCCTCTGATCCTGGTACTGGTACTGTCTGATACTTACCTCTGATGTAGCCAAGTAGTTCTTTTGCAAGAGCTAAAGCATATCTAAATACCCATTGTCGTCCAACACTATTAATATGAGAGTAAGTAGGGTTAGAATAAGGTACTTCAGCCACATTTGTAATTAAACTCCCACCATCTAGAAAAGAAGCTGCTGCTTTTTCATTTACTTTATAGTATTCGAAATGCATACTACCGGCAGTACGCGGTATAGGAAATAATTTTAACTGATTATTTACTAATTCAAAAGAATATGCTGATCTTCTTACTTGATCATTAAATTCTATAGCTTGAATCTTTAGCATATCAAAAGATGCAGGCATTAATAAGAAGTTTACCCCTGGGCTATATGATCCAAAGTCAAAAGCATCCATTAATGACTGTAATCCAGTACCGGTACCAGCGTATGGGTCAAAATAACGTAAGATTGCTGGTGGTGCTTCGTAAAATACCTTCCTAATCTCTATAGACCCCTCTATTCCCTGTGCTGTTGCCCAGGCGTTAAGGTCATAGTTTTGTTGATTAACACTTACAGCAATTGATCCTGTGTACTTTGTAACATATCCTCCTACTTCTGCTTCTGTACCGTAGTTTTTACTTATTTGAATCAACCTATCAAGGGTAGGATTGATTATTTTCTTATTAGCTGATGATCCAGTGGAGGATCCTTCCAGAGACAGGTAGTTTTCTCTTACTTTATACTGAAATACCTCGTTTCCATATGTAGTTACTGCTTCTTCAAAGCAAGCATAGAAAGAACCTGATTGTAATTCCACATCCATTAGCGGATATCCCAGTCTTGTAGCACAAAATTTAGCTACTTTATCTGAATCGGCTTGGAAAGTGGCATCAGAATCATAAAATCCGAATGGTGTTTGTCCGGAAGAGAACGTAGAAGTACCGTCCCATATGTTGATATTAGCCATCAGTTACAAGTTTATAATAAATAGTAACTAATC
>Ga0099848_1000522_pt1 | contig 18230 bp, 25 predicted proteins | sample CB_VirMetaG_3_FD_78179 | JGI IMG/M metagenome (GOLD analysis project Ga0099848, IMG submission 78179) | Freshwater to marine saline gradient viral communities from Chesapeake Bay - CB_1508_1S Viral MetaG | ecosystem: Environmental > Aquatic > Marine > Coastal | place: USA: Chesapeake Bay...
TCATTTCTTTACTCATAGTGTTTTCTTTTATATATAAATAGATTAATAAATCCCTCCCGCAAAATTACTACACATAACAAATGATAAACAACATTAAAACGATTGTTTATCATCGGACGTTATGTGTAAGTGTTCGATTAATAGTTCTAATCAACATTTAGGTTGAAAATTTTAAAAGAAAAATCCCACCCGCGTTATAAATTTGAAATATCTAATTCTGGATAATCATCATAATTAATAGTTTGATCACCAACATCGAATACCGCTAAATTTCCATTTTTTAATCCCATATTCAGCCCCCAATCAAAATCTTTTGGATCTGATATACCGTTATTCTTTAATTCGGTTTCAATATCATTCAATTGTATATTCAACCAATCAAATTCTGGCTCCCAACCAAGGGATCCGTTATAATTTTCCACTAATTCAAACAATTCTTCTGGTAAACTATCTAAATATTCCAAAACTATTATATAAACGTCTTGGTCTTTAATTTTGTAAGTTTCATATATGTTACTTATTCTTTTTAAATTTTTACCTTTTAATTTATTAGCTACTAAAAATTCTGTTTTATCCGTAGTTATTTTTAATACTTTACCGCCATCTAATATATAGGCAACACCCATATTACCTGAATCTAAATTTATTTTTAGTTTATATCCTAACTTATTAGCTATTTTTGAAACGTAAGAACTGTTAAAGTAATTTGGATGTTTACCAGTTAAATCAAAAATATCCTCATCAATCATTTGTAATCCCTTAAGATTATCTAGATTCATGAAATCTTCAAATAATTTAATGTGTTTCATAATATTATTTATCCGAATCTTTCGATTACTCGGTCAGCATAGGTGTACATTTGATTTAGTTCTTCGTAATCGTTAGTATATCTATTATTGTTTGGATCCCAATAAGATTCCCTATTATCATATCCTGGTTTTAAGTTGACCTATTAATTCGTCCTTATGTTCTCCAAAATAGATTAGGATTCGTTACCTTCTGCCACTGCAGGATTCAGGACCTTACGAATTCGTTTTTCGCTCGCATAAATTCGCTCTATGATATCAACCACCTTAAGTCCTTCTAATGCGTTCGTAGTAATGTTCGATTTCCCGTTTAAGGTATCGATGACGTTTTCAATAACGTAACCATGATTGGCAGCCGAACCTTTATAAGCTCCATAGTCGTTAGCAGGATTTGAAGGAGGAAGTTCAGGCATTTCGTAATTCTCAACATGGCAATACTCCACCTCATTCATATACTGTCCGCCAATTTTAACCGTTCCTTTTTCAGCGATAATCGTCATGCTCGACTCAAAGTTCTGATTTTTAACAGCAGTGGAAAAATTGATCGCCCCCATTCCTCCATTCACAAAATCAAAATTCACAAAGCCGCTATCCTCAAACTCCGTATTATTTTGATGGTTGAAGTCTTTGAATTTGGCCTGAATGTTATCAATATCACCAAACAGCCAATACATGATATCTAAAAAGTGTGAGAATTGAGTAAAAAGTGTTCCTCCATCCAATTCCATAGAACCTTTCCAATGCAGTTTCTTGTAGTAGCGCTCATCTCGGTTCCAATAACAGTTAATTTGAACCATATAGATGTCACCTAACTTGCCTGAATCCACCATATCTTTGATCCAAACTGAGGGTGGACTATACCTGTTCTGCATCACGCAAAACACTTGACGAGAAACATTTAAGGCACTGTAAATTACCTGCTCACAATCGGCTTTATTTAAGCCCATGGGTTTTTCAACCACAATATGCTTTTTATGAGCCAAAGCAATCAAGGAGTGTTCCGCATGTAAACCATTAGGTGTACAAATACTCACAACATCAACATCTGGATGATTTTCGAGCATGACTTCAGGATCAGTGTAGAAAGGAACATCGAAAGGAGCTTCACACTCTTCTTTTGTTCTGCGATCGCACATCGCAAGCAGTTCAGCGTCTTCATGACGAGAAATCATTTCTGCGTGGCGCTTTCCAATATGTCCACTACCGATAACGGCAAATCGTACTTTTCCCATAATAATTATTTTTTACCTAAGACTTCTTTGTAGAGAAATCGAATATCTTTAATAACTTGATTTTGTACTTATAATTGAATCTTCCGAACACCTAACAATAACATCACCATTTTATAGCAAAAGTTCGTTTTTTGTTTTTCCAAATCATGGCGTAGCTCAGTTGTGATTTAATAATACTATATTAGATCGATTCTTTACTTGACAGGGCATGTTTCCAACTTCTAGGTTCGTATGTTTCTTCCCCACCGACCTCAATCTGCTCTTTTTTCTCCCGCTTTGCGATTGTATAATATGCATCATTTCCGCTCTTTGTGCAAACCGCCGGACACACTTCGACTTGGGTCGCCCATGGCATCATCCTCATGATTTCATCAAATGGTTCTAATGAAGAAGAAAGCTGTATTGAGCTGACGTATATTGATTTTCCAAGTTTAAATGCTCTAATCAATGCGTCGGCTATTCCATCAATCATAAAGGCCTCATCGACTGCGATCACTTCACACTCATCAATCATTGAAAATATATCTGAGCCTTTTTCTATTTCAACGGCGGGCCAGCTTGCACAAGAATGGGTGTGTACCCTATCGCTTGAATATCTATCGTCTCTCTTAGGCTTAAATAGTATGATTGACTTTCTTTGATATTTTGCCCTTTCTAGCTGCGAAAGCATTCTGGTGGTCTTGCCTCCAAACATTGGACCAGTATAGATTATGAATTTTGGATCAAGCATAAGATGAATTTGCTATTTTTTACTTAGGCAGGTCCTACCAGTTCTGGCTCTAATAAATAAACCAAAGTAAAGAATTTTAATAATGAGCGGATTTATTAATTGGGGTTCGGACGGAGCCGATGATCGACGTATTCGAGAACAAAGAGAAACAGAGTTATTAATGGAGCAGGCCAGAGCGCTTGCGCTAAAGAAAAAACTGGGTATCGGGGGAGGATCGGCCGCTGTGTCACAACCTGGAAGTTTTATTGGATTTGCAATAGACGGGCCTCTGGTCGGAGCAACAGTCACTGCCGTTAATGAAGGAATTAGCGTAATCACTGATGCTAATGGAAGGTTTCAGTTTAATTTTGAACCTACTGGTGAAATTAGGGTAGAGGGAGGCCGTGATTCAATAACTGGAATAGATTTTACAGGTACCCTTAGATCTACTCCGAGCTCAATAGTGATTTCGCCAATCACGACCGCGATACGAGAAATAATGGATCAAGGCTTTACTGAGCCCGAAGCGACCGATTCGCTCTTTCAGTTTAGCGAAAACGTATTAGGTATACCGGTTAATGCTGAAAAGAGAGAAGAAATCAAACGGGTAAATTTTGTGGCATTGGCGGCGGACGGCGATCACGATCTAGTAAAAGCGCAGGCCCTGGCGACAGCGTTGGAAACTGCTGCGGAGTCTGCAGCGGCTGCCGCTGAGGAGGTGGAGGCTGGGCTTAATCGAACCTCGGCTAAACGCGAATGGTATAAAAAGATTGGTCAGATTACTAAACAGAGAAACGGCTCATTTAATGTTGATGCATCCGCCAAAACAGCAATACTTGAATCCCTTTCCAAGCTATCTGAATCGCTTACTCAAAACGAATATCAGGCAATAAAAGAGGAGACTGTTGCTGCAATCGATAAAATTAAGAATATTGTGTTAGAAGACGGAATCAACGCTAACTATGCGGTGGTTGCGACTCAGGCCCTTGGTAAATTATATCGAGGTGAGCTCTCGACAAATGTCAAAACTGCAGTCGGTCAAAGCCTAACTAAGTCACAAGTAAAGGCAACAATTGATTTAACAACAACTGCTGCTAAGTTATCTCAAATTACTCCTACTCTTCCTAGAATTTCATCGGTTGTTTCAAACATAGTCAATGATCAGTTCTCATGGCCGACTGCAATAGGCTTTCAGGTGACCCAAAACGATCAGCCTCAAAACATTATATTAAATTATGATGCCACCGAATTTGGATACAAACCGACGTATAAAGGTAATTGGATCGATGAATCGATGTACTATGTTTGGTGGAATACTGAGTTGACTCGTTGGGAAGCTGGATCCACCTTAGGAACCGCTCTACTAACTGGACCGACCACCTTAGATACTCCAGTCGGCACATACATATTCTCCGATAGAGGTCAACAAACACAATGGGGAAACCTATCGATCGCAAGCACCTCACCTGGATCAAGCGATCCTATACCAGAGGCGCCGACCGATCCTACTTTACAGGTTACCTTACCTAGATCATGGGAAATTGTATTGCCTCAATCTACGACCATATTGAGTGGAACCTTGGTCTTAACTCAAGGTAGAAACACGTTCACTAGCCAGATTTCATCACAGACTGCCAAGTCGATACAGGGAACAGTCGATCAGGATCTAGCATCAAGAACTTTGACTCAGGCCAGCTTATCGATAACATCGGGTAGAACGACTCAAACTTGGACAGGTGAATTGACTCCATCCGGTCAAGTAACCCTTACCTTATCTTGAAAATAAATGAATAGAACATATTCAAATAAAAAGGCCTCCCATTGGGAGGCCTTCTCTATTAATTAAACTGAGTTAGAGCCGGTTTACTACACTTCTTCAGCATCAGTAAAGTCCTCTGACTCTGAGTTATTTTCAGTTTTAGCCGCTTTGATTTCGGCCTCAAGTTTAGTGCCTGCTCCTTGGAGGATCGCTGGCAATTCCTTTCCGGCCATCTTATAGACTTCTTCAAAGCCTGGAACAAAGGTCAGAACGTCCTTCAGGAAGCCTGCAGTCGATCCTTGACCCGACCCGTTGGAACCTTGGTCCCATACCGTGATTGAATCGATCTTGATGTTTTGGATCGCCTCTACTTGGATGCGCATCAACTCATCGAGTTTGTCGGTGATCATCAACTGAACTGCCTTATCTGGATCTCCACCGGCAGCCTTCACGATCTCAGCAAAACCTTCAGCTTGTTTAGAGAGACGCTCATAATCACCTCGAGCAAGGGCTTCCATTTCTGCAAACTTCGCATCGGCCTGACCCTTAGCGATTTCACGAGTTCGATTCGCCTCAGCTGCAGCCTCGATCTCAATACGCTCCTTTTCGACTTGTGCCGGAACGACGATGTCTGCGACTTGTGTTGCTTTTTCCTTTGCAGCACGGGCATTTTCAGCTTCACGTTCAGCAGCATAAGAATCCTCTTTGGCTTTTGCTACAGCCACGTTTCGAGCGGTTGTCGCCTTACGAGTGGCTTCCGCCTCTACCACCTCGCGATCAGCAGTAGAGTTTGCGATGTTTTTAGCGGCCTCGTTTTCACCGGTTACGGCTTGTGCGTTGAGCTCAGATGTTTTGATACGTTGCTTTGATTCTGCATCCTTTGCACCAATTTCTGCTCGAGAGCTTGCTTCGGCTTGACCGATCTGTGCCTTAGACTGTGCTTCAGCTTCACCGACTTGGGCAGCTGAGTGCAGCTCAGACGTTTTGATACGCTGTTCCTTTTGGGCCTCAGCCTCGCCAATGGCACCGTCACGGGTCTTTTGAGACACTGACACCTTCGCATCATTGATTGCTTTCGCAGCTGCCTCTTTACCTAGTGCTTGAATATAGCCGGACTCATCGTGTATGTCAGTGATATTTACGTTGACTAGATGAAGACCGATTTTCGCAAGCTCAGCTTCAAGGTTTTCTTGAATTCCAGTGAGGAACTTATCACGGTCAGCATTGATTTCTTCAACGGTCATTGTTGCGATTACAAGACGAAGCTGTCCGAATATAATGTCCTTTGCAAGGCCAGCGATATCTTGTCGCTGTAGACCAAGAAGGCGTTCGGCCGCATTCTTCATCACTCCGTTTTCTGATGAAACTGCAACTGTGAATGTTGATGGAACGTCTATTCGAATATTTTGTGAGGTGAGCGCGCCTCGAAGATCAATATCGATTGCCATTGGCTTTAGATCGAGCCATGCATAGTCTTGAATCACCGGCCAGATGAAGGTACCTCCTCCGTGATAGACCTTTGCAGTTCCTCCATTGGTTCTTCCATATACGACTAGGAGTTTGTCGGATGGGCAGCGCTTGTATCGTGAGACCAGTGCCGCGATCATTGCGAATAGAGCTAACGCTGCGACCGCGATTAGAATTAACGTGTACGTCATTTATTTGGATTTATGGATTTATATTATTCGACTGCATTCGACACGACCAACGCATCACCAAGGACCGATTCAACTTGAATTAAGCTTCCGGTCTTTATCTCTTCGCCGCTGGTTGTGGCGTTTAGGGTTCGAACGACCCCGTCAATGATTACTGTGACCTTACCCATTCCTTGGCGTCTCGCCGGAATCGTTAGATACACGGTTCCCATCTGCCCGACCGCTGATTTTATTGAGGGCTCATTAGGCTGTGAAAGACGATTCATAAAGTAGAATAAGCTGGTTTGGATGATTATCATGACAAGACCTATTCCAATTCCAATTAAGGTCGCAATCAGATTTGAAAATCCAAACTCGAGTGCGGCTAGACCGGCCCAGCCTAGACCTACCAGAAAGCCAAGTAGGTTACGAACAGTGAATATTTGAATCGAACCTGCAGACTCTCCGTCTTCCAATTCAAGATCGCCTCCAAAATCAGCTTCAAGTCCGTCAGTAGAATCCATTCCAAGTAAGGAAAATAAGATTATCAGGACATAGATGACCGTGGCTGGCATCGCAATGTACATAAATACGTTTTCTATCATATTGATTTTATTTTCACAACTAAGATACTTAATTTGAAATAAGCATTAAAATAAATAAACTTGAATTAATTACCTAACTGATGAAGAGATACGTAGAACTATTTGAAAACTGGCAAAGAAACGAGACAATCGTTCTTACTTCAAGACAAGGCAGAACGATCACAGTCATTGTGACAAACGGCAGGATCGAAGAAATCGATAACGAAGCAGGTCTACGCTTTCCATTTTTTACAGGCCAGCCGGTCACCCTGTTCATGAAAGGATGGGCTTGCAATAACGGATTCAAATGGAATGGTGAGGATCCCTGTGATCGAGGCGAAGAAAAGATATTTGGGGTCAAAAAGAAATTTGTGCCTAAGGGCCACGAATGGCGACAGGTGTTTCCTCATAAGTTTAGAGGAAGTTAACCACATGTACAGGTATGTCTCGATTCTTAGCAAGATTTATTGAATGCTGCGTGCCTCGGCTTTGACCGTCCCAAAAGGCAATGACAGCATCGGCTGACTCAATGATTTGCTCGTTTCTTAAAAAACCTGCACGCTTTCCATATTTCTGCCAATCCGGAAAAAATACTTTGGTCTCAATTCCATTCTCTCCAGCCCACCGCTCAGCAAGACGATCGGCGCCGGCAGCTCCGCCAGATATGATCTGTCTTATTTTTTTTCTGCTGTGGAGCTTATCTAATTTCTCCTTTAGCAAATCATAATCGAGGAAGGATCTACTTCCGACCACTGCAAGTTTCATAGTGAGAATTTAATTAGTCTGCATATTCTTCGACCCTTTCAAGGGTAAACCACTGCTTACGACGACCGTCTGGATAGCTGAATGCTTCCCACTCTTCTTTTGAGTAGGCCCAACCGGCTGCTGCAAAAAATCCATTATCGATGACACAAACCAGATTCGGTTCATATTCATTACCTGTTGCCGACTTTGCTCCAAATTTCTTAAGGACACGGCATTTTTCTTCGAACGATGTCCCAATCGGTTCTCCTTCGATCACGTTGATGTACATTCCCATCGCTTATTCTTTTGTTGTGTTAATTTAATTTGATTTGAATAGAGCTATTATACTTAAAACTTGATAAATAATAAAAAACTAGAATAATGCTTAGTTTTGAATCTTTTACAAGAATTGGAGAATTTAAAGGCGGTTGGATCAATCATCAAATAGAACTTAATGAGGGTATATCTTTTATAGGTGGCGAAAATCCTTCCATTGAAATTGATTACTCTAATGATTTGCAAAGCGATGTGGTAAAGCTGAATCCCCCTCTTAATTTAAGACCAACTCGCAAAGCCGGAATACCAGTATATGCCGGTTATAAAACCGATAAGCGTGCAAATAATTTGGGACAATTTCTTAAATATGTAAAGGAATGGGAAGCGATTGACGACTCTGAACTTGATGCGCTAATTGATTTTACGTATCCTAAGGAACTTAAGGATATGTTCGTAAATACAATATTTGTCGTCGGTTCAAGCAAACCTCTTGCTTCAAGAATTGCCGATTCGCTAGTTAAGCAGTATTATCCCAAGGCCAAGGTCATTGATATAATAAAAGCCTATTATGGAGTCGACGTTAACTCGATGGTCGATTGGGATGAATATAAAAAAGCCGACGACACCACTAAAAAGGAAATAGATACTTTTCTCAATACTCGAAGAGAGCGTGGTGATTTTGAAGGATACATTAAAAAATCTTCAGGGCTTAGGTCGGGTTCAAGAAGACTGCTGAAACCTGGCCATATGATTGACGATTATATCACGTCGACCATCACGTCAGATTACAAAGAGTTTGCTGAAGTCATATCGAAACATGGGAAAGATTTTAGAGTGGTCACAGCAGCTAGACCGAAATACTTAATAGTCGATGATACTATTATTGAAGGATCTACCTTAGGATCGATTTTTGAAAAATATAAGGATGCAATCAATAAATTAACTGATGTAAACGCAGTTAAGTACGCAATCACATCAACATTCGGATACTGTCTTTTTTCCCATGGATCAAGGCACAAACCGTTCGATTAAGAATCGATTTCGCATTCACCTAATACCCATCTCAGAAAATCAATGCGTTCTTTGACTAGAAGATTTTCTTCCGCAATTGCATTAATGATATTGGGATCCCCGTCTTCATAGAATTTTGCAAAGGCCTCCATCTCAGCCTTTTCAAAATCAGATTGGATCGACTTAATTTTTGCTCTTATTTCGATTTCGCTTCGCATGGACAAATAATACTATTTGTCTGGTAATAAATAAAATAAACTATAGACTTCTGTGGATTTTATTAAGTATACCGACGAGTTCTCAAAGATTAGCACAGCGGCTGATCGGTTATGGAACCGTGTTTCATTCATCAATGTCGCCGAGATCGTAAATAACGAAGTCGACTTACGGGATCTTGAGAAACGCTGCTGGTCGCTAACCGATGCTCTATATAAAACTAACAAAGAAATGGGAGCGTCCAGCGAACGATTGAGCGATGATGAGTATGATAATTTTTCGGATGAAATCAATGAACTTGAAGAAAAATATTCTTTAATTGATTCTAAAATTTCTACGATTGAAGGAGTAATTAATCATCTACAAAAAATTCAAGAAGACTTTGAAGAGAATGATTCTCTTAAGTTCTTTGACGATTCTCAAAATATTAACTTGGGGGAAAGCCTACAATTTATTAAATTGGAACGTTTCTCCTAAGATAAATAACCCTATAAAATACTGAAATATCATGCAAAATCTTTTATCCTTTGAAAATTATATCGGAGCTCACAGCATGCCTCTATTTGAGGCGTCAAACTTAGCCAAGATTCAGGGCATGCCCAAGGAGATGGTCAGTGCCATTCACCAAAAAGAAGAGCATAGGAGCGAAAAGTATAAATCTTTAGGCAAAGTATTAATGGGTGGGGCACCAGTCACGTTAGAATATACTAGCTTTAGACCCAGTCATGATATCGAGATCCCGGCGCCAATCACATTCACAGGTCGTAAAGTTCCGCCACCAGAGGGAGTCGATCGTACTGCATGGTATACTGATTTTGCACAGTATTTACAGGACCTTCCAAATGGCCCATTGAGCGTTTTAATTGCTAGACCAGAGGACGATATTTTTCTATACCTCTATTACAAGAAAAAATGGGGAGGTGGTCCTAATAAGGGAGGCCAACAGTATGCCATCATCGTTTGGGACCGTGAGGTGAAAAAAGCACATGATTTTGGATTTTATCTTCTTACGGTAGATGCCGTTGAGCAAGCAAGAGTTAGACAAGTACACCATAAAAAGGGAGGAAACACCAATGCCAAGGTGCAAGAATACGTAAGCTCACTTGCAGAAGGAGCTCCTAGAAGAAATAAGCCGGTTCTTGCATATGAATTTGAGGTGACGCAAGCGCCTAGGGAAACTAGACAGGCGAGAAAAGCGGCTGCTCAAATCATGTCGATCGACCTTATTCGAGTATTTGCAAATCGATATGCCAAGATCATAGACGAAGCCAAGCCAGAGTTAAAGAGCAGACTACGCAATGAAATATCTGAGATGCGTACGCCATATCCAGAACGTGTTCCAAAATATTCTGAAATCCAAAATTTCGCTAGATCGCTTGGATCGGATTACGAGGCGACTACTTCTTTTCTATATAAAAAAATGCGAGACTTTAGATCAGATTTATTTAAGGCAGGCGGCGGTGCATATAGACCGACCAGTGGATTTGACCTTGAGGATGAGAAAAATTTTAGTAGTAATCTTGTACAATGGAGAGATCAATATGAGTTAGAGACAGACTGGGATCCAAAGGATACTCGTAGATACTCTTGGGAACAGAGAGGTAGAGACATTTCGTCAGAAAAAGCAAAACGTGTGCTGCCTAAACCTGGAGAGTATGCTGCAATCGATAGCATGATTAAGACACACTCTCTTGATAATACTCTTCATAAGTTTATGTTCTACCTCATGACAGGAAGAATTGATTCGCCAGCAGTCAATGTGTTAGCCCTTCTCGGGATTGATGCTGACTCTGAAGATTTACAAGGATTGCCTGACTTTGAAACCTGGACTCTATAAATATGGAGAAATCAAAATATGCTGCACTGTATCTACTCTTTAAACTTGGTCTTAATTTGAATAAGCTACGTTTTGAGTACATTGGGGATGGGCTCGCTCTTGAGACTCCCATAGGGCAGATTATCTTTGAATTCGGTGGTGTTGAATGGATTGGGCCAGGTGACAGGCACATGGATTGGGACCTAAGTATTAATTTCACTGCAAGAGAGGGTGAATGGGAATACATTCTCAATACAGACGCTCATGGTTATGGATATACGGAGGACGATGTTGAATGGACAACGATCGACGGGCTATATGATCTTACTCGTACTTCTTTAGCCGATGCTTGATTATTTAAACTGATTAGCGCTTCAAAGAAAGATCCATGAGCAACTGTGAAATGGTACCCTTGATGTTCTTTTTGAATAGGGTTTCAAAATCTCCACCGAAATGGTCGCTGAACTCTCCGCTGATCTTAGTGATAAGCTCCTTGGTTTCAGGTAAAAGAGCATATGTGCCGCCGTCTATGTAAAATTCACCATATTCGTTGTAAGTTGAGTCAATCGACCAGTCTTCGTATGGAGGATTCTCCCAATCTCCAGGATCATATTCAGACGATAATCGAACTTCACTTAAAAAAGTGATATCTAAAGTAAAGGTCGAATCGAGTTGCAGGTCAGCAATCTCCTTTGAATATTTGGAAGGATTTGGCATCACTTCAATAGAAGCGTTCCACTCAATGCCAACGGAGTCTGACTCTTGTTCCATAGCGCTATCTACTGCAAGAGTTTCTGCGTCATCTACATTAAACTTTAAAACGCTTATTAGATTTTTACCATAATATAATGTGTTGATGAGGTCTACTAAAAGTCGATTAAATGCCTTAATGTCAGCGTCATGCGTAGACTCAGCATTTTCAAATAGGTGATCCTCTCCAAGTAAAATAGACTGCACCGCATTGAGAGCTTTTGTAAAACTCAAGTGTTTGGTCGTTATCCAATGTAGAGGAGTTTTATTGTTATTAAGGACGACACTTATCCTGCCTGGAGATTTTAGATTAAGCTGTGACTTTAGAGCAGGTTCGTTTCGATATGCGACTGGCGTAGCCCTAAGTCCTTGTTCTCCCATGACGACCCTATGAAAGTCCGGGTTCAAGAATACCATTTTTACACCAGGTCGAAATTCAGTAAAACCGTCAATCGTTGTGATGTAGAGCCTACGCTTACCCTTTTCAGGTTTACCCTTGATTAATATTACAGATCCTTTACCTAACATTATTTCTTTTTCTTTTTTGCAAGCTGACGCTTTACTTCTTCTCTGGTACTTTCCATCTTTTTGGCATAGCCTGGATTTTTCTTACGATTGAAAACAATCTGCTGATTTAAGCTTCCGGTTATTTTACGCATGTCTCCTCCTCTGGTTCTGATTAACCACTTGGCAAGTTCCCTTACGCCAAGCTCTTTAAATTTGCCCTTTGCGTCAGGTGCATCGCTATCATGCCACTTTGGAGCGCCCTTTGGTCTAGGAGTGTTTTTACGTTCCACTAGCCAATCTGAATATGAAAAGATGTGTGACATTCGCATAAGTATTTTAGTTATTTATTCAATAAAAAAAGGGGCAGTTTCCTGCCCCTCTAGTTAGTTCTTATAAAAGTCTCCCTTTTCCTCTCGGTATTTTACTCTGAGTTCCTCGGCAAGTCGAGCGGCTTCCTTCCATTTCTTTCGAGCGGTCTTAATCGCAAGATTTAGAGACCGGCGTACTGACCGCTATACGACCGAACCATATTGAGTATACGATACTCTTTTCGAATAAATAATTAAAATTTAGAAAGCATGGGAATGATTCTTTCGTATAGAGATTGGCTAACTGAATCCTTTGAATATCATAGAGAATTAAATCCAAAGGTCTGGGAAGGTGACCGCATGCATGCTGAAATACGTGAAAAATTACTCGCAATTAGCAGAGATTTTTGGTCTTCGCTAAAACTTAGCGTAAAGATCGAAGATATCCAATTGACGGGTTCGCTTGCTAACTATAACTGGAACGCTGCGTCTGATCTTGATGTTCACATAATTATCGACTTTTCTCAAGTGGACAGCAATATCGAGCTCGTAAGAAAAGCGATTGACGGTCAGCGATTCATTTGGAACCAGCGCCACCCAGTCACTCTCAAAGACCATGATGTAGAATGTTATGTTCAACATAATGCAGAGCAGCACACATCATCAGGCCTCTATTCAATATTGAAAGACGAATGGATTATCAAACCAACATATGATCCTCCTCAAATAGACGAGAAGGACGTAAGTGAAAAAGTTAGAGTAATTAAATCAGAATTTTACGAGTTAAAGAGAAGGATTCCAGGTGCACAGGGAGAGGAAGCTCGTCAGCTTTTGGGATACCTCGACAGGCTCAAGAAAAAAATACAATCTGATCGTAAGGAGGGCTTAGCGAAAGACGGTGAGTTTTCAGTAGAAAATCTAGTATTTAAGCAGCTCCGAAACGATGGAACCATCGAAGAAATCATTAATTCTCAAAGTAGTGCTTATTCAAACATATACGAAGAATAAATAACAAAAAGAATTTTTTTTCATGTACAGATACATCAATTATAGAGAACTATTTGAGCAGGCGGCACAACCTACTCAAGCTCAAAATAATCTTAAAAACTCTGCAATTCTGTTGAGTCTATCTGAGCAAGACCACGATGCATTAGTCGATCTTTCAAGACCTCAACCTGGAAAAACAAAGGAGCCATTCATTCGACCGGCCGAACTCGTAAATGATAAAAATCCGGAAGAGGTGCGAGGAAATATTACAGTCGTATTATTGGTTGCCGACTCTGATAATCGCGATGCGATATTTCCAGAACCGCCGGCTGAAAAGCCAGATCAATTGGTGTTGCAGTTCTATCCAAAACAGTTGGACGGAGTCGACGATATTGACCAAGGTCCGATCACCCTTCCGGTAAGGGTGATAAAGGACGATCCAAAGTCAGCAGTCAATATGATAATCGTGTTGGCCGCTCCTAAACAAGGGGATACGTCGGATAAGGTTGCAGCAAGCCAGCCGCCTAAACCTACTGAAGACGCTGAACCTGCCCCAGTCGATACAGAAACTGCTCTAAAAACCGGCGAACTTGTTCCAAACGAATCAAAAGCAATTAAGAGTTTTGATAGCTTTGTATCTGAAGGAAAAAATAAAAGATGATGAAAATGATGAAACGAATCTGCGAATGTGGCTGTGGCATGCAGGCAGGCACTCATGTAATAGATAAGGAATCCAATATGAGACCCGATCGATATATGTTTTTTGGAAACTTAAAAACTCTAAAAAGAGCGATCGACGATCTTTTAGAAATGGATCCTGCTGAAATCGATGGAATACTTGCAGACGGTCATGATTGGGCATCAGATCATATTGCAACATCAAAGGACGATGTTGAAGAAGTCTATAACTTTTTGGTCAATCGTGCAGGTCATCAAAAACCAGTGATTGTACACCCTCAGCCTCACATGATCCATACTTTCGAAAGTTATCTTCACGAATCTGAAGATCAGGATGGAGACGGAGACAACGACTTCGCTGATGTCACTATCGCTCGAATGATAGCCAGCGGAATGAGTAAAGAGGAAGCCATTAAGAAATCAAGAAAGCATAACAAAAAATAAAGGTCCACTCAATAAAGTGGACCCAATCTTTCTTCAAGCTCCTGTAGAGAATATTTCAGCGCAGCCTTTTTGAAAAGCTCAAATTTAGAGTCTTGTACATATGTGCCCTCATGGTCGCTGTACTCAAACACATTTATTCCACCCTTTATTGGATAGACCGTGATCAAACTATCGTTAATACTTTGAAGCTCAGGATCGGTTGCGTAATCCTCAATGAATTCAACAACGTCTTCGCAATAAATTTCAACATCGACTTCCACTTCCTTGGTGAAAATTCTATTTGTTTTTCTGCGTAGTCCACTCATAATATGAATTTCAATATTTTATCGGCTATTCCAGACTGCTTGATTCCCTCACGGGATCGTGGAGTACATACAAAATTTTCAAGGCCCCAAGTAAATTTTGAGGTTTCTCGTAGAGACATGTCTAAATCGTCAACTGCGACCCAATGGGTGACCTCTGGATGATCCTTTAGCCACTGTAATATTTCCAATGATCGAGTCTGTTCAAGATCAACGTCGCGACTCCAAATAAATCCGTTAGGCACCTCACAGTTTTCGAGAAATGGCGTCACTCCAATGGGAGGCTTGATTCCTCGAGTCACGTACATTTCCTGCATCTGCTCAAGAGTGCCAAATTTTCTCCAATCCGATGAAACGACTATCTCGGCATCAGTCTTATCCAAAATCCTCCTAAGAACAGCGATCGCCGTTGGATCAAAGTTATCCATTCTATGATCCAATGGAGTCGAACGACTTCGGTTGAAGCCCTTTTTTTTAAACCTACTTCCCCATTGCTGGGCTAGGCAAATGACTCCATCGTGATCTAAGAAAATTACTTTCATAGTACAGCAAGCTATTTTTGAAGTTCAGCGGCCTTTTCAAAGTTTTCACCGGCCACCGTAAATATTATTTTAAGTATATTATACTCATTTTAGGTTAAAGTTTTAATGCTTTTGTATAAAAATGATTTGAGCAAGTTTGCTAATAAAAAAAGGATCCCAGCTGGGATCCTTTTATTTTGCCTGACCGTTATTATTTAGAATTTAGTTCCGCAGCTAGGGCAGAATTTCCAACCATTTGATTTGATTCGAGTACCACACTCAGTGCAGTATTTACGAACCTCATGCATTTCGACTGGCTTAGAGCTTATTGGAAGCAATCGAATTTCAATCTGACTTGATGTCCAACTTAGAAAACTGGATGAGTCTGATTGAAACGATTGATTTGAAGCTTCCCCCATTTCAGTTCTGCCTGTTTCAATTGGTGCAGAATACGAACATTGAACAAAGTCTGATGTTGTACTTCCATAGAAATTTGGATAGTCTCCAAGAGATCTATTGCATGGACCGTTTGAAATCCATGTGGTCGTTTGATAGAGCGGAATAGGGCTGACTTCATCATAGAATTTTACTTCAATCAGTCCGTTTTTCTCGATTGCCTTTTTTGCCTCTTCTGAGCCGTCTATCTCATAGGTTTTAAATTGGAATTTTCGAGGGTTATCTAACCATCTTTCCAAAAAGACCCTTTCTCCAGGTCGAAGAACGATCCCTGACGAGGAAATAGGCTGGCCATCAATTGAAATGACTGCTAACTTTTTGAGCTGAGTTGGGTTAAATAACTCGATTTCGAAGTGAGCTCCATCTTCTAGATATACGCTTCCTCCGTTTTCCTTGCCTGAATAGTGTTTCAAGCGATTTCGATTCACCGCTATGTGAGCGGTAGGAGATGTATCCCCTGTGTTAACTGATACTTTCATTTTACCTGTTGTTTTTTTAACACACACCCTCACGACCTAAGATCGTTCTAAAGCCCTATTGGACTCGGTGCCTATTTTTGCGGTCAGGCAACTATAGTTATATATTAGCCTCCATAGTAGGAGAGAAATGTTGTTAAATCGCTTGAATCGATAAGACCGTTTGCATTAAAATCCCAACGATCTGGCACTGTCATATAATAATATGCATCGACCTCTGGATAAAAATCATAGAACACTTCAAATAGATTGGGGCAACCTAAGCAATCGCAATTGTCGATATAGTTATAATCAAGATATGCCCATTGTGTTCTTTCAAATTCAGAACCACGCTGTATATTTTTTATCACTAACTTTAATTCAACGACTCCATCACAGATTAAATTATCATCGAGATCCCAAAGCTTAGGATTAGCCTCAATGCACTGTAATACGTCGTTGATGTACCATTCAAACAAATAATTTGTAGTATCATTGACTAGCTCACCAATATTTGTTACGAACAGTTCACCATCGACCTTGGACAGTTGGCCGAGTCTGCTTCCACCACCAGTAATATCTTGATAATAATTATTGAAAGCCGGCGTAATGTCAGGCGTTGCAGTGCCATACATTCCAAGCAAATCTAATAGGTCTTGAACATCATATTGTGTCGTATTGAGTTGGGTCGAATTGACACGTCTGATTTCTTCTTTTTTACTTGATGAAGAAATCTCTATGTCCTCAGTCAAGTCCATTTTTTGACAACTCATCAGGGCGACAAGTATAAAAATAGGCAATGCTATGTTATTAAATTTCTTCTTCATGATCCAGGTATTTTATTGGAATTTTTTTTAGGGTTGCATAGTCGATCTCGGCCCGGATTCCCATCGATTTTTCCCAATCTTCGAACTTATATACCCATAGCTCATCGGCGTGCTGTAAAAAAACCAGACAAAATTCTTGCCAAAATTCCCAATTACCAGGCATTTTGACAAAATCGATTAGCGTATGACCATATGTGATTGGAGAAAAAGCATGAATACCCTTTGAGACAAGAGCGGCTGCAATTTTTGATATCTTTTCATATCTGGCTTGACGAACTTCGGGGTCCTTGTGAGAATATGGACAGGCCAGATAAATTAATTTTCTTGGATTAGAGTCTAGCATGATAATCTTTTTAAATTATACTCTTAGAAAGTTCATGGTTTTATCTCAATATAACGACGTGGCCGTAAATTGTTTCAGGTTCACGACCGATACCTTTCCATGTTACTTTATATACGTAAACATCGTTTTGGACATAATAATCACCATCTCTAAACGATCCATCCCACTGTCCGTCCATTTCGGTTGAATGAAATACTAACATACCCCATCGACTAAATACGCTAACGTCTATCCATTCCCAACCTACGCCCATGGGATACCATGTTTCATTGACTCCCCAACCGTCTGGAGTAAATGCGTTTGGGATATAAATAGTTGAACATTCTTCTACGAGAACCTTGTAATAAAGAGATTCTGACTGGCAATCTTCAGCCACGCCATATACACTAATTGTATGATATCCGGGAGTAAGATCTCTCCAATCAATTACCAAGTCTTGACCAAATTGTAATATGCCATCTAAGTACCAATAAAATGTGGTATTTGATTCTGAAGATTCAACAGTATACGTAAATTCAAATTGGTTATCAAAGCATAAGTTTATTCTATGATTTTGTGAAAATCCTAAAATAGTTAATAAATTGAATGCTATTAATGATAACCAACGCATTAGTCATGTGATATGTTTTGTAGAATTGGAATAGGGTTTGTAATAACCTGCGCAGTTGCAGTAAATAAACAGCCCGCTTCAGAAATCTCATAAGTAACGGTGGTTGTTCCTGGTAAATCCGGACAATATTGGGTCCCGACCACGTTCGGACCGGATAACGTTCCTCCTGGCGGACTGAACGTAATATCGGCACAAGGATCACCTTCACAAAAGACTAGAGGATCAACTATTGGAATTATCTCAAGTACAAAAACA
>Ga0099848_1000523_pt1 | contig 18219 bp, 26 predicted proteins | sample CB_VirMetaG_3_FD_78179 | JGI IMG/M metagenome (GOLD analysis project Ga0099848, IMG submission 78179) | Freshwater to marine saline gradient viral communities from Chesapeake Bay - CB_1508_1S Viral MetaG | ecosystem: Environmental > Aquatic > Marine > Coastal | place: USA: Chesapeake Bay...
AGAGGGGGAAGGTATAATTCTTGATCAGAACTGTATATTGCGGAATTAGAAAAATACATTCCAACAGAAGAAACAACATATTTTCTGATGTCAGAATTTTCAAAGTCAGTGTAAGAATTATATTTGACAAAATAAACTTGCCAAGGAATTGGGAGAGCATAGACAGTAGATTCAGATGAATCAGAATTCATAGAATCAACCTGAAGAGGAATATAAAAAATATTCTTAACAGCAGGTGGCTTTTCATAAACAATTAAATTGTCGTCAGCGTATATTAATCCTGGATGATTAACATCAAATTCAAAAGGTAATTTAGACGTAGATCCAGGATTCAATGATATTTCATATAGAAAATCATTTAAGGTTTGACTAAAAGAAGGAGAGTTATTTTGAAGAGGTGGATAAAGGTTAGGATCTAAAGATAAATTACTTTGTTCAGATCGAACTATCATTCAAAGACTCCAGTTCGTGAGTTAAAGATGAAAGAAGAAAATCTTGATAAAATTGAGAAAAACTATCATGAGGATAATTGAAAAGTTCAATTTTCCCAGTATAAATATCCACAAAGAAGGCAGAAGATTCAGGAATATAAGATAGTTGAGAAACTATATTGTGTATTATTCTCTCAAAATCAGGACTATCAATATAGTTGTAAATATTAGTAATATGATTAGGAAAAGTATATCTAGAAGAAGAGGTCCAGTCAGGATTCGGATCTGTGTTTAGCATTACTAAATCAACTTTTTTATTTGTAAGGCTATAATAGTTTGAAGATAGAGAAAGCACAGAGCGAGAATAGTAGTTCTGAGAATAATTGGTGCGATCAGAATTTCCTATCAACTTACCAAAAGTGTAAACGGAATGAGAAGAGTAGTGAGTATTGCTAAATAGAGTGATTAACTCAGAGTAAAGAGAAAGAGTTTCAGAAAGATTAAATGTAGAAAGAATTTTAAAGAAATATTTAGAATAAGAACTAGCAGAACTAGAATTAGAGTTCCTAATCATTGTTAATATTTCATTATCTTTAGCTGAAGGAAATCTATCTTTAAGATAAGAAAATGTAGGATTAACAAAATTGTAAAGGGTAGGATATTGATCGGGAGAAGAAGAATGTCTAAAAGATCGATCAATATAGTATGATTGATTAGACATGAAAAGACCAAGATCTAAATTCCATCCTCCAGAAAAATATTCGCTAATAATAGCAGGATATATGGTGGATATATCAGAATTAGAAAGATCAATATTCAATTGAGTTAAACTGTTTGAAAAACATATACTACCATTAGTATAAGAGTTTGGTGTTATAGGGCAAATATAAAGTGAATCAAAAGATTCAAGAGGCTTGTCAGAGAAAAACATTCTTACGTCATGAAAATTAGATTTAGAAATAATTGTTATGGTCCACGGAATCCACATTTCACAGTCGGGAAGAGGCTTAAGTGACCTGGACGCGACGCCGGGTTTAAAGTCAACAGGAATTTTAAACGGAGGACGTTCAATAACAAAGTAGTCATTATCTAAATATCGAACGCTTTTGGGGTAAGGAGAAACTTGATCTACATTATTGGGAGACAAAGTTTGTATAACATCTGAGAGAGAATAAGAACTTTCAACACCAAAGGTTAACTCTACAGGATATGAAAATTTAGAAAAGTTTATCTTAGAAGGAACAAGGGGAGAATAAGTATTGGGATTATTTTTGAAGTATGTATACAAACTATCTTCAGGCTTAGAACGATGATTCCAGTATATGTTCTTTGTATCTACAATAGGATAAAAAGAATCATCTATACCCAAGATGCTGTTAGAGATAAAATTAAGAGTAGTATATTTATCAGAATTTAAACGAGCTCTAGCAGATACAAGAAGTAAAGAATTTTCTGGGGCATCAAAGAACTCAGAAGAATTTTGGGTAATTACTTTATACTTGTAAGTAGCAGGCATATTCGGTACCTAAACTGAAGATAGGGTTAGAGTGTTGATAAAGCTAACACTCTGCTTAACGGATGTTTTAATAGCTGGAACTGAAAAGTCAGAATTTTCATAGGTAGATAAAAACTCATTGAAGATTTCTTCGACTTTTTGCCGGACCTCTTCGTCAGGAGTTTCCGAGGAACAATTGAAAGATAGACAGATGTTAGAGTTGGTATCATCTACAATCTGGAAAAGTCTTTGAGTTGAATCATTAGACAAATAAGATTCATATAAAGAAAATACTTTGTTGGAGGTAGAATTATATTCAGAAACATTAAAAGAAGAAATTAATTTTCTTTTAGGAGAATAGTCAGAACAAGATGATTGTCTTTCAAAAGAAAATGGACAATTAATAACTCTTTCTTTTGTTGTGTATTTAGTACAGCAAGAGAAATTTTCAGGAGTGTTTGCAAAGATATAATTTTCTGAAACTAATGAAGAACTAGAATAGTTATTGCAAAGAACAGAAAGTTCACTTGTATTAACAGTAGAAGATTCAGGAGAAAAAGTATTAAAAACTTGCTTGGCAGGGAAGTAAAAAGCTGGATTAAAAGAAACAGGGTTGTTAGAAACAAGATAAACACCTTCTGTGGCGGCATTTATCAAAGAAATATCAACAGCGTTTTCAGGAGAAACTTGCGGAAGAGCAATATGGACTGCATATAATGTACTAAAGACAGGAGAAACACCAGATATACCAAGAGAATTTGGATGGTCAAAATTGTAGTACAACTCTCCACTTCCAAAATAATCAAAAACAAGAAAACCAGGAAGAACAGAAGAGTCGTTGTTAATGTAAAAGTTTATGAAATGATCTTCTTTGCCAGGAATGGGAGCAACAGAAAAATATGGTTGATCATGTTCTTCGTTGTAAAGAATAGGTGTAGAGGAATAAGGAGAGTTAAATTTAATTTTGGGATTATTTAAAAACATTTTAAACCTTTAAGACCAAGTTGAGAAAGTTTTAATATTAAGTTGTTCTGTAAGATCAGAGACCTGACGCCTAAGATCAACTACTTCGGCTTGTAGAATATCTATGTGTTTGATATAAAATTTATTTTCAGAATGAATTCGAGAAATAATATTTTTTATATCTTTGAAGTATGCAGAATAATTTATGTCTTCAACAATTATTTTATCGTAATTATCATAGAAAGAAGTTGAAGATTCGCCATTAGAATAATAATTTAAATTACAAAGAGTAAAAGAAGGGTTTAGTTCTCTGATATAGTTTTCAAAATAATAAAAGAAAACTGTTTGAAGAGGAGATATTATATCTTTAAAAATATTTTCAAAGGTCTTTTTTTCCGGAGTATAAAAAAGATATGCAGGGTGTGCATTAAATTCAGAGACATTAGGATAATTAGAAGAAACTAAATTATTAAATAAATCTATATTATTATTATAATAAGATATTTTATCTTGTTCTTCTGGACACTGATCAAGGAAAGAGAGTAAGAGCGAAAGATTTTTATTAACAATAATAGCTTGAATTTGAGAAGTTACAGGAATAGCAAACTCGGAAAGCTTTTTATTCATGTAATATTCAAGGGATTGACGAGAAGGAAAGTTAGTAACTATCATTAGAAACCTCTGTTGAGTATATTTCTACTTTTCCGGATTTTATAAGTTCCGCAAAAGTTCCATGAGTAAGATAAAGAGAACGTATGTCAGGATACATATCTTTAACAAGAGGATATATAGATGACAAATACTGAAGGTTATTTAATATATGATAGGAATTAGAGTCAACGAAGAGAACACAATTTCTATCAGATGTCTGGGTCAGATAACTTTTCTGAAGCCAGGTCTGTAATGGCTGAGGCAATTCCTTGATCCTCATCAGCCATGGTTGCTGAGGCATCGCGCATTACCTCCAACATTTTATTTCTTGCATCGGATAAATTCTCACTGAAAGCCCTTCTTTCTTCTGGCTTAGCAAAAGCAAGTTGAGCCACAAGAGCTTCCATGAATACAGCTTGCTCGCCGTATCCAACAACTAAGTTTGCAAGCTGCTTCTCAAGATGCTCAACAGATTGTTCAAGCTCTGCGATCTTTGAACTAACAGTAGCTAATGTGCCATAAGCTATATCTTTAAAAAGATTAGAAGCGGCTTCAAAAGCTGAAGAGTCAAAATTTTCGGTCATATTACTCATACCAATCTGTGTTGTTGGTGACGTAAGAAGTAAGGGAGAGATCAAGAAGATAAGATATAGAACATATATCTTGGCGAGTAACCTTGATTGTATCCATTGATATCATCTGCTTCATATCAGGAATGAAGGCACCCGAATCAGACTTCTTGGCGGCAAAGTGACCGCACTTCCAAACAAATGAGGTTGAGTCAAATGTTTCACCAGACTGCCAATAGTGAGACTTAAATATTCTGGAGACAGGCTTGCCTTCTATCACAGCACCGCCATAAGAAACAAAGCCTTCAGGAGTAGGGATGTTAGTCTTTTCGTTAACAGGGAAGTTAACGACAGCTGTTTGATTAGCTATAGAACGAAGATAGGCAGCAAGGTCGATAGAATCTACAAAAACATTTGTGCTGCTAAGAAGCTTGCCATCTGAGGATGTTTTACCAATATCAATTTTGAACTTTAAAGCGTCAAACCAAGGACGAATCGCAAGAAAACCAGATTGGCTCTTGGACCTAAACCACTTCTTGTAAAGATCAGTTGAAAACTCTTTGTTTTCAGGAGATGGATTTGGCTGATCTTCATCAAGAGCAGATAAGAATTCATCAATGTTGGAATAGATTTCTTGCGACATAGATTTTTCTCCTTAGCTAAAGGTTACCTTCTTTTTGGAAACAGAGGAGGTTTTACCAAGAATTATCTTAGCATCCTCTGATTGAGATGTCGAGGCCCAGTCCCAGTTTTCAAGTGCGTATTCATACATTGACTTAACAACATCGGGATGTTTGCGCCATATAGTATTTTTAATGTTAGGTGAAACCTTAAGAATATCATCAGTCGTAATAGGACGAAGAGAATCAGAAACAACATAGAACTTTGTTTCCTTAATAAGGCTTACAATTTCTGCACCAGTCATAAAGGCGGTAGCATCAGCGAGCTGATCATAATTGAAAGAATGATCTGTTTCAATATGAGAAAGATTTATTTTGAATATATGAGCACGTTCGTCAAAAGATGGAAGACCTACAAAAAAGATTTTGTCAAAACGGTCTGCGCGCAACATTTCTGGCTTAAGAGAATGTAGCTCGTTAGCTGCACAAAGCAAAAAAGATTCTTCAGGAAGTTCTTGAAGGCCAGTCAAAAATTCACCATGAACACGGTCAGTAGTGCCGCCGTCTACATGAGAACTGCCGCTACCAGAAAGATCACGGCCAAATTCGTCAATCCAAACACAAAGAGGATTCATGGCACGGATCTGCTGAAAGACTGCTCGCATATTTGCCTCTGATTGACCAATATAAGAGTTCATTACCTGGCTAATGCCAGTACGAGCAAGATCTAAGTCAAGTTCTGCAGCGGTAGCTTGACAGATGGCTGATTTGCCAGTGCCGGGAACTCCAACCATAAGAAGTCTTCTAATTGGAGTAACACCATACTTTTCTGCAGCTTCTCGATTTTGACGAAGTTTAGCTGTTCTTCTAATAACATCTTTAATATTGTCAAGTCCGCCAATATTGTCGAAAGTAATTTTAGGTGAAAGTATTTCAAGGATACCTTGAGACTTTATCTTTGAAGTCTTACGAGACTGAATGTAATCAGAAGAAATTTTATTATTGACCTTAATAGAAGTAAGGCAATAGTCAATTATGTAAGATTCTGTAAGACCAAGGGAGGCATTTATAACTTCTTTGTATTGATCACGAGTAATGAATCTATTATGAGAAGCTTCGTCAATATGGGTAATTATTGTATAAATTTCTTGAGCGGTAGGCAAATTTTCTTCAACTATATTGAAGTAGAAAGATAATTCTTGGGGGCAGTCATATGGTGAAATATATATATTTTGAACAGGAAGAAGAGAAATGTCATCAGACCAAAAAGCGTTTCGATAAGAGGAAACATTATTGGAAAGGCTAGCAGCAATGTACTGCAAAGATCTTGGATCAGAGGTGTAAGAATGTATGTAAATAGGAAGATTGAAAGATTCTTTATTCTTTTGTATGTACTCGTGAGCAAGATCTTGATTGTGGGTAGTTATATAGGGTACACCAGATTCTTCAGCGGCAGGGTTTGGGACAAGAACTGGCTTCCAAGTTGAATCTATATACTGAGAAAAACCATTTTCATAATCAGTGGTAAAAATAGTTCTTTCTGGAAAAAGAGAAACTATTTGTTCTGTTATTCTAGAAGGTTCTGGATTTTTTATCCAGATATTAGGAAAATTAAGAGAAATTTGTTCAATCATAAATACCGCCAAGATAGTCTAGTGCCTTTTTAAAAAAAGTAGGGTGGCAGAGAAACTCGCCCTCATCTCTGCCACCCTACATCAAAAGACGTCTGCCAGGCAGCAAGTGAACAATGAAGAACACTCCGTCTTTTGAGTAATCTAGTCAGCCCTTCTCGCCAGCACGACGGTGGAACTCAACGTTCTGACCAGGCTGAATAACTGAATCCTCATTAAGCTTTTCCTTGCCACAGTAGGCAACTGCGTCGTTAGGAATTCCCCAAATCTTACTGAACTGATCGCGAACTTCCTTAACAGTCTTACCAGCGACGTTGCTAGGCTGGTTGTAAACACCATACCTAAGGTTGGCCATGCCAGTAGCTCTGTTTGGCTGAGGGTTATTATTACTTGTAGCTTCCACGTTTACTCCTATACAAGTGCTTCTTGTGAATATTGAGCGTGAGTCCTATTGAAGGGCTCAGCCTTACCGAGGCCGAGATCAAAGAAGATCTCTGTCTCGTCAGGACTTTGATTTGACACTATAGTTTTTTGAACACGTCCAAGAATAAAAGCAGATACTGCCATGTTAGTAGCAAGTAGCTGAGTGCCACCTTCTATCTGGGAACGTTCCTGACAAGATAGTTCACCCGGATTCTTGTCAGGTGGATTGAGATATTCCGGATGAAACTCTTCTGGGTGACAGGTAATTTCTACTCCGTCACGCTTTTGATAATGATAAGTAGAACCAAAAAGTTCATCGTCATTACCGCCAGTAAAGACGTCGACATTATCGAGTCCCCGGGCTGCATCAAAAATAATACTACGAGCAGCAAAGTTGTCGACAACCGCAAAGACAACGTCGTTCTCACGAATAAGCTCCGATGCTTTAATCTTAGGAGATTCTTCATCAGCTACTCCATTGTAATCGTCACCAACAACCCATTTAGGAACAGGTATAATAGTGGTGTTAGGAAAATGGGGAGTAAGCTCAGATGCTTTTACAACAGCTTTGTTGCCAATGTTGATAAAATCTTGACGTTCCTTGTTTTTCTGCTCAAAAGTATCGCCGTCAACAATGATTAAAGCTGAGCCAGGATACTTCCATTCGAGAAGCCGAACAAGACCAGCGCAAAGCCAAGTACCAATGCCGCCAGCACCAACAACAATAAAACGTTTACTGTTCATAGTATAATGATCCTTCATAATCTTTTTGAGTAACATCATATGGAATATAACTATTGCATCCATCTGAATGTATCATAGGGGGATTTAAGCTGACGCGAGATAAATACTTGGGCTTACTCTTAACATAGGAAAGTAGCTGAGAGTCGATTTTAGGACAACTGTAGTTATTGTAGTGATCACAAGAACTACAATTAGAAGAAAGATCTTTGTCGTAGACTTCGATGTCTCTAGTGTCTAAATCAAAATCAATGTAATCCTCATATAGAATTTGAGGATCACAGAAACAAGTTTTTATATCTTCTATATGTATACCGCAGCAAAGCAGGTAATCATCTTCCATTTCGGTATAAGAAGTTGAAGAAGTTGCTTGCTTTGACTTAACGTGATCTGAAAGTTTTTCACAAAGTTTAATGGCAAAGAAAGACTTACTGCTGTCTTGGCCAATAAGAAAAACGGGATTGTCAGTAGAGAAATGTAATTGAGAAGCGTAATAAGCTACGTTTTCAATTATGGTTTCTCTTGGCGTGTCTTTAGATACGATGGGAACCATACAAACATCACAGACACCATCGTAAACACAGTAAGAGTCAATGTAACTGCTACAAACCATGCAGTATTCAGCTGCTTTGTCGGGATTCGAGGAAGATGTTTCAAGAACAATGAAACTCCCTTCTGGAAGGTCTTTGAAGTATGGAATTTTCTTAATCTCAGAATGCCACTGAAGCTTAGAGCTGGAGTAGATAGACGGAGTTATGTAAGGATCAAGTGTACCAAGTTTGGTAGCCGGTTGTGGGCGGTAGGTGGGGTTGTGCGACTGGCTTTGCGGAACCCCCATAAGCGGGGGCAACTCTTTTTTTACTTTGCCACTCCACTCTACTACATCAGGATCGGGATCTTTCTGTATAGTATAATCCTCAAAGACATCTTCAGGCTTAAGTGTATAAGCCTGACCAGCCATTTGAAGTTCTATGTGATACTGAGTGGCTCCGTTATTTACACTTTTCTGCCAACCGTAAGTAATGTGAATGCCATCAAAATCAGCCTGATCAGCATGATCTGTTCCAGAAGCATAAGCGGCCATGTGAGGATGACTGTGAACTGAGCCGACAATCATAACGTTGTCAGGCTTCATTTCAGCAATGCTGTGAGGGTCATAGTTGCAGTGAGCAGGGGTGTTCTCTTGATCAGGAACAAGGATACCCCAGCCTTCTGAGCCTTCTTTGTCTAAATCATAGGTAAGCATGACAATCGATTCAGTGCCGTGCTGAGCATCAACTAATCTGAAAAATTGATCAAGTTTATCTATTATAGAAAAAGGAATCAGAGGCATGTTGTAGTGAGCAGATTCTGATAAAGAAATATAGTCCTCATTCAAAGGAGGGTTAACTTTGGAAACAGTTCTGCCAACAAAATTGTTTACAACTTTAAACCAAGTTGTTTCGTTAACAACAGTAGGAGCAGGAGGAGGAGTGGGGACGTGGCTCTTGTTGTTATTCTTGTTATTATTGTTATTGTGTTTGTTATTAGTATTATTAGCAGGTAAAGTCTTGGGGGAATTAGCTAAAAGATAATATATGTTAAAGCCAATTGATTCTACTATATCACAGATGTCATCTCTGTTGGCATCAAAAGCAGGTAGTCCTTCTGCTGTCCAAAAATACGAAAGATCATCTAGTGTATAGGTATTGGATTCTGTAGTTGTCATGATACTCCTATGAAATATTTTGAATGGTAAAAGTAATTGAAGGGCAACGCTTTAATTTTTGGAGGTACTCTTCTTTATCTAATGAATAGTTATAGAACATTTTCTCCATAATATACTGATGAGGTTTGCTCCAATGAGGAATTAGATTATTGGAGTCGTAATTAAGTGCATCAGCCGAATCGTCTAAACATTCTTGACAGAGACCATGAAAATGGTAGCTTATGTTTTTGGTTTTAAAATTATCGATAAAACTATAATCTTTAGTAGATTCTAAAATAGGAAGAGAAACGGGTTGATTTGAAAATAAACTAGGAGTTTGTAGCAAAGTATTGTAAAAAATTCGATAAGATGTATAGTCAATAGCATTATGGATTTCAGTGTAAACTTCTTGAATGTATTTAAAAGAAGCAGTGTAGTGAAGATAATGCTTGTTAGAAAGTGGTTCTATAGAAGAACAAGGTTTTCCGCAAATACAATATATTTCTTGGTGATGAGTATGGTATACATCATTGTATCGAATATAATAACAATAATTACATACAGGCTTATACTCTAATGAAACATAGTCAAATACTTGTTTGACATTATATTCAGAAGAAGGAATATAAACACCTTTGCAGCATGAGCAAAGAGTTGCATTTTGAGAAGCAGACTTTGAAAGACAAATGTTACAAATTTGAGAAGTAGGCTCAACTAAACTATTCCAAATAGGAAGATGTTCATGAAGAATGTCGTGAACATTTACAAGATGGTAATAGTCACATGAAGAGCATTGAACTAACTCTTCTTCAGTGTGGTCTGTAATATCAAAATGTACTTCTAATAATTCTGAATAATAAAGATTAGGTGAATCAGAGCTAACGTATTTATCAGTAAGTTCTATAAATACATATTTTTCATTAAAACAATCGTCACAAAAAACTAGATTATCGTCAGTTGTAGAGGTATAGTCTAAGTGAGATTCGTTTCCACAAGAAGGACAAATAATATGATCTTCATCTAATTCTTCCCCGCCTTCAGAATGGTGAGTCGTCAACGGGGAATGTACTTTTAAATTTGAAAGATCTTCCCTCACACTAGTAGCAGACAAGTATGGATTGCTAGGAGATGGAAGAGAAGAAGAATTATTGTAAGACTTGATAAAAGTACGAAATATTTTAGAAGAATCTTCGATAAGACCTCTAGCTATAGCATTAACAGGCTTTGGCATAAGAGGGTCAGTGTAATAGGCTTGATAGTTTCCTAGCATCGCCATATACAAAGTAAGAGGAACGCCTTCGGGGTAATGAGATCCTTGATCATCAATATCTTTTACTTTTATTGGAATCCACAAATCTGGATCAAGAGTCCATTCATAGCCAGAAGATTCAGAAACTTCTTGCCATTTTTGCGGATTCCATATATAAGCATAATCTTCGTTGTCATCATAAAACTCTTGATAAAAACGAGGTCCATCAGTTTCGCTCATGTTAGCGTCATTATATGTTTCAACGCCAGAACATCTTTGAATAATATGATTTACTTTTTCGTTAAAAGGAAAAGATGAGATGTCATGAGTGTGATAAAGACATATCCAACCTACACCATTGCCACGATATCCTTTGCAATTAATGTTAGGAAGATTAACATGATATAGTGGAATGTCGTGATGTGTAATTGGATAAGGAGAATAAAAGGTTCTAGCGCCAAGAAGATTGCCGTTGACAATGTCAGCGATGATAATCCTATATGGCTGAGCTAGATAATAGCTAGAAGCGTTGTGATCACCCTCATGGTCACCCCAGTTTATATAATAAATACCAGGCTTAATTTGGTAGGTGATTTGAACGTGCTCTGCGGCTTTGCGAAGAGAAAGTAGGCCAGTGCCATCTAAAGGAAGAAGACCAGAATCAAAATAAGAATAGTCAGAAAAGTTGGTGTAAAAAGAAGTAAAATCTTTTTCTGTAACAGAGTCTAAACCGAAAGAATTTACGGTAGACTTCATGGTAATAGTACCATTTTCTTTTTTAACAAATGTATAATCAATGTTAGAAGACATGTAAGGTTATTCCTCTTCAAATAAAGTACTGATATCGTTGTCTATTTCTTTGGAAAAATCACCAAAGGCAACAGCTAACCAATTAGGATTATCTTTAGCTACATTAATGAAAGTCTTTTTAGATTCAAGATCATTAGATATAGGAATTAAATCTGCAAGTCTTTCAAGAGCTTTAGATAGTTTTTTGAGATCAGAAGCAGTAGGGTCAAGCATAAGTATTTGCTTGATAACAGGAAATCCATTGATATAAAATTTTTCAGAGTCTACAATCTTAGAAATTCTATCAGAAATTTTTTGAAGATCATTAACAAGATTCTTTTCTGCAGAATTTATCTGAGAAAAAGAAAAATTAAATGAATCTATAGAATTGTTAGAAGGAATCTTCTCTGGATATTTCATTGATGTAGCGCTTTCTGCTAGAAAGAGTAGAGCGAATGCTGATGAAATCTTTGATTTCCAAAAGAGACCACCATACAGTAGCAGAACCTATAGCCAACTTAGTGAGCATACGAGCAAGGTACGCTTCATCTAGATTTGGTATACCAGGATTAATACCCTGAACATCTAAATAGTTGTTTTCGAAAAAGTTAACTAGCTTAGACTCTAGAACCTGCTTTTTGTGTGTCTTTGATTTCAATGAAGTCATTGGTTGGTTTTTCCTCTGAACATTTAGTTTTTGAATGGTTTGAACTTGTTAATTCTAAATGTGTATTTTTAAGCCTAAAGGTAGACTTGAAATGACGCTTATTCTTTATTTTTGCCGCTAGACCAGCAAAAACAAATGGAAGAATCAGGAAGTGCATAGAAGATAATCCTTTTTAGCCTTGCGATACTTAGCGCCATCAGCGCCAATATAGTTGAATATTAACTCACCTAACATAAGGAATAATATAGGAATAGATGAAGTAAAGTTAAAAATTAAATTTAAAACAAAGATTAAACCAGCAGCAGTAGCACCAAAAAGTGGTCCAGAAATAGCGATATGTTTAGTGGCAGGAGATGAAAGTTTGGGAACCCTAGTTATGCCAATAACAAAAAATGGGAAAGGTATAAACAAAGGAAGTTTAGATTTATTAGTATACTTTTTAGAAGTATAATAATGACCCAGTTCATGTATAAGCATAACTAAAAGAGCAACATAAACAAATGAGCTATGAATTATAGCGTAGTTGATTTGGGCTGCTGCTGCAAGAGTAAAAAATGTATAAAAAGAATCAGGAATCTTCTTGGCTGTCCGCTTGAGGGTTGTTGTAAAATACTTCAAAATCTGACCCTTCTGTCAATTTTTGGGATATTCCAGCGGAGTTTTGCGAAATGATATTAGAAGTAATTTTAGAAACAAGAGAAGAATAACGATATTCAATGTCATCTATGTTTGGCTTTGCCTCAAACAGTTCCATATTAACGGGCATTAGTAGTTTTTCAGAGAGTTCTAAATAAAGAGCTTTGCTCAAAAGAAGAGAATGTTGAGAAAGTTTTAGGTGAGTTTTGTAAATAGATTGAACATGAATAGGAGTAAGAGATACGCCTATCAGTTCTAGTATTTGAGTGATGAAATTATCTTCATCTTCAAGTATAGATTCACAAATTTCAATAAACTCTAAAAGCTTTATGATTTTAATTTCAGTAGTCTTGAAAAGCTCAAGCAAGGAAAACTTTCCGTCAGAAACTTCATCAAGAATGTAACGAGCGGCATAGGCATGACCGTTTTGAGAAGCTGTAGATATATGGAAATTAGCAGCAGAAAGGAAAGCAGAACCTAAACGAGTTTCAATGCCTTTAATGGAACCGGATTCAGAAATATCATCATAGTTAGTTTTAATTGAATTTATGAATTGTGATTCAGTAGAGGAAGAATCAGTGAAAGAATCAGAAACATTTACAGTAGAAGATTCAGGTTCATATTCAAAAAGATCGTCGTCATTATCATGTAGGGACATGATTTCCTTTCATTTAAAATAGATCAAGAATTTGTATTTACAGAAACTCTACGAGATCTAGTGTATGGAATATGATTAGCAAGAGTATTAGCGTCAATAAAATCTTTACAATCTTGCACTGTGTAATTGGGATTGGAATTATAAAATGCTTGACGCTGTTGGCGGGTAGTTCTACCCCATATGCCGTCATAGTCTTCAACGATAGCTTCATGAAGACAATGGTGAGAAACGGGACAAGATTCGCAAAGAGCAAATACGTCTTTAATTTTTCCTACATTTCCTCTAGTTACAGAGTGAGGAAAAAAAAGAGAAGTATCAGAATCTTTACAGGCCGCTTCTTGTCTCCAAGAAGAATCGAAAGAAAGCATTAGTAGTCCTTAAGGTTTTTAATTGACTTGGTAGCTAACTCTAAATCATAAGTAAAGTTTTTACATTCAACAAGAAAAGATTGAAGAGAATCAATTATAGAATCTAATTGAGCTGAAAATGTAGGAGAATCAGAAAAATCTGATTTTACACTTAATAAAGCTTTATGCACAGAACTAATAACGGAATACATATCTTTTGCTTGTAAAAAAAGAGCAGACAATGAACCAACAGATTTTTGAATTTTAGAGTATTCTTCGTCAAAATACTGAAGAGGATCCATCATTAGAACTTTCTTTTTTTTATGTAGAAAAGGATGATAAAAGCTATAGGTAAATATATATAAGGAAAAATCTGCATTTAAACATCCGTTTGATCAATTAAATACTTAGTGAGAAATATCAAAAAAAATATTGAAATAAATAGAATCATGTTATTCCTTTGGTAGGGGAGATGGGAATTGAACCCATGACCACGTGTTTATAAGACACGCCGCAGCAACCAGCGCCGCGCCCTCCCCCTCAATATGGCAGTCGCATTGTACTATAGTACACCAGCTATGGAATGCGATTTTCCCGTCAGTGATACATTGCTGTGTCCTGGCTACCATATAGAGCCGGATCTCAGGATTGAACTGAGGACCTACCGCTTACAAGGCGGTTGCTCTACCACTGAGCTAATCCGGCGAGGATTGATTTTTATCATCCTGCTGTTGTTGATTTTTGGGTTTGGAAAGATCAGGTGTAGCTGTCTTTTTGCCACCTTTAAAAACTTTCCTAAACTTAGCTAAAGCCATTATTGAACCTCAAAAGATTTAAGATGTATATCAGAAACAGAAAAAACATCATCTTGATAATGCTCAACACCAACATACAATTTGTTAAGAAGTTCTTCTACTACTTTAATTTGTGAAATATTCTCGTTGTCAGGTATGTTGATTGTCATATCAAGGTTGATTTTTATAGTTTGCATAGCGGCCTCCGTAGTCGTGTGATGAATATTATACCATATTATGTGTTAAGATAGCAAAAACTATAGAGAACTAACAGGTAAATTTTCATCAACGACAAGAAGAAGTCGGATGTCTAAAAGAAGATTAATCATTTCAGAACATTCAACTAGATCTCTGTAAGCAATTTGAGAAATAGTATGATCTAAAAGATTTCTAACATTGGTAACTTCTTCATTTGTCACAACTACTTTCCACCTTTTTGCTGCCAATTAACAATAGCGTCTTTGGCGTCGTGGAAATATTCACCTGATTCTGCGTGATAACCTTCTGGGCGATCAACAACATACCATACAACATATTGATGGTACTTGTCAGGTGAATAGGCAACAACGATATAAACGTCGTAAGTATCTTCTCCACCTTCTTTGATGAGAGTAGACAAAATAACAAAACGGTTAGTGTCACCAACTAAAGTGCCTGGTTTGATAGTCTTGGAAATGCTATTCATAGTCCGCCCTCTGGGGCTCGAACCCAGGACCAATGGATTAAAAGTCCACTGCTCTACCAACTGAGCTAAAGGCGGTTAATCCTAGACAGTAAATGACAACCTGTCACCAATATGATGATTTACTGCCTAGGAAGTACCCGAGGCGGGACTCGAACCCGCACGATCTTTCGATCAGAGGATTTTAAGTCCTCGGCGTCTGCCATTCCGCCACTCGGGCTTAAAACTTGTGGTTAAAGAGGGTCAATACACCTTTCGTACTCCCATTTATTTGTCAGCTATTAATCTGCCAAAAAAACATTTAGTACAAAGATTAACTTTATACTTAAATGAATTTGCAACTTCTACAGAATACATGCCGCAATCGACACATTTCTTTTTAGTTACTCTTAAAGGTTTCCTTTTGTCTGACATATAAAGTTAATACCTCTTGAACAATTTCGTAGGTTAAAAGTTAGCGAAATGTTTATAGTTAGTTAAAAGAAAATACAAATCATCTACCCATTCTTTGACAGATTCTGTATCAGATACATTTTCTTTATTAATAATTTGTCTTATCTTTTTAAGATTTTCAATATCTTTAGGATCAGATCCTATTGCAATAGAAATTGTCATTTTTTATCCTTGTTGGTGAAATATTTATTATATTTCCCCCCGTTTCATGACTCTGAATGATCTTTAATCTGTAAAGAAAGATTCTCTTAAAAGAAGAATCAAACATTCAGAACATAAAAGTCTTTTAAAAGTTACTGAATTATTTACTTCTGTAGAAAAAGTATCACATTCAGTACATTTGCGTTTAGTAATTTTTGTAGATTTCATACAGTTTAGCAACCTGTTCTAAAAGTTCATAGGGAACAGTATGATCACCTTGTGAAATAGATTTTGAAGAATAATCATAAGAACTATAAAGTACAGCGTCTCCGTAAAGAACATCTGTAAACTTTTTTCCAAGAGAACAAGACATGTCATTTCTAAGAAGAGCAGTAGCTATTTTATTAGGAGTCCTAAATGTCCATTGTAAATCTCTATCAAAATATATATGATAACCACTTAAGGTATACATAGATTCGTGTGGACCAGGAGAAAATAGTTCAGACAAAACTTCTGAGGGAGGATCAGAAATTACGTAAGGATGTATAGAATGGTTGGCAGGTATTATAAGTCCAAGAGAAAAATTAGATTTAGTTGGAATAGGAATTTTATATCTATCAGGAAGAACAATATGAGGCATAAGTTACTTCCATGAGATCATATCTGTGTAAAAAGAAGATGAGGAATTATTATTTTCGGTGAATACAACACGGTAAACACCAGCATTAATTATTTGTTCCAAACACCAAACGCATGGTTTAGCCATGGCAGTATCGCCATTAGTTAAAAGGCGAGCTATATAAATAGTGGAGCCATGGGTGTTCTTAGTGTTTTTGAGAACTCTTATTTCTGCGTGTGTGGAGCATCGTCTAGGAGGAGTATCAGGTGTAATGCGGGGAACATTAACATCACCACCCAATACTCTACCAGACTTTACTAAAAGAGCAGCCATTCGAAAACGATATTCAGATGTTTGAGCAACCTTAGATGCGGCTGCAAGAAATGAATTGTCAGTATTACTTAAGGGTTCAGAAACATAAGTATACTGTTTATAAGGATTTTTTAAATAGATATTTGAATAACTCATTAGCTGTTAAGGGCTTCAATCTGCATTAGTCTTTCTTTCTTTTCCTTTTTCCGTAATGACGACACATACTAGCACTGGTATCGCATTCTGGGCAAGGATTTGGCCACCATTCTTTGTAAGTAGGATGTAAAACCCAGCGTCTTCTGCATACGGTACAAAGTATTAAACCGTCATTAGCAGATGAATAGTCTATGTCAGGAACGTCGCATTTGTGATATCTAGGCTTTACCATTTTATCTTATCATTGTTAATTTTGTTTTGAAGCCACTTGGGGCGAGGATTATTCTCATAATACTTTCCAATGATTTGGGAAGCAATTCCTTTTGTCATGTCAGATGTTATGGGAATACCAATTCTTTTAAGAGTTTTCTTTTGAGCATCGGTTGGAGAATCTGCGCGCCAGGCAGCTTCAGAATCAATAAGATTAGTGGAATATCTTTTAAGAATCCACTTATCAGATCTGACAAATGCATCACGCATATCTTCAGGATGACCTAAAACTTTAGTATCGGTTTTGCCATCTGCGCGAGCAGTATGGGTAACAGTCCATCTTCCAAGTGTATCAGTGAAAATTCTAAAAGAATTATATGAATCTACTGCAAGATGAAAATCATTTTCTGCTACTTCAGCCCAAACAAAACGAGAATATTGTTGGACAATTTCGTTTGGAGGTGGAGGCATAAAGAGATCGATACGCTTATAAGCTAAATCAATATCTTCAGGATTTAGTACACGTACGGCTTCGCCAGGACAGAACTCTTCAAGTTCTTTATATTTGTTGGCGACGTCTACTAAATCTTGTCCTCCAAGGTCGAAGTCCGGTGGTAAACCGAGAAGAGACGGTAGGCCAAGAGGTTTCTTGCCTCTTGTGGTATCGGCAAAATCTAAAACCTTGCAATGTTCTTTCCCTTCAAATAGACGGGTCCCACGACCAACAATTTGAGTATATAGTAATGTTGATCTGGTAGGCCTTGCAAGTATGATTGCCTCTACTGATGGTTCATCAAAGCCCTCAGTAAGAACGCCAACGTTAACCAAAACGCTAATGTTGCCCAGCGAGAAGTCTTCCAAGATACGACGCCTTTCATCAGACGGCGTAGATCCGACGATAACTTGGGCATTTATCGACGCTTGCTTAAAGGATGAGGCCAGGTCGTAGGCATGCTGGACTCCCGCGCAAAAGGCAATGGCTTTAGAAGTACCACATATCTCCATATAGCTAGCAACGATAGTAGCATTACGCTCAGGAGTGTTAATAGTATCTTCAAGTTGAGATGCGACATAATCACCTTCACGGCTTTGTACCTCCGAAATATCTGTATCGGTTTTAATTCTATATCCAACAATTCTTGATAGCCAACCTTCTTCAATAAGGTCAACTATTGTCTTATAGTATACTATCTCATCAAATACATCTGTCAAGCGTGTATTGTCAGATCTTTGTGGGGTTGCGGTTACACCAAGAGTAAAATCATTTTCAAAATAATCGAGGATCCTACGATAAG
>Ga0099848_1000524_pt1 | contig 18206 bp, 26 predicted proteins | sample CB_VirMetaG_3_FD_78179 | JGI IMG/M metagenome (GOLD analysis project Ga0099848, IMG submission 78179) | Freshwater to marine saline gradient viral communities from Chesapeake Bay - CB_1508_1S Viral MetaG | ecosystem: Environmental > Aquatic > Marine > Coastal | place: USA: Chesapeake Bay...
AAGGCTCTTTCGCATTCTTTTCTTCGACTATATACTCGAAATCACTAAGATCCGGTTTTTCTACTAAAAGTTTAAATGCCATACTGTTATTAAATATTTATTATTGTTTACTATTTTTTCTCAGGAAATAATTCCTTTTCTGTTAATATTATAAATTTGTAACCATTTTTATCTGCCCAACCTTTAGCAGCATCCCACTTTGCCTTATTAACTTCAAATGTAACTTGCTCGTGTATTAATGTTTCTCTTTTCTTTTTTCTACTAAAAACAGGTGGCATTGTCTGTTTAAACGGCTTTATCTCAACTAGATACTTAACATTTCTATTGCCCTCTTTTAGAATTAGTATATTATCAACGAAGTAACGATGAACTTTATTGTCAACAGGGGAAGTATATGGTATAACAACAGCTTCAGCAGCCCACTCTAACACATTAGGGTTGCGATCACACCATTGAAAGAAATGAAGCTCCCAAGAACTTCTATATTCAGGAGTACTCCTACCTACATACTTACTTCTATTTTTAGGTCTAAATAGACCCTTTTTAAAATCACCTTTTTTGTGTATCATCCTATAAAGAATTGAGGAGGAGCAGCGTCACCATAACCAGGAGTACCAGTTAATAACATTTGCTCTAACTCTTTCTTTTCGGATAAACCTTCTTGTAGAAGAGAAGTATCTAAAGTACCACCACCAAATAGTTGTGTACCAGTAAATTTACTACGAACCCTACCAATAGTGATTTTAGTTAAAGCTAATGCATACTGAAACACCCAAGGCTCTTTGATTACATCTCTGATAGGTCTTTCTACATAAGCACCAAATACTCCGTAAAATCTTTCACTAGATTTTGGTTCAGGGTATAATACTAAATGTTGAGTTCTCTCATCAAATTTAAATGTTCTCTGTATTGAGAGCATTTTAGAGCGCGTTTCCAACCATTGCTTTAATATATACCAACTAATTAGATCAAATCCATAGTTACCCATTGCATAACTGAAATAAGTTTGTTGTGCTAAAGACTGCTCTACTGTAAATAGGTTATGAACACTAGTATTACTAGCTTCATCAAAACTATAAACGTCTATAACTTTACGATACTGCTTAGTTAAATCGTCAAAATTACCAATAACAGGAGATATAGAAGTTATAGTTTGTGTTGTAGTGTCATTAATAGTTGTAGCATTTCTGTTACCATTAATAGTTCCAGTTTTATTTGTTCTTGGTACTACACCAATAGTAACAACATTACCAGCAACAGTAGTACTTAATTCAAAAATTTCAGTACTCGTCGTAAAGACGGTACCATACTCAGTATTACTCACATCAGCTTCACTAGCACCCGATGTCGCAACAGAAAGAAGTTTCGTAACTTGAGTATTAGTATCACTTAATACCATTGTAAATGTATATTCCGATGGATCGACTAATACATCAGAAACATCAAAATTAAACATTGGTATGAATTCATCTTCTTTAGACTCTGTTAATGTAACAGCCGTTACCGTAGCTACTGTATTAGTGGTTACAGTAGAAGACTGGATTGAAGTGGCATAAGTTGATGTAAGCTCAGGGGTTTTGGTTAATAAATCTTCTAAATCTAATCCCTTCCCTCTGGTATATAAGTTGCTATCAAAAACTAAAAACTCTTCAGTATAGCCAGCGAATTTAGTGAACATCTCTACAGCTCGAGCTATATTTGTATACATCTGCTGACCGTGGATCTCTAAGTTAATTAGAGGGTATCCGAGATCGTAACAAATTCTATCCGCTAGTCTTTCATAGCTAGATATTTTGTTAGCTAAATTTGTAGAAAACAGGTGACTTCCTGCACTCAAAAACGAATCTTGCCATACTGTGGTAGCCATTATAATTATTTAGGCTGTTGGAGGTGGTTCTGGCGCTGGTGCTTCAGTTTCTCCACCAGCTTCACCTTCACCTCCAGGTGTGGGACCGAAATCAGGTGGTGTTTCTCCGCCACCTTGATCAACTGAACCTGCTCCAGCTACTGCTGAACCAGCTCCAGCGTTCCAATCAGATCCACCTTCTTGAATCTTAGCGATTTCATGCTGTAAAGAAGCATCTTTACGTAGCCATTCTCTATTAGCTTTAACCTGCTCATCATTCCAACCTAAGAATATCTTTTGAGCATAACCCTTAGAGATGGATTCGTTCTGAGTGATACTATTGAAGTTATTAAGTTTCAAGTCTAGTATTTGTTGCTTACGTAACTCATAGTAGTTACGCGGAGGGGTAAAGGTTAGATCAAACGCATTCTCTCTTAACTCAAAATTACTCCATAGTTTCTTTAGCTTAAGATGAGTAATAAAAGATTCTTTTAACCCTTTAGCAAATCTAGCCTGTAATCTAACAATAAAGTTAGCAAACTTTAATTCCTCTCTGAGTACATTAGCATCTGCTTGATAAGAGCTTTCTAGTTCCGCTCTATTAGTAGGCACTTTTAGAGCTTTATATAACTTCTTGACAAAATAAACTAGGTCTTGTAACTCTCCTAAGTTTTGACCACCTGGTAATGAGTCAACAGATGTACCATTACTACCTTCTCTTTTAGGAAACCAAAACGCATCAAGTATAGACTGTGGATTAAAAGAGTTGACACGCTTATCTTCGTCTAAATTAAAGGTCTTTTTTGACCAATAGTTTTGCATTAACTTACGCATGTAAGATTCTGCCTTCGGTGGGCTCATGTTACCCACATCTACATTAAATACTAGACGTTCTGGTGCTCTAACTAAGCGATAAATAATAATAGAATCCTCAATAAGAGTTAATTGTCTATAAGCTCTACGAGCATTTTCAATAAAAGGCACTCTAAATGTCTTGTCTTCGTTCCATGTACCTGAATTAATGTAAGTAATTTGATTTCTATCAAGAGGAATAAAGTCTTTATCCTTTACCATCGCAGTTGGAGCTTCTCTCTCATCTTTGTGATGCTTTAACTTGCGCAATAGAAATGCTTTTATAGCCATGTTTTGATAATTATCATAAACAGGGTCGATGACATGTGTGGGAATATTGATTGCGCCTAAGATACCACTTTCAGGATAATCCTTATGAATAATATTTTCGAAATATAACTCACCGTCAATAAGAAGATAGCGAAGATATTCCCATCCCTTTTCTTTTAACTCAAAAATATTAATAAACTTTTTAAACTCTTCATTGAGCTGCTTTATAACTAATGGGTCATAGTCAAATACATCTCTAAAATTAAGATTAATAATATTACCCATCTCATCTTCACAGAGAAACTCATCACAGATTTCGTCTAACGCATCTGATACCTCAGCAAATGCAGCCATTACTCTGTAATCTCTTAATCGTCTACCCTTATCTACATCAAGAGTGGCATACATTAATTGATTATAAGCTCTATCAGCTAAAAAGCTTCCGATTGGATGATCAGACTCAGGAACTTTTGGAGTTACGATCGAGTGTTTAGATAAAAGATCAGATCTTACAGACCCAGCTTGATAAAATTCTTTGAACTTAGGGTTCTGACTCTGTACGTCATCGATAATCGCAGCAGGAGACCTATAAGGCAGTGCGTTTGATATAAATTGCTGTAAATTTCTTCCAAATGTTGATTTCTGTCCTGTATCCATATGTTTATTGTACTGTTATACCACTAGTCCCTGTTACATCCGTTGAAAAAATACCATATCCTGCAGGATTGATTGCAATAACATCCACAGTACCCGTTGCTGTAAGTGTAGGAAACGTAATTGTCAACGTATTATAGTTATTTATCGTATATGTTGTTATAGGAAAACCACTAACTTCAGGATAATTTGCGGAAAGAGAAGTTGATGGTGTCATATTAGTACTCACAGCGGTGAGTTCATTATAAAAATTATATGCCGATAAAGTATATGAAGCATCAAATATATTTGTGTTATCTGTAGCGCTTAATAATATACTTGTAACGCTATCAAAACTATAACCCTCAAAGGTTTTAGAAGCAGAAAAACCACATAATAAAGTAGTTCTAAAGTCACCAGTAAATTGAGGTCTAGCAGATAATGTTCTACTATCAAAATTACCACTAAAGCTAGTGACGTTAGTTAAATTAGAATTGTATAAAATAAACTTACTCATACTCAAACCCACTAACTGGTACAAATGTTTGATCAACTGTGAATATATTAGCTACATTACTATCAGAGTTCTTTCTAAATAACCAACCCTTGATAGTAAAACTGGTATTCGCTTCTATTCTATATGGCATAGTACCGCTAACTTCTTTCGGGTAGCTTAGAGAAACATCCCCAGACCATAAAACTTCAGATCTGATCTCTAAGTCACTAACGAGATTTTGAGAAGAGGGTACTTTCCAACTTATAATAATATAAGGATTATTATATGGAACAAAATTGCTAAGAATTTGATCCATGTCGGTTTGAAATCGGGTTAAAATATCCATACTAACACTAATGTTAACAGGGATGGGAGTAGGAAAGAAATTGGTATCAATTGAACCACCGCTAACTGATGGAGCTTTTGATACATAAAAACCAGGTATCTTATTAAAAACACGCTCACTGTCTCTAGAAACACTATTCATAGATACAGCTACAACAGGTAATTTAATATGCTGGTTTTTATTTACTAAGTCATGTATGACTCGTTCCTTAGGAGCATATATAAAGTTAGCTTGTATTCTGTCTTGTACAGCTCGATCTTTATTATATCTGTTGATAATGATACTATTAAAAGCAGAAACAAACTGCTTCATAATATCTTTAATTTCAAAACCGTAATATTGAGTCTTCAATATTAATATTTATCCTTTTCTTAGCTGTTTACACATCGTTTATTAAAATATACAGGTAAGTCATTATAATATTCTCGTCTTATTTTGAGAAACGTAGAATCCATTATATATGTTACACTATAATCATTCTCTCCTCTAGTGGTTCTGCCGCATGCTTGAATTAAACTAGACAGCATTTGAAGAGTATACCATTTCTTATCTGTTTCTCTTATAGCAACAACCCGCTTATCTAACCAAGGCAGATAGGGTAATTTAACAATAACCTGGAATCTACCTAAATCATCCTTTAAATCAATACCATAACCCATAGAAGGACTAACTAGTACAGTTGGCTCTTTAGACTCAATATGAGCTTTAAGAATATCTTCATTCTTAATACCCGGTTCTCTGAAGAGTAATCTATTGTTATATTTTCTACCTATAAAGTTCTTTATAAAGTCAGTTATATTATTACTCTGAGTATGTATAATACCCTTCTCGTTAGGATGATGCTCTAATATACCTTCTATTCTATCAACTAATGTAGGTAAAGTCTTAACTAAGTTTTTATTATTAAGAGGAGTATCTGTATATATTAATATAGGAGACATTTTTGGATCAAAAGTACTATCAATGTCTATAAAATCATAATCCTCATTACTAATGCCTAATGACTTAACAAAACTCTTAACTCCTACTATAGTTGCTGATAGCAAAACAACTTTCTCAGCATGCGCAAAGATGTGACGACTAAGTAAATCTACTTTCCGAGGCGTAAACGTTACTTCTAAACCATCCTTTTCTACTATATACTTACTCTCTTTAAATGTACGAATAAGGTTTTTTAAGCCTCTAAAGATCCTATAATACTTCTTATAGTCTAATATAAGTCTACTCTTATGAGTGAAGTTACTACTTTTTTTAGTTATGTGCTTTTTGGCATCTAATAGATATTCTCTTAATTCACTCAAGCAATCAAATAAACCCTCATATAGTTTATCCCTGTTTATAGAGTAAACAAAATTAATACCCTTCTTTTTCAAGTCCCTATAAGGTAGAGTGAATGTAAATTCCTTAACTAGCTCAGACTCTAACTCCGAAGCTTCATCTAATACGAGATACTGTCTACGTTTGAGATGGTCTTCCATAGATAAAAACTTACTATAACTCAAACAACCAAACTGACTCTTAAGAGTACTATCGATAGCGTTATAATAGAAGCAACATTTATTATCTAGGCACTTTTTCTTTTGCTCGTTAAGATAAACACAAGGAGCGGTATCAACTTCGAAGTTACTATCTAAAGCACATTCATAATTACCCTTACCTTTAAGTATTTCAGTATCTTCAAATAATGACTTATATTGATCTTGAAGGGTTTTAGTTATAGTCAGGGAAAAACAACCATGCGGTTTTTCTCTATATACTTGATCTTTATAAATATATTCCCCATGTAGATCTGTCTTATATATATCACCACTATCAACTAACTCTCTATACCTAGATGACGACTCTCTTGTCATATTAGCAATAGTCTTAGCGATAAAACTCTTACCTGTACCAGTAGGTGCCTGGATGATAAGAAATTTTTTATCAGAAAAAAACTTATCACTAACCAAATCGAATACGGCCTCCTGCTTACTAGTAGGAGTGTAACCAGATGGGAAGTATTTTAACATTATTTTATTATAATGACTAGCGTGGAATTGTAAAACTTATTTTTTAAGTTTTTCATACAATTCACCATTTTGAATTTATTGATAGGATCATCATGATGAACAAACTTATTATGGTAGGACATACGAATCTTTTCTTTATTAGATTCTATGCTGAAGGGATAAGGAAACTCAAACTTTTTTTGGTTATCAAAAATTAGCTTGAAATTAAAATCTTTGAACTCATAGAAAACTAACTTACCTTTAATTGCTATTTTACCACGTAGTTCTACTTCTACATTTTTTAGTAATATAGTCTTTAAGCTGTTCTCTATAAGTTCAAGTTGATTCATGAATTCATAAACGCAATCTTTTCATCCGCAGACATTGGAGCAAAACTCTCGTTAAATGTACCCCAAAATTGCTCTTCCGACCAAGAGTTAATTAGATCTACATTATCACAATTAATTGTTCTCCAACTCTGCATAAAAATATCCCACGTTATAATTGTATTTTCATTTGCTGTGTTGTATCTAGGCCCTCCGGAGCTAGATTTAAAATTTAAAACAGTCTTACCATTAATACTATTAAGTAAGTTTAAATTATTACAACAAAGCATTCTTCTGGTAGCAGGTGCATTAGGCTTAGGGTTACGGCGTAAAAACCTAATTTCACATACCTTGTTATTTAATTCGGATAACAAACTATTTCTACTGACTTTCATTTACTTCTTCAGGTTCACAAACTCCAAAAATTCTCTCTTCATTTAAGAACACACAATCTCTAACAGAACCTTCAATACCTTTAACAGTAATATTATCTACTTTGATTCCTTTATCATCAGGAAAGCAAACAATATCACCAGGTGTTGCATATTTACACAAAGGCCCTGTTAAAATAACTCTTGCCAAACGCCAGGTCTTCTGAACTTGAGCTAATGGAATATGAATTCCATTACGAATAACTGATTTACCATCTTCAGATAAATCTACATACTGTACTAAAAGAATATCGTCTAATACTTTATTCAGTTTATAACCATATAAACTAAAGCTATCATTATGATAGGTGTCAAGGTTAATTAAACTTCTTTTAGCGGAAAAGTCAAATGCATCTCGCTGTGCATCTGTTAATTTAATATCGGATCTATCTAACGCGTTTTCAAACTCACTCATATTTTTTTATATTTAAGTTAAATTCTTTAAAGTACAAATCTACTTCTCGTTTAGAGATTTCATGTAAATTTGCACACTTACTATAATCCTGTTCTTTATCTTTTGTCTTCTTAATATACCTAATAAAACGTTTTTTCAACTTTGGTAAGGCGTTAATAAGAAAGCTATAATGATATTCTTTATCTGAATTATTCTCACAATGTTTGTTTACAGTATGATTAACTACATAACAAACATCTTTACTGTACTGAGAAAGAAAGCGATTAATGATATAAGGACTATATAAACTATAGTCAGAAATATCTAACTCAGCTTTCTTTTTATCGTGAAGAATATTATTGAGGAAATCAAATATCGTCATACAATAACTTTAGTCGTTGCAATAAACATATCATCTGCAATTTCGTAAAAGATATCAATAACATTTTTCATAAACTCTACAGCTTCATCATCTCTAAGCTTAGTACTGAAAGCAAAAGCAGGGGCTTTCTTACCAGCCTCAATATTAATACCCGTGTGACCAATAGCTACATTATCTTTAGCGTAGGTAATACTAACGCTACACTTACCTTTTTGCTGAATAATACCGTGTTGATTATGCTCAGCATGTACAATAAGATCATCACCGTCTACTTCAATAGGCTTCTTGAGATAATTGGTTGAAAGAATGTTCGCAATCTGAGTGTTAAATAGTCTCTGAAAAGCAACAGCGCCGAGAGGACACAAATTAGGAACTTCCCAGCAAAAGTTAATAGCATCATCAGAGTAAATATAATCGTTGTTAGCAAGGTCTTCATTATCAATCATTCCTTCTGCTTCTACAAGCATAGAAGCTCTAAAAGCAATAATATTTCCTATAGGTAGAGTTTTTTTACCAAAGTATTTATAAGCAAATCTGTTGTGAATCAGATTACCGTCGTAGCATTTAATATCCTCAATAATCATAAAGTGATTATATATAAATATACCAATAAATCAATTAATTTGTTTAGAGATCCAATTATATGTTCTTTCGATACCATCAATCAGCGGAAAGTTAGGCTCCCAACCTATTTTTTCTTTAATAAGTTTATTATCGCTATTTCTACCCCTCACTCCTAGTGGGGCATCAAGTTTATATACTCTTTTAAGTTTTTTGTTACCAGCTTTTTCTGCAAAATCAACTAATTGGTTTATAGTTACCATTTCTTCACTACCTATATTAACAGGACCTAAAAAGTCGGATTCCATCAAACGACGTATACCCTCAATACACTCATCAATGTATAAAAATGATCTAGTTTGTTCTCCATCACCCCATATTTCAATTTCTCCATTATCAGATGATAATAAAACCTTCCTACAAATAGCAGCGGGAGCCTTTTCTTTACCACCAGTCCACGTACCTAGCGGACCATATATATTGTGAAATCTAGCAATCCTTACTGGTGTATTATAATTTCTGTTATAGGCTAAATACAGCCTTTCGCTAAATAGCTTCTCCCAACCATACTCACTATCTGGATTAGCTGGATAAGCAGATTCCTCAGAACAATTAGGATTATTAGGATCTAACTGATTATGCTCGGGGTACATACACGCAGAACTACTATAAAAGATCTTAGGGTTTTTTATTGTATAGGGTATTTGTCTGGATTTTGAATACCATTCATTAGAAACGTAATCTTTTTGTTCAACTAAGCATCTTAAAACATTTAAATTTATAGATGCAGAATTCTGCATTACATTAGCATCATTTTCCCCACTGAAAATATACCCAGCACCACCCATATCAGCAGCTAGCTGGTAAATTTCATCGAATTGCTCTCTATATTGAGCTGGTTGGTCATAAGATCTACCTGTATATATAATTTCCTCGACAAAAGATCTATCTGTGAGATCTCCTACGATAAAATCATCTGCATCGCTATTTTTTTGAAACTCAGGATATTTTAAATCCACACCGCGAACCCAATAACCCTCTTTTTTAAGTCTAGTAACTAAATGATTACCTATGAAACCACCGGCGCCTAATACTAATGCTTTTTTCATAAAATTTTATATAATTTATTCATTATTTTTATATCATCCATTCTATTCACACATTTGCATCTATAGTGAAAATATTTCTTATGTTCTATATTTTTAATATTTGATGTAATGTTTAGGTCTTTTCTAAGCTGAGGTATTATATTTATATGAGATAAATAATAACCTACCATAACATCATCTAGAGCATCCATATCTGGTGTGCTTGCAAATAAATTGTAATCAATTCTTAAAGAAGTTAAATACTTAACAAGATTTCTTGAAATCAAATAACCGGAACCAGAAACAAATTTGATGTTTTTGTGGAAACCTATATATCCACTATAAGTATTATTCTTATAATCTTTAAAGGTTTCATACATTTTTTGTATATTTAAAAAGCTTGACGTATTAGTTCTATATAAAAAATCAAAATCAAATTTATCAAGAACAAAATTAAAACACTCAATTGTTTTTTTACAAATTGAAATTTGGTCATCCTCGCTAGTGAGTAAAATATCCCTATCAATTATTTCTCTATTTTTATAACCACCTTTGTAAAAATAAACGTCAACGTTCGGGTTATTATAATTAAACCAGGTCTTTTTTATGCCCTCATTTTTAATAGTCGGGAAAGGTTCTACATTACAATCGAGTACTAATATTAGTAGTTTCATAAATATAAATTAAATAGATTTTGTACTACTTTTTTGTCAAACTTTTTAGGTAAATGAGCGTCAATTTTTAAACCCGGTCTATTAAAAGTATTCAACCAATCAATTCTATCGATTCTACCTTGAGCTAAGTTATTATCAAAACCTCGAGGTATAATTTTAGTATTTGACATACTATTAATTCTTTCTGTAATAATATCTTGATCAGTATACCAATATTCCTCAAATTTTTTAGATTTAGCCTGAGGGTATTTTTGTAATAAACTAGATATAGAATCTTCAGGTATCAACTGTCTCCAATAAGATGCATCTGCTGCAATATAACAAATAGGATGATGTATATAATTAGTCAAATCAGACCCATAACATGATATAAAATCTTTTTCAGGACTCCAGTAATTCGTTAGGGGCATCATATCTATATCTGATGTCATAATCATACCATTACAGTACTTATGACCGAAAAGCCTGCTAACTTGAACTAAAGTACATTCTTTATATTCAGAGATATTTTCTATTTTTATAATAGTGTTGGTAGAGTCACTTTTAATTATTTTTTTATCCCCGAGATAAAAGGTAAAGGTTTTCCATCCTAACTTATTCCATGCTTTTTGTATGTAAGGTAAATATAAAAAATATACCGGGTTATCGTTTGTACTTAAAATAACAGTTCTATCAATCATACAAAGCTATATTATTTTCATCTATTCGTTGACCTACAAATTCTCCATATTGTATCGGTTTATGAGTAGGAAAAGAGGTTCCATTGAAATATTTGTTATCATCATGTTCTAAAAAATGGGTCTTAAGATTATTATATATTTCAGTAAGAGCGTTTTGATCATCAAAATATTTTTGATTATCTCTTTGTATAATAAAATTATACAAAAAGGATAAATTTATTATACCATCTCTTTTTGCTCCCCACATACCTGCCATTACAGGAGGATAGGAATGATATTTTTTATTATCTCTCATACAATGAAATTGTTTTTTAGAATTAAATAGCCAATATTCAATTGCTGCTTGCTCTCTAAAATTAATTCTAGAATCACAATCCCTGCTAATAAAGACCTCTACATTAGGATCTAACATAGGTTGAAATCTCAAGCATGCACCGTAAGCTTTACTATTATCTATAATTACTTTACAATTATCTATGGATTTAATAGTTTCAATTATATAATCATCTGTATCAGGATAAATATAAAACCAAGCTTCCCAACCAGGGTATATATCCTGTAATAATTTTGCGTTTTCAATTGCGCCCTGATTGTACATGGGTTTATTACCCCACAAACTAAAACTAACGACCTTCATATAGTTCTTTTAAACGTTTCTTTGTTTCAGTTATTTCAGATCGAGGTATATCTGTAACCCAATATCCTATTTGGTTTTTTAATTTAGTAAACTCTTCAAATAATTTCTTCTCTCTTTGCTCATTTATACGTGACTCAGATCCAGGTTGATTATTAACATATAAATCGGAGTTAGATATATCAGGAAAATTCCAAAAAGGAGCTGTTATTTTTTTGGTCATCATGTGATAGTACGTAAATTCTATATCAAATATATACCTATAAGAAGTATCATATAATCGCTCCTCAAAATTTGACTTATGATGACAAACAAAATCATTATTCATATTAGGGTAAAAACTAATATTATAATTATTAGGATATTTAACGTTGAATTTAGGAGTTCTTTTACCTATAGAGCCAGAACCCTCTGTAGTACTACAATAAATAAAATATTTTATACCTGTCTCGATACTTTTGCTTATGTATTCTGCAAAGACGTTTTTATTTTTAATGATCATATCATCTTCAATAAGAAACAAATAATCACAATCATTTTCAAGTAAGTATTTTATATTTTGATTTCTACCTTCTGCGGGACCGTTATCATAACCCTTCTCCCACTGATTCCAATGTCCTTTATATATTCTATTATAATTACTACCCATATTAGTAATAATTAAAGAATCGATCTCACTTAAAGGTAAACTATTATACAGTGTATCATAATAGTCTTGTTTATTAAAAGTTGTTATACCTACACCAATCTTCATACCCACTCTAATGCTTTTGAAGTGCTAGAAAAATTATTTACAAAAATATCTCTACATTTCAATGCAATGTCTCTATGCTCTTTTTGAGTATCTTCTTTAGATCTTAGATCAATATAGTGAATCCATGATCTAATAGAACCTTTCATATACATAGTAGTCTCAGTAGTGAGGGGTAATATCATTCGAGCACACTCTTTAGCTACCCCCTTTTCAATAAGACTATTGTATAATTCTAATGCATTATCAAGATGTAGGCTTATAGAGTTACTCAGGTTAGTTTTAAGTTGGGTAGGATCGTCTCCTCCTTGCCTATTAGTTTTACCTTGTATTTTCCACTCAATCTCTTCTAACTGAGTAGCGTTACTATAACGCTGACTAAACTCTTGAAAAGAAAATGATCTATGTCTTAATATCTGAGCAGCTATAGCTCGGGAAGTTTTAATCTCTAAACACATATCTACCATTTCATATGGTGACCAATGCTTATGTTTAATTAGATAACCTAAAAGTTTCGGCGCGGTTTCAGTATTAAACTGATTGGAAGGATTTGATACTCTCGCGCAATATGCTATGAGATCTTCAGGAGTATCTATATTATTTATTCTGGGGTGTGTGATTGAAACTAAGTTAACTTCCATGTAATTATTATATGACTAATGTGAGAATATCAATAAATAATTATAACGATTATGCCAAAAGCAAAACGGGAACCTAGAAAGTCTACAAGGGCTTCTAAGGATATAGAGGATCGAATTCATAGAAATTATTTTACGAATTTCGAAATTAACCAAGAGTTTGAACTCAACGATGTACATAATTCTTTTTTAGAGTTAGCATTAGACAAACGAACAAAAATATCTATGATAGATGGACCAGCTGGTTCTGGTAAGACATATCTATCAGTCCTCGCTGCACTTCAATGTCTCAAAAATCATTACGTAGATGAGATAGTATATGTAAGAAGTATAGTAGAATCAGCATCTAAAAGCTTAGGCTCTTTACCAGGTGAAGCCGATGAGAAGTTTCTACCTTGGATGTACCCACTATTCGATAAATTACAGGAATTACTTACAGAATCAACAGCAAAAAACCTTATAGCAGAAGATATAGTAAGAGGAATTCCAGTTAACTTCGTTAGAGGAGCTACTTTTAGAAACAGTTGTGTTATAGTAGATGAAGCTCAAAATCTAACCCTACCTGAGATAATTACAATCTTAACTAGAATAGGTAATAATTGTAAGTATTTTATTGTAGGAGATAGAAGACAAGCAGATATTGGAAATAAATCAGGCTTTGAAAAGATATTCGGTCTATTCAGTGACTATATGTCAGAACGTAAAGGCATTTTTACATACGAATTCACCGCAATGGAAGTCGTACGAAGTGAGATACTTAAATATATAGTAGAAAGACTCGATGAATTACATATGAAAGCGTAACGCTTTAGCAAGTCGACTGTGGAGAGATTTCTTATTTTCTCCACTCTCGACTAAGCGTGCATACTCTTTATGAAACGCTTCTACGAACTCTTTAGATAGTTCTAGATTGCGTGGGTAAAACATTCGTGTCTTTAGGGTAAGGTACCCTTCACATAGCTCGTCATATTTCATTAAATTATTTATTCGATCCGGAAAGCTTTTTTCATTTTTTCCATCTCTTCAATCTCTTCTGGGGTGATAATGTTACCGGGTTCGATAAAATCCCCGTCATTATCGAGATATAATTTAATTAATTCAATACGCTCTCTTCTATTACCGAATACTTCAATTATAGCAGGTCTATCATCTTCAACAAAGAATGTAGACTTTTGATTATTCATATAATCTCTATGAACTGCTTTGAATATATTGTCAATTTCTTCAATATATTCTTTGTTAGTATCTCTTAAATCCCCTTCCTCTAATTCTACGGGAGCTACTTTTGTGATTGGAGTAAAAAATATAATATCAATAGATCGCAAAGTCTCTCTAACAAGAGGCATACACTTCTTTATAAAATCTTCATCGATATCAGAATCTTTTTTAGCTTCAGACCAAATGCTATATACAATATTATCTAGTGGACAGCGGTCAAAAATAATCTTATCACCCTTACTGGTTTTCTGAAATTCATCAATCATAAAGTTCAGTATTGCCCACTGAGTGTCTTTATTAGTAGATGATGAATGCTGCAATCCCTGTTCAGTAATAATGTCTCTATAACTTTTATCTAAAGTAGTGTAGTTAGGCCACTGCTTTAGAAAGTCTTTTATAAGAGTACTCTTACCCTGACACGCTGTTCCACTGATTGCAATCCTCATTTGTTATATTTACTAGAATTATCAGACTTTCAAGGCCTTATCCCAGATGACTAACTGCAATCGAGGACTGAAGTTAAAGTAATGCTTCTTAGCAAGTTCAGCTACCATACCACTCATCTCAGAATGTTCTTGTCTGCTCCCACAACAAGGCATTAACCAAACACGTGAAGGTGGTATATCAAACTTATCTACGTAGTTCTCTAATACTTCGTCCATATCAGATTGATTCTTAATCACAAACTTAAAACCTGAACCATAGGTAGCATGCCAATCTAATACTTCAGGTATATACCTCTTACCAAGAGGATCTCCATTAGAAGACAGCTTAGGAGAAGTAGTAAACGTAGCTTTGATATTACCTGCTCTCCATTTAGCACTAGGTTGAATGGTCGCATTAGTCTCAAAATCAATACGTGGGACCCATCCCCATTGCAAGAATAGGTAGTCCATAAACCTGAGTAACTTATTTTGCTGAATCAATGGTTCCCCACCAGTAATTTTAAAAATAGCTCCATTGTATAAATGATCTTTATAACCATTTTCTTCCATCAGCCCAACGATGCTCTCAAAAGACATCTTATTCTTAATACTCCATGATACAAAACTATCACATCCATGTGGAGAATCAGCAGATGCAAATCCTTTACAAGTAAGATTGCACATAGATAGTCTCATAAATACAGAAGGCATACCTACAAATTCACCTTCTCCTTCAATAGTGTAAAAAATCTTATCGTCAGATAAGAACAACTCATTTGATCCAATTGATTCGTCAGTCATATTAATTTCTGTCTTCGTAGTAACTTATATCATTTCCAAAAGGCGTTTTCAACACCTTTTCTACAGAAGGTGTTTTTGCTTCTGTATCTTCTTCTCTTTTATTATTCCAATTAATATCATCCCAATTAGAATAGTATTCTTTTTTATCAGTATAAGGTCTCGGTTTACTTCCTTTGCTCATAGTAATCCTTTATATATAGCGCTGTTCTTTTCATGTTCCCAAACTTCAACTTTCTTTACAAAGCAACGACCATCAGTCATATCATCAACAAAGCTTGATGCTAAATTAAAACAATACTCTGCAAACTTTTCAATACCAACCCCATCCATAACCCTCAAGTCGATAATACCCTTTTCGTGTAATTCTTCGAATGTAGGTAAAAATGGATCATCTTTAGAAATTACTGTTGTATGATCAAATTGCTTTTCTAGCTTATCCTTAAGACCTTTGAGTCCACCAAAATCTACTACCCAGTTCTTTTCATCTAGCTCGTTACAGCCAAATAAAAATTTAGCTACTAAACGATAACCATGTAAGAACTTACAGTGACTAGTTGCTTTCGGCTGTCTGAAGGCACAACTACCTAACTCTATAATTTTCGTGCTTCTAAATTTACTCATAACTCAATTATAAAATAGACTTGAAATAAGTCAATAATTAATTATAATAGGTGATATGAGAAATAAAGAGTTTATTTTACCTACTGCTAACAGCTCCGCGCCACGGACTGAAGAAGAACGCCAAGCTATTATTGAGAAAGCCACAAAAGCATATGAAGCATACTTAGATGCTCTCGGTTTTGATTGGCGCAATGATCCTAATAGCACAGATACTCCTCGTCGTGTAGCTAAAGCATTTGTTAATGACCTAGCTACAGGTTGTTATGATAACCCACCTAAGGTTACATCATTCCCTTCAGATGGTTATGATGGTATTGTATCTCAATGTAATATTCCAGTAAAAAGCCTTTGCAGTCATCACCATCTAGCATTTACTGGAGTAGCTCACGTAGCATACATCCCTAGCCTAGAAGGTAGAGTTATTGGATTAAGTAAGCTTAATCGTATTGTAGAATTTTTTGCAAGACGACCTCAGATTCAAGAAGGACTAACAATCCAGATTCACAACGCAATTAGTGAAGTATGTGAAAAGAATCAAGGAGTAGCTGTTGTAGTTAAAGCTCAACACACGTGTGCTTGTCTACGAGGCGTTAAGCATGATGGATGTTATATGGTAACATCTAAACTATCAAAAGACTTTATGGATGATTCTAAAACTCGACAAGAGTTTTATGACTTCATAAAAATGGCAGAAAAGTAAACTAAGCTCCTAAACCAAAGTCGCTGATGATCTTTCTCAAAACTTCAGCGACTTCTTTTGCATTTTGAGGAGTAACATCACTAGTTACAACATCCTTCTCTGTCGCTGTTAAATCTACATTATCAAGATCAACAAATAAAGCTTTCTTGATTAAGTCAACATAAAAAACTTCACCTTCAGGAGACATTGCTTCAGGTTCAGCTTCTGGTTGAGGTTCTTGTGCAACTTCATCTTCTTCTTCCTTCAAAGGATTATAAGAAGCGGTTGCGAGTTGTTTCTTTAAATTATCCTTCGCTTTTTGAAGGATAGAGGTTTGCATCTTATCTATCTCAACTTCTTGAGGACTGAGCTGCTCTTTATTTTTCTTCTTACGCTCGATATCTCTAATTACCTCATCATCTGCAGATAATTTATTCTGATTACCACCAGGCATTAATTCTTCTATGATAGATAAAAACTTGCTCATTATAATTATTTATATCATTAGCATCTTATTTTTTATATCTCCAAAGAACTTTTTATCTAAAAAGGTAAGTTCATATTTTTGACAAAATTTTTCAATTTTAGAGAAATAAAACTTTTTGCGGAATATTTTGTTTTGATTACAATGTATTATGTTTGTAATCTCTTCTCTCATACCAAGATCATCTAATGATCTAACAAAATACCTAAAATTTACTGCAGTAATAATATTTTGTACAGGAAACATTTTTATAAACTTATCGAATATTTTTTTCTCCTCTGTACTAATATCTTCATCAGCAGGAAACAAAACTAAAACTGGTACATACTTTTTATTGTTATCAACTATACTTTTACAAATGTTATGAATATATGTATGGTAAAAGTATTTTTTTATAGCTGATTTGTTAGTAAGCTCATTAGTAAAAACGTTTTTGACATGCTCAACATGACAATCCACGAATACTTTATTCAAATCTACTAATTTATACTTCGTTCCTGGTATAAGATGTGTCGAGTATTGGGTTTTCATTTATTTCTCGCATTTTCTCGAAATTATTTTCAAAAAAACCATCATAGTCAGTTATAGTATAGGTTTTATAGCGAGTATAATTTGAAAACTTGAAAGTTCCATGTAGGTTTTCTGAAAAGAGTATAAATTTACACTTACGAGTAATTTTGACAATTAAAAACCATAAATGACCGCTTTGAGCTTGTTCAATCCACCCATCCAAACGCTTACATTCAGTGAAAAATTGATGAAATTCAAGTTCTTTATAGTTTTTACACTCAAGCTTCCAATTTGATATGGATTCAGGTACAATAATATCCCCATCCATCATCCGCCGTTGGGCTTCAGTAAGAGAACAAACGCGAAAAACATTAGCGCCACCGGTATAAGCACCAGAATTAGGGACACGCATAAAGTTTTCATTGAAAATTTCACTTAAATGTTTAGCTACATCTCTCTCCCAGGCATTACCTTTAGC
>Ga0099848_1000525_pt1 | contig 18172 bp, 23 predicted proteins | sample CB_VirMetaG_3_FD_78179 | JGI IMG/M metagenome (GOLD analysis project Ga0099848, IMG submission 78179) | Freshwater to marine saline gradient viral communities from Chesapeake Bay - CB_1508_1S Viral MetaG | ecosystem: Environmental > Aquatic > Marine > Coastal | place: USA: Chesapeake Bay...
ACCAAATGAAGTAACTTGTACCGATAATGATGCTTGTACTTCAGATGATAAATGCGTAGATAAAGTTTGTAAGTCTGGGGTTCCACTAAATTGTTCCGACACTAATGACTGTACAACTGATTTGTGTAAGTCAGAGACAGGTTGTTATTTTGAGAATAATCAAAATGTTTGCAGTGATAATAATGTTTGTAGTGTAGATGACAAATGCGAAGCTGGAGTTTGTATCGCTGGTTTGACAAAGAATTGCGATGACGCAAATCTTTGCACCGTCGATTCTTGTGATTCAGTAAATGGTTGCAAATCTGTCAATGCTGCTGATGGAACAAAATGCGCCGAAGGTGTTTGCCAAAACGGTGCTTGTGCTTGCGTAAGCGGTTTTGGTTGTGCCTCACCTAGCTTTTCATATGACTCAGAGACAAATGCAGGTATGTTAGGCGGTATGGGTGGAAGTGTCGCACCAAAGATGGGCTGCGATGCTACTGATGTAATTATCGGTATTGGTTTTGATTTCAGCAATGGTCAAAAGAACGCAACAAAAACAACTGTGGTTTGTGGCAAAGTTTCTGTAGCACAAGACAGCACAGTTTCAACCGTTCAGACAACAACTCAAAAGAGTGGTGGCTCTGGTTGTTTTGGTTGGGATCCTTCAACTCCAACTCCGCTTGTTGTATGTCCAAACGGCTGGGCTGTTGTTGGTATCGAGGGAACAAAAGCAGGCTCAACATTGTTCAATAATGTCAAACTTGTTTGTGGCAAACTTGGCATAAATGGTAAATCAATAGGCGAGACACAAACTCTTGAAGTTGTTGGTACAACTGGTCCCGGCACGCAAGCGCAAGTTGTTGCTTGCCCTGCTGGAACAATTGCTCGTTATTTTGAGACAAGAGCTGGTTGCGGTCAAGATGCTTTGACATTGTATTGTGCTGTACCTTCACCAGATTGTACTGGTCAAGAATTGATTTGTAAGGATTTATAATCATGAAAAAACTGCTGATTCTTTTGTTATTATTTATTCCAAAGGTCACTGACGCTTGGGAATCAACTATAGGTGTTGGTGCTTATGCGAGAAGATTTAATGAAAAGGATCAGCTTGGTGCCCTTTCTAAAGATGAAGGTCTAAAACCAGAGAGTTCGGCTGGGTTGGCATTGAACGGTTCATTTCTGTGTAGTGTCAGCCCATCCCTCTTGTTTGGTCCAGATTTAACAATAACTTATTCTTGGTTATCTGCGCCACAACAAGATAATTTACAAACTCAAAGCCTTATCGCTGCTGGTAATCTACAATACAACGATAATGGCTTTAGCTTGGCTCTAAAATCCGGTTTTATTCTAAACTCACTTACCGCTGGTTATAAAACAAAAGTTGATTTTGACACGGGTTTTATAACTTCTGTGAAGGTTGGTTCAGAGGTTATGGATTCTGCGAGATTTTATTTTGAGCCACAACTAGTCATAACTCCGTCAATTGAAGCAAAAAATTCATTTGTAAATTCATTTGCTTTGGTTATTGGTGTTGAAAACATATTCAGACCAAAGAAAAAGGTTGAGATTGTAAAAGTTGTGGAAGCTGTTGTTGAACCACCAAAAGAAATAACACCAGTAAAATTACCAGAAGTTATTACGCCAGTTGCCGCTCCACCTATTATTGTTGTAGCTCCAATTGTTGTTGAGCCACCAAAAGAAATAACACCAGTAAAATTGCCAGAACCAGTGACTCCAATTCAACCTATCGAAAAACCAAAGCCACTAGCATTAAAGTTTGACGGGAATAACCTATCGTCGGAATCTATTGGCTTCCTAGAAAATGTTGTAAAGATTCATAAGAGTATTGCTTCTGTTATCAAGGTTCATCATAGCAGAGGAAAAAATGCTAAAAAGAAGGCAGAAGTATTATATACTTGGTTTATCAATCATGGTGCGAAGAAAGAAGAAGTCTTGGTCGTTCCCGATCTAAAAGGCAAAGAAATAAAAATTGAAGTCGTACCAAAGTAGGACAAAATGAAAAAACTATCTTTATTATTATTGTTGGCTGCCTGTTCTAATGCTGGTCCAACAACTCAATCTTCTTTATCTATTGGCGGTGGTTTTACATTTGACGCTGGAATCCCCGTGGAAAAAGACATTGAAGAAGATACCGAAGAACAAACTTTTGATACTGTATCTTCTGAAGATATACAGGATATAGTTGAAGAGACAGAACAAGATACAACCGAAGATTCGCAAACGGATGTAGCAGAACAAAAAGACATTATAAAAGATACCAAGCCTGTTTGTGTTGATGAAGATAGTGATGGATATGGTGAAAATTGTTCTAAAGGAAGCGATTGTGATGACGCCAACCCAAACTTTACAACATATTGCCCTGATTGTAAAAAAGGTAATTATCCCGGCTGTATTTGCTCTGGCAAATCCGCTCCGTGTTATTCAGCCGATCTAACAACAAAAGGTATCGGTCAATGTAAAGCAGGAACTCAAGCCTGTAAGTCTGGCATTTGGCAAACTTGTATCGGCGAGGTAACACCTTCACCAGAAGTTTGTGATAACATTGATAACGATTGTGACGGTCAAACCGACGAAGGAGTAAAGTCTTCTTGTGGAACTTGCGATCTAACTTGCGTAAAACAATCAGTCGGAGTCAATGAGCCTATTATTCTCAATTCTGAGAACTCTTCTGGTGTTGGCATTGATCCAAATACAGGTTTTATAAAGATTGATTCAAGCCAAATCTCACTGAAACTCAAGTTCTTATGGGCTTCTAACTCAAGTGAAAATACTGTATCTAAAGTTGATTGTAAGACAATAAAAGAATCTGGTCGCTATAAAGTATGTAATAATCCCTCTAGAACTTCTGTAGATCTTGATGGAAATGTATTTGCTGCCTGTCGTGGCGATGGTAAAGTAGCAAAGATTATTGCGGATAAGAAAAACTGTGTTGATAAAAACGGAAATGGTGTTATTGAGACAAGCGAAGATCTAAATGGTGATGGCAATATATCTGGCAATGAAATGGCAAATAATGACGAATGTATTCAATTTATCGTTCAGCCATTAGGTAATCAATCTTCTTATCCCGGTTCAAGAGGCGCGGCAGTTGATAAGTTCAATAATGTTTATATTGGTTACTGGAACGAAGGTAATGTTGCTTATGTTGATGGAAAAACAGGAGCAACCATAAAAATAATCAACTGGCAGTGCCCGACTTACGGATTGGTTGTCGATCAAAAAGGAATTTTATGGGGTCAAGGAAATGGCTGTGGTTGGCTAATGTCTTATAATCCAGCTAGCGGTCAATGGCAAAAAGCTTCTTCTTTTGGCGCAAATGGAATCAGCGCTTATGGAATCAACGTCGATGGAAAAGGTCGTGTGTGGGTTGGTGGTAATTTAGCTCGTTATAATCCAGCAGACGGAACTTGGTTGAAATGTAATAAAAGCTGCGCTGGTATTGCTACAGCAAACGACGGTATGGTTTGGCTAGCAAAAGACGGAAATGGTATTGGTAAAGTTGATGGTGAAACTTGCGCTGATTTAGGAACAGTAAATAGCGGTGGTGCGCCACATGGTTGCGCTGTTGATTTTGACGGCTATGTTTGGGGTGTGAATCTTGGTGGAAATTCTGTCGATAAGATTGATCCCGGTCAGACAGGAAAGCAAATAGGTCAATTGATCGGGACAAGAAAAATAGGAAGTGGTCCATACACATATTCAGATATGACTGGATATACACTCAATTATTTTACGGCTCCAAAAGGTTTATTTACAACAACCTTCTTTGCTGGTGGAAATGGCAATCCTATCTCACAAATGAAGCCAAAAGCAATTTGGCAAGAACTAAATGTTGAAGCCATGTTACCACCCGCCACAAAAGTTCATATTCGTGTTCGTGCGGGAGATACAAAAGATCAACTAGATAATGGAAACTGGATAGACATTATGGATCTTACAGATATGGCTCAAATGCCTGCTGATTTATCACAGAAAAACATTATTGGAATAATGCTTCAGATAGAGATAAACCTTATTACAGAAGATAAAAAGGTCAGTCCTTCCGTTGGTTCAATAAGCGCCAAGGCAAAACTACAATAAGCAAACTACTTATACTACAAACGGAGGATAAACAATGCTAATAAAAAGAGGTATGACAGGTCCATTGGTTGCTGCTCTACAGCAAAACTTGGAAGATCTAGGATATGAATTAGGAAATGTTGATGGAGCTTTTGGTAAGAACACCGAAGCTGCTGTAAAAGATTTTCAAGCTAAAAAGGGACTTGGTGCTGACGGCGTTGTTGGTCCAAAAACATTACAAAAAATAGATGAGGCTCTAAAAGCTGCTGGCAAAGAAGGCGCTGAGTTTGACGATCAACCAGAAGAAGCTCCAGCAGTTATTCAAGAAGTAAATGTAAAAATGGGTTGGGTTACTTGCCCTGCTGATAAATACCCCGGCAAAGACGGTTATGGTTCAACTATTTTGAGAACTGACGCCGCTGCTGCTTATAAGGCTCTAAAAGCCGAAGTAAATGCTCTTGGTGGTGTTGTAACTTCTGCTGGTGGTCGTAGAGCATTATCATCTGGTGCTGGTCCAGCAAGATCAAAAACTTCAATGCATTATACAGGTTTAGCTTTTGATATGTCATTAGCAACTGGTATGCAAAGCACAGAAAGAGATCCTTTCTTATGTGTGAGAGTTCCAGATAGTCGCAAATGGACTGTTTGGTGTAAATCAGACAAAGCCTCAGAAGTAGAATTAGATGTTGTAACTTGCTCAACTGTAAAAGGTAAGACACAACTAAAAACAACCAAAATGAAAGTAAAGGCTTTCAACTTTACCGAAGTTGCTGAAAAGCATGGCTTCTACAGCATTTCAGCTCGTAAGTCTTTCTTTGAGGGCGGTGCTTATGGTGGAGCCGAATGGTGGCATTTTCAATACAATAAAGCCCTTACAAAAGGTCAAAGCAAGTTTGGAGAAGAACTCCTAAAAGTTTATTCCCTAAACGAAGCTCAAAAGTTCGTTTATTGGAACGAAGTAAAAGATAACGTTTATGGTGTAAACTGGTTCTAAGGAGAAAACATGACTAACTGGCTAAAAAATAATTGGTCTACTTTGTTAGTATTTGTTGTTGTTTTATCTGCCGCTTTATGGATCAAAGGTAAGTTTGACGAAAGCAATACAGAAGAAGTAAAACAACAATATATAAAGCAAATGGAAGAACAAAGAAAATCTTTTGATTCTCAAATAAAACAACTCAACAAGATTAGCGAAGAAGCTTTAGCAAAACAAAAAGAGTTAGCTTTACAACACCAACAAACTCTAGAAAATCTACAACAACAATTTGATGAAAAAGTATCTGAACTTGAAGAGTTGAGAAAACTAAAAGTAAAAGAATTTACCAAAAAACTTACAGACGATCCTGAAGTGGCAGTTGAAGAACTAGCGCACAAGTTTGGTCTTGAAGTCGTTGTTATTCCAGAGGGCGCATATGAAGACTAAAATAATAGCATTTATAATGTGTTTCCTATTCCCGATTACAGCTTTTGCTGAAGGCGGAAAGATTGCTTCAATCAAAGAAAACCAAAAGGCACCATTTACAGGGTTCTTATTTGACGCTCCAGCATTTGCCAAAATAGAAGCAGACAAGCATACTCTTATTGAAAAATATGAACTTGAGAAAAAACTATTGGCTGATAAATGTGAGGCTGAAAAGAAATTCCTAAATGAAACTTGTGTGATTGAAAAAGACAAGATAGAAAAATCAAACGAAGTTGTTGTGAAAGGCAAAGACGAAGAGATAGCTAGACTAAATAAAGTTATTGCTGATCTAAAACCAACAAGCAAAGGCTTATGGTTTGGTCTTGGTATTGCTGGTGGAATAGCAATTAGTCTATCAACAGTCTATTTAGTAAAGAACCTATAGGAGTGCTAATGTATGGGAATCAAAGAAACAATTTCAGACGCAATAAAGAAAGAGGGTCAAGTGCAAGTCCCAGAAGATAAACAAAATCGTTTCAACGTAATCTTCCAAAAAATGATGAGTGTTAGATGGTATATCACATTCATCACAATGATTACATTGCTTGCTATTCTCTGCGGTATTGTGCTTTCTATTATGGTAAAAGCTGATATGGCTCAAGAGTGGAAAGAGATTTTATTGCTTATCCTTGGCGCTTTCATCGGTTCTTACAATAGAGTTATTGACTTCTGGTTCAACAACTCACAAAGAGATCAAATTATGCTTCAGAAGATTGATGAAGAAGATGATCCACCGGGAACTCCTAAATCAGATACATTAACGGTTTCACCAGCACAAGACGCAATTGAAGTCAAAATGCCAGAGCCATTGCCAACAAAAATAAATAAGGAAGATAAATAAAATGAAACTACTAATAGAAAATTGGCGTAAATTTGTTAATGAAGTAAAAGATGGCGCAAAACCAGATTTTCTTGATTTAGATAAAGACGGCAACAAAACAGAGCCAATGAAAAAAGCTGCCAAAGATGCAAAAGAAACTGATAAAAAGAAAGATTTAGAAGAAGCGCTTGACGATTATCCTACTCCCGGTCAAGACGAAGGCGTACCAACCATAGGCAGCTTTGAGTATGAGATGGATCTCGGTGCAGATTTTCCAGAAGGGCATGAATATAATCGCCAAAATAAAGGAATTGGATACGCAGATATTGGTCGCGATGATTTTGATATAATTTCTTATAAAGAAAAAGACGAATTGAGAAAGAAATATGGTTCCGCCCTTGCAAAAGATAAATGGTGGGTTATTGGCAGAGCACTAATTCTTGGAGATGAAGAATTAGAAGCTGGTTTAGCAGAAAAACCTTATGAGGATGGTAAAAATTTATCTCCTTCTGCGAAAAAAGAATGGGAACGTATAAAGTCAAGAAAAGAATCTGGTCGACTAGACGAAGAAGAAGCCCAACATCTTTCCAAAGCTGAAAAGAAAGAAAAAGAAAAAATTGTAAAAGGCATGAAAGACAAGAAGTCAGATTTTGAGAAAAGATACCCCGGTCGTGGTGAAGAAGTAATGTATGCAACTGCTACAAAAAAAGCTAAAGAAATGAAATAAAAACTATATAATATACACAAAGGAGGTGATGACAATATGGCTACTAAACCAAGCAAAATTCCAGTAAAGAATCCCGGTCCAAATGAGAAATCAGGCGGCAAGCTCAAGCCACTCGGCGGCGGCAAGAAAGGCAAATAATCTAGAAATAGATTGAATCCCCTGCAAGTTACTATTTACTTGCAGGGGATTTTTGTATATAAATGAAACTAGAGATTCTGATAGAAATGTGTAAAGCGATGGGTGTTCCATACGCATATCCACTTCCTCTTTCTTATACAGAAGATGAGCCAAGCGATGATGAACAATGTGATACAAAACGTGCTACAATTTCTGTAAAAGAAGTGCCATATGATAATGTTCCAGATGGTGCTGCATATCTAATGAACTACCAAATTTTTGAGAAAAATGAAAAACAAAGACCCAAACTTCGTACCAAAATTAGAAAAAGCCATAGAAAATAAATATGGCGAGATTGCTACGAGAAATCCTTCTTACTTCTGGGATGAAGAAAAAGAGAAGGCGTATATAGCCCAGCTAAAAGAAGAAACAGAAAAACCACCAGAATATACAACTATTCAATCAGATGGTTTTTTTATCAAAAAGAAACTATTTATGAAAGCGAATCAAAGAACATGCTCGCAATGCGAAAAATACTCTTTTGATTCCAAGGACGACTTATACATAAACAAATTTGAGACTTGTTTCAAGTGTTATGTAATTTACATTGAAGGCAGAGAAGAAAAATGGCTGAAAAAGAAAACTCCGTAACCACTTATGATATAGTAAAAGCGCTATCACAAGCTGCCTCTGTATATGATGGTGCTCATGATAAAGATGGCGAACCAGTAAAAGCTGGTCTTTCCAGAGAAGAAGGAAACCCTCTTCTTGACAAAAGATGCATTGATGGTTTCAAGGTAAAGTTTGGTGGTCAGCACATGATACTGACTTATCACACAGAGTGCCTTCTCTCTGATATACACAAGATGGGCATTGAAAAGTATGAAAACGAGATTGAAGGTCATATAAAAGACATTATAAATTTCATCAAGAAAGATTATAAGAATCATGCCAAAGGTTCAGTTTCTCTTACTCAAGAAGGCGAAACAGACATTTTGATTGAGCCAGTATCAAGAATCCGCACCACGGTTAGAGCAGTTGCTAAATTCAAGATCGGCTCTATAAAAGATATGGATGAAATGCCCGGTAAAAGAGATGATAGAAAAGATGTAAAGTCTCACAACGAATTAGGCGGGCTTGGTGGTAAAAGACCATCAAATGATACAAGAAAGAAAACAGATGAAGATTAATGGATACAATTTTTACCAAAGAAGATATAAAGAGAGAGATTGTTCGCTGCGGTAAAGATCCAGTTTACTTCATTAGTAATTTTGCACGTATTTCACACCCAATAAAAGGCACCATCCAATTCAATCTGTATCCCTTTCAACAACAAGTTGTAAGAGACTTCGTATCTCATCGTTTCGTTGTTGTCAATAAAGGTCGTCAGCTTGGTCTTTCAACCACAACAGCAGCTTATGTTGCTTGGATGATGCTTTTTTATAGAGAAAAAAGTATTCTTGTTGTTGCAACAAAATTGGCAACTGCTGCCAACTTGGTTAGAAAAGTAAAGTCTATTATAAAAAACTTGCCACCTTGGTTGGCTGTATCAAAGATAAAATTTGACAATAAGAATTCATTTGAGTTAGAAAATGGCTCATGGGTAAAGGCTTCTTCCACTTCTGGCGATGCTGGTCGTTCTGAAGCCCTTTCTTTGCTAATCGTTGACGAAGCTGCACACATTGAAAACATGGATGAAATGTGGGCTGCTATGTATCCAACGCTTTCTACTGGTGGTCGTTGTATTGCCATTTCAACACCGTATGGCGTTGGTAACTGGTTCCATAAAACTTATACAGATGCAGAATCTGGAAAGAACGATTTCTATCCAGTAAAACTATTTTGGAACGTGCATCCCGACAGAGATCAGGCATGGTTTGAGAAAGAAACCAAAAACATGCCAGAACGCCAAATTGCTCAAGAGCTTGAATGTTCTTTCAATGCTTCTGGTGGAACAGTTGTATCTGGTAGAGATTTGGAAAGATTGGAAAAACTTACCAAAGAACCAAAATATAAAACAGGTTTTGATAGAAACTTCTGGATTTGGGAAAACTACGATCCCAGCAAAAAATATATGTTAGTAGCAGACGTTGCCCGAGGTGACGGAACAGACTATTCAACTTTCCATATATTTGATATAGAGTCAATGGAGCAAGTTGCCGAATACCAAGGCAAACTTCCATTAGATGAATTTTCTAGACTAATAAATGATTGCGGTAGAGAATATGGTTCTTGTCTAGCGGTTGTAGAAAACAATTCATTTGGCGTTGGCGTAGCCAATAAAATAAAGGAACTTGGTTATCCTAATATATTCTACTCAAATAAAAATTTTGAATTTATAGACCAAATGACAGCGGAAGGATTATCAATCAACTCCCCCGGTGTTTATGTTTCAATGAAGACAAGACCGCTCATTATTGCAAAGTTTGAGGAATTTATTAGAAACAATTATCTAAAAATAAATTCAAAAAGATTGATGAACGAATTGACAACATTTATTTGGAATCACGGCAGAGCAGAGGCGCAAAGAAGCTATAATGACGACTTAGTTATGCCTTGCGCTATCGCATGTTGGATAAGAGATACTGCTATACAAACAGGTATAAAAGATTTACAATATAGAACTGCAATGATAAACTCAATTTCAGTTGGTTCTTCTTTTATAAATACAAAAATTGCAGGTATGCAAGGATATAGACAGCCAAAAACTGATCTGATGAATAAGTACTTAGAGTACCAACAACACTCTTGGATTATAAAGGCGTAAAAAAATGGCAAGAAATATAGCTGGTGATAATAATACTAAAAATAGTCTTTCGCCTTTATTCAAGAAGCTTACAAAGCTTTTTTCGGGTCCAATTGTAAATTATAACCAACAATACCAAAGAGCATTTAGAAGAAACCAATTAGATAAATTTGCTTCTAAATTCAATTCAATGGCTGGATTTGAGTTGCGAAAGACAACTTATAATCCTTTTGATGCAATGAGAACAAATCTCATGGCAAATCAAAACCGTGGTGAAAGATATAGTGATTTTGATCAAATGGAATTTTATCCAATACTTGCCTCTGCATTAGATGTTTATGCAGATGAAATGACAACTCACAGTGAATTGTCACCATTGTTGAATATAAAATGTCCAAATGACGAAATAAAAGAAATTATCAAAATCTTGTTTCATGATGTTCTGAACATTGATTCCAATCTATTTGGTTGGTGCAGAACAATGTGTAAATACGGTGACTTCTTTCTTTATTTAGATGTTGATGAAACTGTGGGCATAAAATCTGTAATTGGTCTGCCTCCTGAAGAAATTGAAAGATTAGAGGGCGAGGACGAAACAAATCCAAATTATGTTCAATTCCAGTGGAACTCTGGTGGCATGACGTTCGAGAATTGGCAAATGGCTCACTTTAGAATTCTTGGCAATGACAAGTTTGCTCCTTATGGAACTTCTGTTCTTGATCCTGCTAGAAGAATTTGGCGTCAATTGTCCATGATGGAAGACGCGATGATGAGCTTCCGTATTATTCGTGCTCCAGATAGAAGATTGTTCAAGATTGACGTTTCTGGTATTCCACCAGAAGATGTTGAACAATACATGCAAAAAGTCATTACGCAACTAAAGCGTCATCAAGTTGTCGATCCAGATACGGGTCGTGTTGATTTACGCTACAACCCAATGAGCGTGGAAGAAGATTATTATATTCCAGTTCGTGCTGGTTCTTTGTCCGACATTTCAAGCGTTGCTGGTCAATCAAACGCAATGAACGTTGATGATATAAATTATCTAAAAGAAAATCTATATGCCGCAATCAAAATTCCAAAATCTTATCTTACAAGAGGCGAAGGTGGCGACGCAAAGACAAATCTTTCTCAATTAGATGTTAGATTTGCTAGAACAGTTTTGCGTCTCCAAAGAGCAATTGTTGCTGAACTAGAAAAGATCGCAATGATTCACTTATATGTTCTTGGTTATAGAGGCGAAGACATTTTATCTTTCAAGCTTGAACTAAACAACCCATCTAAGATTGCACAAATGCAAGAGCTTGAATTCTGGAAAATCAAGTTTGAGACAAATAATGCTGCTAAAGAAGCTGGATTCAGCAGCAGATGGTCAGCCAAACATGTTCTCAATCTTACTGAAGAAGAATTTGTCAGAAATGTTTATGATAAGTTCTACGACAAGAAGATAAATGCAGCCCTAGAGGGCGAATCTGGCGCTGGCGAAGGCGAAGTACCTAGCGCAGCACCAACTGGCGCTGGTGGTACATTAGGTGGTTTGGGTGGTTTAGGTGAGCTTGGTGGTGCTGGTGAAGTACCCGCAGAAACCCCAGCGGGACCAACCCCAGAAGGAACCCCACCAGCAGGCGAAACGGAAGCTCCAGCAGCCCCAGAAGCTCCAGAGGCACCAGAAGCTCCAGCCGCTCCAGCAGGCGGTGGCGAAGAATCGCCACTTCTAATAACTCCAGCAGGCAGAAGAGGCTATAATTGGGATGCCATAATGAGTTTTGATTCAGGTGTCAAATATGAAAATAACAAAGGTCAAACAACGACCACAGCCTCAAAAGGTAAAATATACACACCAGTAAAAAATGATCAAAGAGGTGGTTCCGGTCCAAGAAAGAAAAACATGTCAAGCGCTGGTGGCAAAATTGAAACTTCCAGTAGAGCCATGAATCCAAGCGCCTCTGAAGAGAGAAGAGTTGCTAGAGGATTGATGGAATCTGATTCTAGAGAAACATTATATATGTTGTTAGAACAACGCATGAATAAAATAAATCAAGAAGTAAAAGAGATTTCTAAAAAAGTAGATCCCGAAGATTAGGATACACTATTTATAGTAGCGGAGTTTATTAGATGAAATTCAAGCATAACAAAAGAAGAAATAGTGCTTTTCTGTATGAGGCTCTTGTAAGAGAACTTGTAAAAAGCGCCATGAGAAAAGATGAACAAAGAAAACAAATCACAATTGATTTGATGAAGAAGTATTTTCATGCTGATTCTCCGCTGGGTAAAGAACTAAAAGTTTATAAAGCGCTTTATGAAACAACCAATCTATCTCCAGAAGATGCAGAGAGATTGCTTTATGAAGCAAAGAGAACATTTTTTGGTGTTGGGTTTGCTAGCCCACAAGAGATTTATGACGAGCAGAGTCAATTAATTGCTTCTATAAACAAAAAGTTATCACCTTCTGTATTCTCTAACTTTGTCCCCAATTATAAAAACATTGCCACAATTCAACAAATCTTCTCAAAAGAAGTTTCAATTCCCAATAGAATAATTCTCGAAAGAAAAATTTTAGATGATCTTTGTTCTAGAAAACTGATAGTTGAGAAAAAAGAAGAAAAGCTAAAGATAAACGATCTCGTTATAAAAACAGCTATAAAATCTTTCAACAAGAAATATGACAAGCTCAACGAGAATCAAAAGAAACTTATCTCCAAGTTTCTTGTAAAAAGCGAAGAAACAGAGGCAGATTTACGCTTATTTGTTTCTGAAGAATTGTCAAGAATAAAAGATAAATTATCTTCGTCTCTTACAATAAAAGAATTTGCTGAAGATAATATAATGAAACAAAAAGCTCAAAAGACTTTATTGTTGATTGAAGAAACATTAAAAAGCGAAATAGGCGAAGAAGAAGTTTCTTTGGTGTTGAAACTTCAAGAACTAGAAAAGGAACTAGGCTAATGGCTATAGAGATTGTTGTCGGCAATAAAGAAATAGAGGCAACAAAAATGCCACCAGATTCTCTGGGGTTGAACCCTATTCAGCCAGATGCGCCAGTTGCTGATGGTGGAAAAGGTATAAAACTTATACTCAATGGGTATTTCTTTTCTATAAAACTAAATGCTAGAAAAACCTTAGATGGTAACATCATGGTCTACGATCATCCAAACATAGACATTGTTATTATCCCAACAAAAAATAAAATTGTTTCAATGCCCAAGAAAAGTTATTATCATGACACTTATCCAGTGCAAAAACGCTTCTTTGATTTTCTTGAAAGCAGGGGAGCAATTGTTTTGGGATCCACTAGAGGTGGCGTTGTTTATAACTCATTAGAAACATATTATCCAACTAATGAAGAATTAGACGTTTTACAAGTTATACTATTATTGACAAAAAAGTTTCTCGAAGAAGAAACAGAAAATTCTTTGACTGAAAGAGAATATGAGGAAGAGGTCGAACAACTTTATACTAATCCAGACGATGACGATTCCACTGAATTGGGTGAAGTTCCTCAAGCCAAGAAGAAAGGCGCAATCGATCCAAATTACAAGCCATACAACTTGCTATACAGGTTCTAATGCAATTATTATATTTTATTCTGATCTGCTATGGTCTTACGCAGATAATTTGTTATGGCAAGATTTTTGATAACATAAGACCAAAAGCAGAAAGTTTCAATGGATTAGGCTTGTTGTTTCACTGTTCAATGTGCATGGGATTCCATGTCGGACTTTTTGTATATCTATTTTCAGTTTTTAGCAAACTATTTACTTTTGATTTCAGTTTTATAGACATGTTTTTTATGGCATGTATTAGTTCTGGAACTAGTTATATTTTAGACAAACTCATAGATGATAATGGATTGAGGATAAACAAATGAATATAAGAAAAAAAGGTTTCAATCTTTGGGTACAAAAGTGGATGAAAAGACCACCAACTAATTGCAAGGGCGGGTGCTGACTATGAATAATAAGATAAAAATTCCTGTTGCTCGTTTGAGACAAATAATTCAAGAAGAAGTTTCTAGATTCTATGAAGTTGATAGCATGGAAGATGCCGGAAGCGAAGAAACGGCAGAAAATGCTGTTGAAGAAATAGAAAGAGATGATTATGCTTATAATACTAATAACACTTATGAGTTTGCAGAATCAGAAGAATTAGAGCCACTTTTAAGCGGCACGCAGTTTGAGAATCTTGAAATAATTGATGGTATGAATAGAAGAAAAATAGAAGAATTTACTCATGGTGAACAAAATGGCTCCATGATTCTTCCATTAAAAAAGAAAGACGGATTTATTTATTTCAAGACTAACGAAAAAACAGATACCGCGACTCAAGGCAAGTATTATAAAGTTGCTGAAAAAGACGGCTTGGAAGAACAAGTTTCTTCAACTGAATTGACCAATAGACAAGTTGGAGCAGAAATCAATACTGCATTACAGAAACTAAATTCAATGCCTGCTGATCAAGCAAGAGCAAAATTAAAAGGTCTAGGATTATAACATGTCAGATAAATTTGTATTAACGGAGTTTTTAGAATTATCAAACGATTCTTCTTTACTAACTGAAGCTGAAAAGCAAAAAGTTAATGAAGGCGAAGAATTTATTCTTGCTGGTGTAATGCAAAGAGCTGATGCCGAAAATGGCAATGGTCGTATTTATCCTCTTGATATATTAGAGAGAGAAGTTGAAAACTACAAGAAGCTCGTAAGAGATAGTCGCGCCCTTGGCGAATTAGATCATCCAGATTCACCCGTAATTGAGCTAAAAAATGCCTCTCATATGGTTACATACATTGAGATGCGTGGTAGAGATGTTGTAGGTAAAATTAGAGTTCTTGACACTCCAGCAGGGAAAGTTGCAAAAGAACTTCTAAAAGGTGGCGTAAAGCTAGGAATTTCTTCTAGAGGTCTTGGTTCAACAAAACAACAAAATGGTAAGACAATGGTTCAAGAAGACTTTCAATTGGTCTGCTTTGATCTTGTGTCTGAACCATCAACAACTGGTGCCTTCATGTTGAAAGAAGGAATTCAGCCCAATCTTTTCACAAAAGCAGATAGAATCAATAGAATACTAAACAGTATAATAAAGTAATAAAATGAAAAAAGAAGAACTCAAAAAAGTACTGAAGCCCGTTATTGAAGAGTGCCTGAAAGAGCTAATCTTTGAGAAAGGCGTTCTTTCTTCTATTATAAGCGAAGTGCAAGGCTCTCCTGCACAAGTTGTTGTAAGAGAAAACAAACAACCAGCAACTCAATCATATCAACAAAACGAGCAAGAATTCATTAGAAAGAAATCAGCTGAAGCTCATAATAAACTTTATGAACACAAAAAGAAACTAATGGATGCTGTTGGCAAACAAGCATACGGTGGTGTGAACATTTTTGAGGGAGTTCAGCCAATTGATGAACCACCCGCCCCATCTCAAAGAAGCACTCCAAGCGCAATTGAAGTATTGGATCCCGGCAATACTGGTGGAGTAAATCTAGGAAACATACCCGGTATGGGCAAGTGGGGAAAAATTTTACAAAAAGTAAATGAATTGAAAGATTAGTCTATTTATAAGAAGAGGTTTTTATGAAGAAAGGTCATGTACAAGTTAGTTTGGCAGAGTGTCATGGCGATACAAATCGTATGATCAAGAAGTTTATGAAGAAAGTCAAAAACGAAAAAATCATTGAAGATTATCGCAGAAAAGATTTCTTTGAGAAACCTTCAATTACAAACGCTAGAAAGCGCAAAAGAAGAAAGAAAGTCATGCAAAAACTAAATATGCAAAGACTTGCTTTAGATAACAGAACGGAGAAAAAGTAAAATGCCAAGTAAAGTATTCCAAAATGATACAGGCATGTTGATGCACCAACCCGGTTTATCCAGTGTTGGCTCTTACCAAATGAGTGCAATTCCGTTCGCAAGCTCTAGCTTGACTGTGCCTGTAAATTCAGCCGCTCCATTAAAAATTCAATTTCCTTATGTGACAAAATTTGTAACCGTGGTAAACGAAAATACTGGCACTAATATTGCGATGAGAGTTGGTTTCAGCCAACTTGGCGTATCCGGTTCTGGCACAAACTTCTTTTTATTAGATAATGGTGAATCATATACAGGAGAGTGGAGAATTGAAGATATATTCTTGATTTCTAACTCTACATCACAAACATCAGCTTCGGTTATTGCTGGTCTAACTCCAATCCCAAGAGGGGTTCCATCTTTTGTTTCTACTGGCAACAACTGGTCTGGCTCTTCTGGAGTGGGCTAATGTATGAAAAGCGGATTTGGTGGTTTCAATAATTTATCTCCTGCTTCTGGCAAATCTATTGCTATTGATTCCTATGGCACATTGCAAAATGCAATAACAAGTATTCTTGGTGACAACACAACAACTCAAATCTTTACCACTCTTGTTCCATCAACCATTTTTGCCGAATCAGATTTAGCAGTAGGCAGATGGGATCCGCTTTATTCAACATATTCTAGTTCTCATCTTACGCAGTCAGTTCAGGCATCTAAACCCGCTCTTTCTTTTGCCAATTCTCTTGGAAAACACCCCGGTGTTAGAGGCATAGCACAAAGATTACAACAAGCAACAGACGCTGGTTCTAATGCCATATATAGAACATTTCTTTTATATTATAGACTATCAGCAGTTTCAACAGAAAATCCCATGTTTCAACATACATACACGCAATCGGGTCTTAGCCAATTTAATCCAAGTATAAATCCATTTAATACGAGCATCTATAGATTTACTTTTCTCTTCAATGTTAGTTTTGGTAATAAAGAAGCAAGAATTAATGGAAATAATACCACAATTATGTATGGAGCAACAACAGCAAATACATTTAGGGCTTCAGAATTATATGTTGATACGACAAATAGAACAGCTTCTTTTGCATGGTATAATTCAAATAAAAGTTTATTGACTCCTTCTAGCCTTGCCAGCACTGGCGTTCAATCAACAAACCAATCATCTTTTACATTTACAAGCGCCTCATTATCAACACCAAATTCTCAATGGGACGCCATATATCCTAGCGGAAGTCAGCCCGCCAAAATAACACTAATGGGTAATCTTGCTGGCAATGATACAACTTATCACACAGTTATTTGTGTAGACAAGCAGCTTTCTGCCGCTCAAATTCAATCAATAAAAACAGTATTAGATAAGGCATATGGTGCTTAATGAATATAACTTATTTTATTAGAGATAATGATGATTTTTATCCAGAGCCTTGCGATAAAGCAAGTATTAAAATAAAAAAAGATAATAAAATATATTATTGTGCTGCCTGTTGGGGTTCGCACACACCAACAAACGTAGTTAATTTTATTGTGGTAGATCCAGACAAGCTAAACTTTCTTGATTGGCTTATTTCTTTAGGCTATGTGATTGTAGAAGAACAAGTGTAATTTACAAAAACAACATACTATTTATTATGTTATTTTATACGTGGAGATTAGTACATGAGTTCATTGATCGAACAAGCTATTCTAGATGCCAAAGAATTAAAAGAGGCTGCCATTAAAAATGCGGAGCAACTTATCATTGAGAAATACGCCAATGAAATAAAGAACAATTTAGAGCAGCTTCTTGAGCAAGATTTAGGTGCAATGCCAGCTATACCCGCTGCACCAGCAATGCCGGGAACTGTTGCGCCATCTCCACCACCAGTTGATCCAGCCAAAGCAAAAGCAGACAAAGATAAGATTCCAAATCAATTGGAATATGCTGCTTTTGATGGCATGACAATTGGCAAAACAAAATATGCAGATCTAAATGAAGAAGTTGAAATTGATCTAACTTCTCTAACAGAATATGAATTGAATCCAGAAAAAGGTCCAACAAAAAGAAATCTTCAAGAATCTTTTGACATATCAGAAGAAGCATTGCAAGAAATGCTTTCTGATTTAGACGCTGGTGGTGCAGATTATATGCACGAAGAAGAAGAACTAGAAGAAGAAATGACTGGCATGGAAGATACAACCATGCCAATGTATGAAGAAGAAGATGAAATCTCAACAGATGACGACATGGACCTAATGTCAGTCGATGATTCCATGGGCGATTTAGACACCGATGAAGGTGGAGAGAGTGATAGCTTATTGGCTTCTTTGTCCTCTGAAGAACCAGAAGAAGAAATGGAAGACATTTCTGCTGAAATAGCCGAAGCTCTAAAGATTGATTACAACGAGAACTATATCGCTGGTCGTGATTATGGTCTAGGCGCAAATACAGCCGAAGATACACAT
>Ga0099848_1000532_pt1 | contig 18119 bp, 23 predicted proteins | sample CB_VirMetaG_3_FD_78179 | JGI IMG/M metagenome (GOLD analysis project Ga0099848, IMG submission 78179) | Freshwater to marine saline gradient viral communities from Chesapeake Bay - CB_1508_1S Viral MetaG | ecosystem: Environmental > Aquatic > Marine > Coastal | place: USA: Chesapeake Bay...
AATTAAATTATCATAGTGTAATTGTAAGTCTTCTAATTCTTTAGCTCTCTGTTCTGCTACTGTATTAGCTTCAGCATCTCTAATTTCTTTTTTAAGGTCTGCTAATTCTTTTTCTTTCCTAAGAGCTTCTGCATCAGCTTTATCTTTTGCGGCTTTAGCATCTGCAGCATCTTTTTTATCTCTAGCCTGTCTTTCTTCGAAAGCTTTAGTCTCTCTATCAGTCTTTTCTTTTTCTAGCTGGGCTAATTGTACATCAATACTTGCTGCTCCTTTTCTAGCTTCGTTTAATCTTTCTTGTAATTCAGCTACTTTTTCTGATGGAGATACAGCATCAGCTACTGCAGAAGCATAAGCGCCAACACCTCCAACAGCCATTGAAGCTCCTATCTTAATTTTCTCCCATAAGGTAATCTCTCTAGAGGCTGCTGCTTCTCTTTCAAGCTGAACGGTAAGGTTATCTACTAGTTGTTGGTATTGCGCTTGTTCTAGTAGTAACTGTTTTTTAATTTCGGCTACAATATCTTCTTCATTTTCACCTCTTAGTTGAGCAGCATTACGGTTAAGTCTAAGTAACTCTAACTGTACCTCTCCTTCTGATATTTGATTTTCAAGTAAACTGTTCTGTTCCTCTAATTCACCATTAGCATCAGAAATATAATCTACAATCTCATCCCAATAAGCTATTACAGTACCTAAAGCAACTACAAATGCCCCAATGCCGGTAGCAATTAAAGCTGTCTTGGTTGCCTTACCAAATAGTTTTGCTCCTATAGCTGCTGCGGCTTCGGATTGTACAATTTGTTTATATCCTTCACTTATGTCTTTAAGACCCATACCGAAGGCGATTGCACTAGAAGCCTGTGCTGTTAATTTATCAAAACTTTCACTTTGAATACCTAATAAACCTAAACCACCAGTTAGTCCTGCAACAGAACCTGCTACAACTTTAATTGCACCATCAGCAGCTTCTAGTTTTTTATCTAATGTAAATCCTTCTACGGCATTATTAGCTTTATTTAATTCCTTCTCTAATTTCTGAATATTAGCTGCCGCCTTGTTAAATGCTTCTGACCCAACACCAACTTCCTTAATTTCATTATTTAACTCATTAAGTTCTTGTTCCATTTGCTGGATTGTTCTTACTGAACCACCCGCATTAACATTAATGTCGTAATTTATAGTTTGTGTTGCCATACTATTAATAAATATTTATTTAAACAAGTTTATCCTTGTCATTATTTTTTGTTTAAACTTGTCATGTCCCCCTATTGTATTCATATCTAATGACAAATAATGTTGTTTAAGCGCAGATAACGTTTTAATTTTAACTATCAACCCATCTACAATAACTGTATCGTAATCAGGTAGTTCGCGGTTAAAAACGTCGATATACACATTATTAATTCTATAACCAGCTTGCTTCATTCCAAAAGCATTAACTGGAGTTATTATAACATCATCTTGTATTGCTAATAATTTATCATCAGGCAAATTAACTATAATATCTATTTCTTCATGGTTGTAGTCATCTAATAAACCATGTAAATACAAAGCTAAACTACCACATATAATGAATTCTCCAATTTGAAATTTTAATATTTTAATTATATCTCTCATTAACAAGATGTTGCACAAACCCCACCAATTATATAGGTTCCAGTTCCAGCGATCAATGCAATTGTATTTGTTTGAACACAACGTGTCTCAGTTGCAAAATCTTCTACATCTAGTGTTTCTGGTGTTCCATCACAACATAAGAATGTAAATGTTGCTCTTGCTCCTGAACCCCCAACTGCTTGGAAGTCTACTGTTCTACAAGTTATTGGTGTTGGAGTAGGTGTAGGCGTTGGCGTTGGAACCGGTGTTGGTGTAGGTGTTGGTGTAGGAGTTGGTGCTGGAGTAGGACTTGGTGATGGTGCTTCCGCAGTTGTTACATCATTAAACACTGGGTATAATTTAAGTAACTCAACTGTTACTACATCTGGTTCTTGTAAATTAAATCCTTTAATCTTATTAATTCTATATTGTTGGTCTTGAATATTAATTTTATCATTTAATCTTATATCCTTATATTCCTCAGGTGTAAAGTATAAATCTAATGTTACTTTTTTAGATTCATTCCAATACAATCCTGCTATATAATTTGCCCAATATGATTCATAAGCTGTTTGTGCTACATTTTCTGCTACATCATAAGGTGAAGCATCAGGAATAAATTGAGTATATGTGTTATCAAAGTGTAAGTTAAATAAATTTAATTGATTACCTAGTCCTGATACATTGGCAATTGTAGAATATACCCCCCCATTATATTGGATTGCTGTTCCTGGGTCACCTATGTAAATACTACCACTAGCAGCATTAGCTAAATCGTTATTAGGTAATCTATATCCTATACGTGGTTTAAAGTTAAATGATTTTAGACCTGAATTATCAAATTTATATAAATGAGGTAAATAATCATCACTAACACTTAAATTATAAGTTGGTAAACCATCTGTAGTTACTGAACCTGATGCTAACATTGTTCCCATAATAATAGGTGAGAAGAATGTTTTTATTTTTCTTGTGCCTTGAGGTACTGTACTATTTGATACTAATTGAATAGTTCCAAATGGTAAGTTAGGTTGGTTATCTTGAGTAATTTTACTGAATCTATCATTATCACTACTATTTCCTATAAATGTTTCTTTTGCTTGTTCAGCAATAGGTGTTGTAATTGATATTCTTTTAGCTGTATCAAATTTATCTGTCCAATCGATTACTCTACCATTAAGCATCCAAGTATCAAATGGTTCTAATGTTATACTTTGATTTTGGTTTGGAGTTGGAAAAGCAACCATATTAAATTGCTCTAAAAACCCTTTAAATAAATCTAATGTTTTAGTATTGGCATCAAATTGTTGTGCCATATCAATAGGTGCATTTGCATATGATACAGGTGTCCCAATAACATTAAAGAATGTATCTGCTACATCGTATATTGTAGTTGCAGCAACAGAATTATTACTATTATTCTGGAATGTTAAAACCATTTCTAATGTATCACCTACATTTAAATTAGGTATCTCAAATGCACCAACCTGCGTTACATTTTGATTAGAATTATATGTAAACGGACCTACTAAATATCTTAATGTTGCCCCTGTTGCTGCATCAATTACTTTTATTCCTGTTCTGTATCTAGCTGTTCCTCCACTAGGTATTTTAACATCAAAGTTAGTTGAAAAACTAACATTATAAGCACCAGCTAAGGGTACTACATATTTGTGTGTCCCATCATTAAAGTTACTATTTGGATCAAATGTTGATATATGCTCTATTGTTAATTCATATTGTGCAAATGACCCTTGTGAACCAATTGCTTGATTACCTGATAATGAAGATGATATTTGTTCATTTGATGCACCCGCAGATGTAGGACCTAATGTTTCTCTACTTTTAGCTAACACATAAACATTTTTAAATGCTTCAGTTTCTAAATTAGCAAATGATGATGTATAAGTAAATCCTGCTTGATCACATATTACATCTAATAATTCTTTAGCTCTAATTGCTGGTAATAATTGTTGGTATTGTAATGGTGTTGATTCGTTATCGATTGAGCCTGTAGCATTAGCAATACCACTGAATTGTATAAATGGTAATGAACCACTTGGGTCTAAAGCAAAATATGCTTCTCGTCCATCATTACCATAATCAACTAATGGGTAAAATACAGCACCTGATAAAGGTAAATCCCCTATATTGCTACTACCTGACCAACTACCAGTTATAAATTCTACCGATAAATTATGATTTAATGAGCTAAAATCACCATTAACTACGAATGCGCTATCTAAATTACTTGTAAATTGTATTGCTTGGTCTACTACTTGAACTTTGTAAGTAACATATCCATCTACACTTGTTATTACTTCTAATAACTGCATATTACCTGCTAATATTTCGTCGCCATCTAATAATACTGAAGCGTCAACAAAATTATATAATGCTGGGGTATCTGTAGCTCCAATTTCATATGCATTTTTAAAGAATACATTATTTTTCTTAGTGCCTGGTAAGTCAAATGTTTGAGAACCAACACCAAATAATACTCCAATTCTTGAATTATCGAATGCTGATATATCTAAACGTAATGGGATATTAGAATCAATGTCTAAATCCGTTACTACGTTCTCATATGTTACTCTTAATACTAGATCCCTCATTATGTTCTACTTCTTGGTTTATTAGAAAACTCATACTCAATTTCTACTTGGTATTTTTTCTGTCCTTTTTTGTTTGTCTTATATTCAAACTTACTATTAGTAAGATTAATAGGAACGAATGTATCATCTACTTGTAACATTACATTGGGTGATGTAAATAATTCTTGATAGAAATTCTCTATCGCAAAATCACCTAAATAATTACTATGTACACCTGCTATATAATCAGTGCTAATTTTATATTTGTAATCTTGTTTTAAATAATATTGTTCAAATCCTCTATTGTATGGTGAGTAAGGTGCTGTTGATGTATTATAGTTAACATTTACTGACATAAATTCATTACGTTCATTTATTACAGCATTTTTATTTGTTGTTGTATTTAATCCTATAAAATCCCATACACCCCATTTATTAATAAAAGCAAAGTTACTTCTAGTTTCCCAAGGACAAGGTTCGTCTCTTCTCCACCAATTTATAGATGATTCATTAATTTGTAATTTTAAGAAATTCCATTCTACACTAGTGTCTAACGTTGGTAAATTAGCTGGAAATAATGGTCCTGAACAAAATGGTATATTTGCACCTGAACCTGAATTAACTAAACCTGTAGAAAATCCATTTAATTCTGAACCACTAAATGATGCACTAGAATTTGATTGTCCTGTTTCTAATGAAGATGATAATGGACTAAAATAATATAAACTAACTGCATATTCACGTCCTGTGGAACCTGATGGATTTATTGAACCTGATATATTAAACCACGATACAATACCTAAATCATTTTCACTTACTCCTCTAAATCTATTTTCTCCTTGTAATGCTAAGTTATCATATGGACGCTCATTTGGTAATTGTTCTAATTGATATTGGGGCCAATTAGTTAATATTGTTTTTGTTTTATCAAATCCTCTGTAATTTGGGTTTGAATCTGTCCAGTTAACTCTAATGTCTTGAGCATTCCAATTCCACGATTGAAAACTACCTGTAGCTAAAGGTGGTATAAATGGTATTTCATTTAATGAAAAATCTTCTAATGTTGGGTATGCTTCTAATGCTTGGCCTATAGTAGAACCTGAAACTTCATTAGCTTCTATTTCATATGGTGTAGCACTACTTTGACCACTTACATTTATTACATTACCAGGAAATAAAGGATATTGACCAGAACTAACCAAAAAAGAAGATCCCGTATAATCACTAGCTGAATAATAAGCATTAAGGGAGGGTGCGGTAAATGATGCTGTTGGTACAGCATTTAATTGTACTCCATATAAGTTACCTAAACTACCTGTAAAAGAAGCTGTTATAACTGTTTGTTGTGAAAATGATGGTGGAGCGGAAACATACCCTGTACTAAGGACTGATACTTGCTCACTCATATTGTATATATCTAAGGAATACCTATGTGCTAGGTTATTTGATCCTGGGATTTTAACTTCAAAGTAATACTCTCCTGGGTTATCATAATAAGTTAAAGAACCACTACCATAAGATTGTAAAGCAGAAACACCATTAATAAATAAAGATGCTGTTACAAAGTATACGCTTGCTGGATCTAGTTCATTATACCAATAATTTACACTACCTGTTTCACTGGTTGAATATGGTGGTGCAGCTGATGAGGAATTAAAGAAACTATTACTCCAAGGTTCCCATACCATTCTACCTAATGATAATACTGTGCCTGTTACTGCTGGGTCTCCTATACCACCATTTCCATTGTATATTGTTACTGATGATGAAGGTGATGTTCCATATTCTTCTCCAAATTTAATTATAAATTGTGAATATGAATTTATTATACTATTATCTCCATTACCATATGAGGCAGTAGGATGTTGAATGTATAAAGTATCGTCTACTGTTAATTGTGATCTAATAGGAACAGCAACATTGAATATAGCGTGTCCTGTCTCGTTAGCAGGTTGTTTTATTCGTTGAATTAAATTACCAGCATGATCTTCTATATCACAAACAAATTTATATTGAGGAAGTGAAAAATTAGTAGTAGTTACACTATACAATAATTTAGTATACACAGTATTTAATTGTGTAGGTTCCTGAATTATGGTTATGGTTCTTGGTGTTCCTGCCATTATCTTCTAGTTGTTGTTATGTTACTCAATTCCCACTTAATATCGTATTGAAATACCTTTTGCTTAAATTTATTGGTTCTCCAAGTGTAACTAGCGTTTTTAATTCGTATTGGTTCAAATCCACTTGGTGAAGTAGAACGTTCACTATAAAATTGATTTGATTCTATATCAGCTAAATTACTTAATGTTTCATTTTGAATGAATACAGATGGTGACTCAATTAATTCAGTTAACCAATCACTTAATTCTTGATCTAAATAATCGGTTGTTACTTCAAATTCGTCAGTATATGTAGTTGAATATGTGTCTTTACCACGTTTATTAGCGTCAAATATTGCGCCACTACTTGTATTCAATGTCTGCCATGGTAATTGTGGTTGCGTGTAATTTTTACGTGTTATTTTAGATGATTTCTTTACTGGATTGTTTACATTGTAATAATCCATTACTCCATATTTGTTAATAAAAGCGAATCGTGTTCTACCTTTTATTCTTCTACTATCCGCATCGCCTGGATTTGTTCTAGTTAAATTTTGATCGTAATAACTACATTCCTCGTTTAATAATTCTATTACCCTATTCTTTGGATGAGTACTACCACTAACAAACTCAAAATTATATTGTATTTTAGTCCAACTTCCAGTTATGTAGGAGGCTGCTGTTGCATTTGAATTTGCTAAATTAGCAGGACCAATTCCTATATGGTATAATGGAGCTAATGTCCTATCATTTTGAGTATCAAAATAACTATTATCAGTGTATACTATTGTGCTACCAGAGTATATTGAAGCAGATACCTCAAACCCCTCATTATATTGCCCATCAGTTATCATTGATATGGTTTCAAAATCATAAGGAAATACTTTTTTAGTTGGTGTGCCTGCTGGGTTAGCATTAACAATTCCACTTAATGTAAAGTTAGGATCGTTAGTTAAAAATGGTGTTGCATTAGCTCCATTTAAAGTTGCATACCATTGAGATTCAGGCCAATTATAAGTTAAATTACTATATTCGTTTACTGCAGGTATTAATGTACCCAATTTATCAGCTGAACCACTAAATGATGCTGTAAAATTAGGCTCACCTACATTACCATTACCATCGTATTGAACAATTGAACCACTAGGAGAATCAGCATATTCCTCTCCCATTATTATTTTAAATTTAGCAGCATTTGTAAATGAACCAACACCACGTATTATGGTCATTGGCGTATCATACGTTAGATAATCGCTTGCTATTTTAGCTATGTCCACCATACACAAACTAGCACTTGGTGCGGTTTTAATACGAGTTAAACGTGCTGATGATCTTTGAGGAATATAAATGTCTGTTACTAATTTAAATTGTGCTGCTGATGCAGATGGAGATGTTACAACAAAAGGTAAATTATTTGTCGTAGCATTAACTGCAAATGGGGATGAAATTAAATCTAAACTTGGTGTTGCTGACATATTATGTTACTTTTCCTCCGGTTTTTGTAAATACCACATTAATATTATTTATTAGATCGGCTTCTACTCCTGCTGTTATTGCTGCTGTTCCAAAATTGGAGGCAGCATTTGTAATTGATTCTAATATAAATGGTTTTTTAGAATATTTTGTAGCACCTTTTTTAGCTATACTTTTAGCTATCGCCCAAGCAAAATTACTAGGTGATTTAAATGTTGAGGGTACAGGTATCTTCTTACGTTTAATCCATCCTTCAATTGGTCTAATTGGAGGCATTCCACCTGCACGTCTTGCTGGTCCACCATCCTCAAGTAACTCACCATACCATAATAAAGACACTTGTAGCGTTTCTACATCTTGATTTTTAATAAGAGTAGATGTAATTGAACGAGCTAAATCACCTGTATTAACAGATCTATTCTCGAACAATTGATTTTGCATTTCATCAACTATACGTTGTCCAAAATCTTTTAACGCTATGTCTAAATTATCTGTAGTCACTTTTATACTTTAGGAAAATTACAATAATCGTAAATACCACTTTCTGTATACTGAATTGTAGCTACATACCCATATACTCGATCCATAAATGCCTCTAATGTAGGTGTAATTGATTGTATATCATAAGATACACCATTTGATTGATTATCGCTTGGTGGCCCCCAGTTTAAGTAGCCTCCAAAATCATATAATACTTGTTCCATTTTAGACATTACACCTTCTGGTGATTGGTTACTTAATTTAGGAACATCTAAAGCATATAATTCGAATGATAATATTCTTAATCTAGTATCTTGTGAGTATCCAGGGCTTTGTAATGGTCTTAGAAAGACATAGGGATACTTAATGTTTTGAGATGATGCATCTAAATAATCAATGCTACCAAATGCAAATGAATTAACATACAAATGAGCATCTGCTGCATCTCTAAATGTTTGTACTATACTTTCTAATGATGTCATTACTCTTCTATTTTAGTTTTTTTTACTATTACAGCATCTGGATCACCTTTAGTGATACATTCTTTAACCAATGATAATTGAACCATTAGTTGTGCTGCTATACGATTAGGATCAAATCCTGCTATGTGTCTTTTCCACACTTCTCTTCTATCTGCTTTATTACAATTGCATGCCATAATTTATGTTATTTAAGTCTTACTCTATTTTTATTTGCCTGTTGTTTTTCGGCTTGTATTTCTAACATTCTATAATCTTTTTCTATTGCTAGATAATTTAAGACAAAACTAAAATTTAATTCAGTGATACTGTTTCCCCCAGTGATGGAGAGTATATTTGTCTTGGAAAGAGAATATATTGTCGCAAACCACCCCCAATGTGAGTTAAAGCTTCCATTGTCGTTGTCTTCGCTATTTTCATCATCGTTCTTTCTGCTACTGGTCTCTCCAAAGAGGTCAGAGAATTTAGATAGTGTAGACTGGCGGTTGACAAAAAAAAACTTAATGCTCCTAATGCTAATGGTACTGGTAATTCTTTCATTACATTAGAATCTACAACTCTATCGTCACTATTATATTTTTTTATTTTATACCATTTAAATACGTTGTCTACTTTATTTTTAGATATTTGAACATTATGTTTTACATTCCAAATAAAATTGTCAAATTTATGACTTTTAACTTCACGATATAGTACCGCCATAATTTCGTGTAAGTTAACATTTGGTTTTTTACATAGGTTCTCTAAATCAATAAACTCGCCTAATGACATAGTTGATATGTCTGCATACCCATAGGTTTTATCATTTAATTTTATTAATGGATAAAATTGTTCTTGAGTATCAATTGCACTATAATCTCTAGCTACCCTACCTAAATCTGTTATATCCCATGTTTTTAATTCATCACGATCTATACCTGTAAACACATGAATCGCTTCTATTAGTTTACCTAATTCACTTAGGTGTTCTAGATTTTGAAGACGCTGATACCTATCAATTGACAAATACTCAGGTATTTCTAATTTATAATTTTTCTTCATATTACCCATAAATATTGTTTTTTATTAATTAGGATTTGTTACATAACTCCAAATGAGGGTTTAACTGCCCTTTGAGCTGGACTAATATACATTGCGTTTGTTCGTATTTGATTTCTAGCATGGTTTGCTAACATAATAGCATCAGCAATATCATCGTGCATACCATTTTGATGGGTGAAACTTAATTTACCATTAGTAGATAATTTATATGTGTATAGTGATAATTCTTTATAACATTCTGGTTCAAGTTCCTTAGTTGGTAATTCAATTATACCTGCTTCTAAATCACTTATTAATGTTCTTACTATTGTTGTTTTATTATCTTGTGTTGTTGTAAATCCTCGTATACGTCTATTTCTAGGTAATATTAAATCTCTCATAGCCGCACCTATACCATTTTCCTCTACATAACCACCTTCGATTCTAAATCTGGATAATATGTCATTAAATCGATTAGCAATTGTGTTTATGTTTTCACCTCGTAGTCTATCAATTAATAATACCCTACCTGCTTCATTCATTATAGTTAACACTGAATAATCATTACTTAAACCTGTATCAATTCCACAAAAGCATCTATTTACTTTATCCCCATTAGTATATTGAGTTACTATACAAGCATTATCTACTCCTCTAAATACCTCACTACCCGCATCAGTGAATTCAGCTAAATATTCTTGTCTAAAAATATCATCAGGTAATGATTTACGTTGCTCAGCAATGAATGATTGGTCTATATATGGGTTATCCGTTGATTGCCCGCGAAACGAAATGTATTCACTACTATCGTCGATACCCTTAAGGTAATACTTATAAAACCAATTTTTAGACTTAGGTGTAGATATAATTAAACATTTTTTACCAATAGCAGTTAACGTAGGTAATATGGCTGTTTCAAAACCACGTTCATTAACATAGGCTGCTTCATCTACAACCATATAATTGAATGAAAATCCCCTTACACTATCTGGTCGTTCACTACTTAAGAATTGTACTGTTGAACCATTAATAAATTTTAATGTTAATTCTGCTTTATTTGATGATTGGATAATTGAATGGGAGGCATCTGATAATTCTTGAAATACCTTCTTGGCTTGATTGTATATAGGGCTAATCCAACATCCCTTTTGATTTGATTTTCCTAATAACCAATATAGTAATAGATTTTGTCCTAATAATGATTTACCCCACTGTCTTGAGGTAACTACTGTTCCAAATTTATGTTCGCTATCACTAAAATTATTTATTACTTGCTTTTGCCCTTGATGTGGTGTGAATAATGTTATGTTCATTTATCCCAAGTATTATGTTTACGTCTACGCTGGATTATAATATGTGGGTTATATGGTTTTATTGCTGTCCATTTATTATCTATTAATTTATAATGTTCGCCGTTACCATAGTTATCTTCCCATTCCACCATTACATTATTACTATCGTAGGTTATTTTTCTATAATAACTTCCGGTCGTGAATAAATCAATCCCCATTTAATATTCTATATATTTCTCTATCTTGTTCTAATTCCTTCTGTGCATTAAGCATCAATTGCGCTTTTTCATACTCTTCCTTAGCTACAAACTCATATTCTAAGTCAGTAAGTGTTTCCATTAGAGTATTATAGAAATCATCATATGTCAGTTGTTTCGGTTTCAGTATCGCCCCAATTTAATTTATAGTTATTCTGAATATTTACTTGTGTTTGTGGTTGTTCTAATCCTCTCCATTTACCCATTATCTCAATTACTTTACTTTCGTTATAATTTGATTTATTAATAGTATCAATTAACTTATTTAATATAGGGATAATAGTTTGAATTTGGTCAGGATGGGAATCTAACTCGTCTTGTAATGCCTTAATAAAGGATAAAGACATTTTCTTAGTGTTTTGATTATCCTTTTTAACTTGTAAAATACCATCAACAGCTTCTTTATAAACAACATCTAATTGTGCTTCAATAGCAGACAAATATGCTTTACGTTCTTCTTCCTTTGATTTTTTTATTATTTCTCCTGCTTTAGCAAAGTCGGCATTTGCTTGACCTTGAGATAAATTATATTCTTTATCGTATATCTCAATCCACTTTTTTAATGATGTATTAGGTGTTTGTCTGTATTTAATACAACGTTCAATACGAGCATTGTAATCAGCATCACTATTTTTTCTACCTTCCATTTGTATATTTTTTTACTGCGTCATATATTAAATCGGCTTCTTCACCGTCATATTGACTTTGCCATTTCCTATAGTCGTTATATTTTGCTTCATCATAAAATACTATTATAACCATTTTATCAGCTGGGTCATAATCTAATTCTAAATCTATTTCTTCACCTTCAAATGGTTCATCGTCGTTATCTTTAGTTTTTGTTTTAGTCATGTTTTTAAATAACACAGCTAATTCCTCGTCATCAAATCCCCAGTTATCTAATTCGTTTTTAGTAAAATGTTCAGCTAATGATTCTAAATCCCATTCGCCGGTATTTCTATTTAACCTAATGTTTAACTCGCGTTCTTGTTCCTCATTTAAATTAACATATACCACAGGAACTTCAGTATAACCCATTTCTTGAGCTACTTTTAAACGTTGGTGTCCACCAATCAATATATTTTTTCTATTAGGATTATCGTTGACTACGATTGGGTTAACAAATCCAAATTTAGTTAGTGAATTTTTTATATTATCTTTTTGTTCATCAGTTAATATCCTTGGATTATATTCTGCTGGATTTAATGATGCAATTGGTATGTTTTTTATCTCCACGGTAATACTATTTTTTTATTTAATAATTCGTTTTTATAATTATTTCTCCATTTAACATAATTGGATACGACTTCAGTATTCACGTCACCTTCGTTATTATTTATTTCTGCTGCCTTATGATAATTTTGTTTAAATTGTAATATACTAGGTAATTTGACTAAGTTAAAATCTGGTAATGCAAATAATATTTCTTGTAATTCTGTAGCATATGCATCTGATAAATGTAAGTCTATTCTATCGTATTTAAAGTATAATTGTGATAGTTGTTTTTTGACTTTTAATGCCCAACGTTGTTTTGATTCATCATTTATAGTTGGTGCAGAACGTTGAAAATTACTCGATTTAGTTAAAGTCATGTTATACGGCGCTATAATAGTGTCCCTACTTATAATACCGTATTTTAACGATAATATCATATAATCATCATAGTAGTCTTTAATAAAATGTATTTGATGTTTATATTGAGGAGAATCACTATACATTTCCTCGGCACTACATTTGTAGTCCTTTTTTTTTGCTTTACAAGATATAATTGCTAATTTTTTATTTTTCATTTTATTGTTAGTATATTAAATTTTCAAATTCAAGTCCTCCATAAGGCACTTCTTCTTTAACCCAAGGCATAAATTGTAAAATATTTTGTTGTTCATATAACCATTGGTTATCTTTAGTATTCTTAATGTTAAAATCTTTAGGTAAATCTTTGTTTAATACAAATGTGTAACCACCTCCTTGCTTACGTTTCTTATCTGTAATCCAAGAGTTAGATAATAATATATGTTTACCTTTAGATTTAACAAGTTCTAAAGTAGCTTTTTTATCTTTATTTGTTTGTTTACCCATTGGAAGTATAGTTTTAACTTCTTCTTCAATGTTTAATGCTTTAATAGCTTCATCAGCATATTGACTTTCGTATTTACGAGCATCTATTTCCCATGGAGCATCTATATAACGAACAAACTCACGTTTACCATTCCATATACCTGAAGTGTAATCATTAGTGTTTCTTATTTTACGGCCACGAACACCTGCATAATCACTTAACATACCTTTCTTATATTGAACTGCATGTCTCATCTCGTGACCTAATACCTTAATCATTGTAGCAATACTATGCCCATATAGGTTTCTAAAGTTAATACGAACTTCTTTATCATTACTATCACAATAAAAACCAGCATGGAAACTATCGTGTCCATAACTACATTCTCTAGAGAATACTAAGTTAGTAGTTGTGTTTAATTTTTTTTCTAAATAATTGTAAGCTTTAGTAAGTAACTCTACTGCTACTTCTTCTTGTCTGTTTCTTGTAATTAATCCTGCTTTTGCCATAACCTTTATTTTAATTTATTTATTTATTATTATAATATTTCAACATTTAATGATTCTAATATTTCAACAGCCTCATCAGCATCAAAATCAAAATCCATATCAAGTAAATCCTCATTATCACCTTCGAAACCAATTACGTAAGCAATCATTTCTAACCACTCTTCAGTTCCCATTTCCATTTCAGTGTACTCTGTAATCAAGATGAATTGTTTAATTAAATTTTTCATTTCGTGTTTTTCTACTTTTTTCATAACTTTTATTTTTATTTATTTATTTGTGGCATTATTGCCGTTATTATTTATATGGTAAATGTAACATCCTTTTACGCGGGAGCCAAACATTTTCCAACATACTTTTAATTATTTTATATGATTATACATTTTTCGTTAGGCCATTGTAAATGAACCGTTCCATCTATAATTAATTGTTTATGACTACAATCATGTATGTTATTTGCCTTAACAAAATTAAGTAAACGTATATATGTGTCAGGTTTAATCATATGGTGTTTAGTAAGGTTATTTTTTGTAACTGCATTTTTAAGGAAGTCTTCACACGTAAATCCCTCTATTAATTCCCATACTCTACCATTATAATTTTCTAAACCTTGTGTGTAATTATAAGCATCATCTACTCCCTTTTTATTATGTAATTCTGGTAGTTTAGTTGTGTTAATGAAGTATTGAGTGGTTTGTGGGTAGAAATCCTCCTTAGCTATTCTATCTATATTGTAATCATACTTTGTCATTCCACCATAACCAATTCCATTCCAATAATAAAAATCAGCCTCAGGTAATTCCTTATCTTCTAAGAATTCAGGTGTAAATAACATATCATCATTTACTTTAAATAACCACTCTATATCATTTTCTTTACAATAATCAAATACAGCACCATCTAAATCGAGCGTACCAAATGTATGCGATCTGTTCTCGTCTAAATCAATGAATTTAACATCTGGATAATATTTTAACCATATCTCGTGATGACGTAGTATTAATGAATTAAATCGTTTATCTAACCAAGGCATATCAACATAATTTGCTGCTACAATAATACCTTTAAAGTTGTCAAATATTTCTTTATTTGTGTTAATATATTGTTCTAATGATTCTAGTTTTGTATCACTGGATATATGTGCTATTACTCCTACAAAACTTTTGTTAATTAATTCTAATTTAGTCATTTCTTTTATTTATATTATTTAAGTACTCTTGGCGTTTATCACAACCACAATCTTTCTTATCTACGAATTTATAAAATACCCATTGAATTCCTGTGTAATAAGTTATTCGTTCTATTAAGTCACCTAGTTTAATCCATGTAATCATATTTGTTTGGTCCTTTTTCTTTATTATAGTCTTTTCTTTGGTTTTTTCTATACTCATATTGTAATTCTTTTCGTTTTTCTTCTAACTCTGCTTGTTTAGCGTTCCACAGTTCAAAAGTCTCATCATATTTACCTCTTTGTTCTTCAAGTGCTTTCATAACTTTATCTTTATTCTCTAATTTTTTCTTTTTTAAATAACGTGAATCCATTAAATCATTTTAATATGGGATTTATTTTTAGGTTTAGGTTGGTCTACTACTTTATAATGAACATATAGATTGATATAACTATTACCTTTAAATGGTTTTGTTCTGCCGTGCTTCTGGCGTGCCCCTTCATAGTAAAGAGATTGTCCTGCTTTTAATTCTATAGGATACATTTTAGTATTTTCTAATTCTAATTCTATTGGCCAATCGTGGTCTTTAAAATAAGTTATACTAAAACTTACTTGGTGTGTAGAAACACGATCACGATGAGCTTTCAATACAGCACCTTTACCATATTCTCTTAATCCATACACGAAGGTAGGTTCTAATTTTTGACCTGATAATTTTTCAGCAATTGGTAAGTATATTTGGTGAATTTGATTTCGTTGAGCTGGGTAATCATCTAATGAATATAATTTTGACATTCCATTTATTTCTGTAATACCTGTTTCTTGTTTACCCTTATTCTTTTGCTCCATCATTATCGAAGTAATAATGTTAGTTACCGCTGATGGTGTGTCAATTACGTGATATTCAGCATTACTATATTTTGGTGGTAACCCTTGTTGCTCAGCCATATGTTCATTGTATAAACGTAAGTCTTCAGTATAATCAAATTCTCGTTCTCTAGCCCAAAATGTTAAAATATATTTTTTACCTACAGCTACTCTATCTCCACTATGTTTAGAACGTACATCTGGTTCTCCTTTGTCATTTAAATTATCCCAAGCTAAAGCGGTTCCTGTAAATGGCATAAATGATTGATTTATATTGGGGAATGTAGTGCTACCTCCTTCTAAATCATAATTCAAATATATCATTAATGTTTTAGTTCTATTACCTGACCCTAAACCAAATTTAATTAAGTTTGGGGCATCAAAACCATCGTAATGGTCTTCGAATTTACCTCCAACACCATAAACTTGTGCTTGTACTGGTTCAATGTTAGCTACTGGTACACCTAAATGTTTAGCTACCTTATTTTTAAGGTCCATAACAATTTTTGTACAATCACATAATGCTACTGTTTCTGATATTCTAGAACTATTTTGTACCTCTTGACCATTTAAACCTATTGTTGAAGATATCTTATCTGACTTATCTATTAATTTAATGAATTTATTTGCTTCATCAAATGTAATAAATTGAGGTAGTATTTCTAAATTATAATCATTTTGGGGTTTTTGGCCCATTAACTCTTTTACTGAAATGTTTTTTTCCATGTTTTTTATCATTTAAAGGTAATTCATTGTTTATTAAAAAATCTATTCTCTCAATATCAGCATATTCACCCCTTTCAGGTGTTTTTTCTTTAAAATGTAATCTAACCATTTTATTATTTTGTTTTAACATTTTGAAGTTCTTTTAAATACTCTCGAACTTGGTTTCTGATGTATCTTCTGTATTGAGGGTTCATCTCTTTAAATACATCATATACTTCATCTCTAACACCAGATTTGGTAAATACAAATGTAATTTTTTTACGACCCAAGGCTTTAATGGTATCCCATTTAAAATAGATAATTGTACCTAATACTGATAATACTGAAGTTGAGGCTAAAAGTAGCCAGTAAATTTGTTCCATATTATTTTAGTTTTTCTTTTAATTTTAATAATGCTAATTTTATATCTTTAGATAATCTCCAAGTTGATATCTGGGTTGTTTCACTTATTTCATCTAAACGTTTCCCTTTAAAATAATGTTCATCAATTAAATAACGATCGTAATAATGAAGTGAAGATACGATATCTCTTACATTATCCAAATTCTCTTCCCAAATATTTTCTTCATCTGGATTATCATTACCAATCATAGGGGTATAATCAAAATTGGTAATTAATTCTCTATGTGATTCCATTTTCATCCTGATTTGTCTATAGAAAGGAGATGTAGAGGATTTAACTGATAGTGACATTGACTTAGTTAAATATTTCTCTAGTGATGAAGCATTTTTAGATGGAGTAGTAACGATATCATATTGCTTATCAATGTCCATTTTCATGAAGTATTCTATGACTATGGTTAAGAGATCCTCAGCCCAATTGTCTGAGTTATAAGAACATATACGTTCTGAATTTGCAACTAATCGAGGGTAAATAAAGGCTAATTCCTTATCTACCACTGCCTTTTTTTTATTATTGCAGAGGTTCTCTTGTTCCATTGTGATATTAATATACGAAGGGTATTAAGGTATTCCTAATTATTCTAAAGGTAACGTTTAAACGTTTAAACCTTATCAAGCCTCTATTACCACCCCTATTCGCTCCAGTTATAACTATTGACTTAGGTATTGAAAATACAAAGGTATAAACAACGCTTAAAATTTTACAAGCTGATAGCCCGGGTATAAAAAAACCCAATTTTTATGTTTTTTACTTTGAACTTATACTTATTACCCTTGGGAATCACACCCCCTAGCATCGTAACTAGGTATTTAATAAGATTTCATTCATTTCAAGGACCTCACTATTTGTGAGTTCTTACACCATTTGAACGTTTATACATTTAAGCTGGGTCTTATAGCATCACCTAGTATCCAGCTGAATGACTGTTCATATTATACATACTAATATAAGAAAGAAATTAAACGTCTCCAAACAATCTTATAGAAGAAAGCGAAAGCAAAACCTCTGTAGAAATTTTGCTATTTTCACTTCACTAAATAAATAAACGAACGCTTATGAAACGTTAGTATCAATATACGAAGTGTATTTGACTAAG
>Ga0099848_1000533_pt1 | contig 18057 bp, 7 predicted proteins | sample CB_VirMetaG_3_FD_78179 | JGI IMG/M metagenome (GOLD analysis project Ga0099848, IMG submission 78179) | Freshwater to marine saline gradient viral communities from Chesapeake Bay - CB_1508_1S Viral MetaG | ecosystem: Environmental > Aquatic > Marine > Coastal | place: USA: Chesapeake Bay...
ACCGCCGTTGATAATTACATCATTTCCATTCTCAACTAATAAATCTCCCGATTCAATAACTGCACCCTCATAGAAAGTGGTTAATCCATTTTCGTCTATATCTACAGCAGGGGTAGATATACCTGCTTCATAGAACGCGGCAATCTTTTGTTTCTGGGTTCCTGATACTACTGTATCTTGTCCCGCACTTACAAGCAAACGATAATTTGGAGTAGTTGAATAATTCTGTTTGGTTCTTAATCCAATATAAACACTTTGATAGTAATCGCCTCTTGTGTTGTACAAACTCTGTGTTGTAGTTCCATCCCATAACATATAGATACTACCGCCTAAACCGATCTGTGATCCACCTGAGATTTGAGAACGAGATTGTCCTGATGCTAAATAGAGGTTACCACCCTTACCGCTTCCGGTTGTTAAACCGGTTTGAGCGTTTCCTGGCTTAATCAATAAAGAGTTACCTGATCTGCTAGCAACTGATGCAGAGTCGGCAACAGTGATTTGTCTTCTTTCTGTGTCAGGATCGCCTGCAGCAGTAACATCAACGTGTTCCCAGTTTATGTAACCAGGATCAGCTCCAGCTCCTGTCTTTTTTAATTCTATATTAGAACCATAAACTGAAACAGAGCTTGATGTAATCTGTGTCATTGCGCCTGATCCACCAGGTTGCCCAAAATGAGCCCAGTTATTTGAATCAGTTGCCCATGCGGCAAAAGACCAGTCTCCTGAGAGACCTACATAACCACTAGCATTAAAACTATAAGCAGCATAAGCACTAGCGCTTGTAGGTACCGGTGCAGTATATTGAGCGTTTAATGCTCCTGTAAATGTTTTGATTAATCTTCCAAGAATAGTATGATTAGTGCTGTTATAAGAAAGATACACAGCACCATTAATATTAGAAGAATTAATTACAGTATTAAATGCAGTGTTTAAGTAAACACCCTTGGATGCAAATGTTGTTAATTGAATACCATATGTTGCATCACCAGGGGTAACAGCAATTTGACCCTGTAGAACATTAGTACTTTCATAACCTCTAATATAGATTGTACCACCAGCTGAAGTATCCCATGATCTTCTATAACCTGTAATATAAACTGCTTCTGGGCCAAATCCCTGATCTCCATTAGTTGGAGCAGAAACTGTTTGTCCAACATAAACAGTTCGAGCTGCTGTAAGATCCATTCCCTTATCAGTAAAATATGTCTGAAGACCATAATCAGTGGCTGAAGTTGAATCTTTAACTTGATAAATTCTTAGACCATCATTTACAGTTAATTGGAGCTGCATCATATCAGTGATGGTAGTTGTATTGCTACTGTCTCCACCCGAAAGAACGATGTTAGGTACTCCACTTATGTTATTCAGAGAGTGTACAAAAAGACTTCCTTTTTCAACAGAAATCTGATTGAGATAAGTATCGTTAATTATATAGTTTTCTGTGCCACTGTAGCTTGGAAAACCAGTTGGATATGCACCTATTAAAATTGCTGGAATTTCATAGTTTCCTGATGAATCTGTAAAGAGCTGATTCAGCGGAGGTGCAAACTCTGCATCATAACTTGTAAACTTGGATGGGCCTTGTGAACCTGCATACGCCCAACCTGCAGCTTGTCCCTGTGATCCTTGTGCACCACCAGTACCTTGCGCTCCCTGTGCTCCTTGTGCGCCTTGAGGTCCAGCCGGGCCCGCAACACCCTGTGCACCTTGTGGACCCGCAGGCCCTCCTCCATTGAGAATAACCTGATCAAAATTGTAATTGATCTTATCAGCTGCACCTGAAATAGTGTCAGATGCGTAAATCTCTTTTATAGTTATGGGCATTCTCTTTTATTTTTTTGATAATGTTACGCTTAAACCCACAGAATAATCATAACCCTTATCTATATTATATATTACTTGGAAATCAAGACTGTTTGGGACGGGAAACTGAATACCAGCATTTTTATCTACTACAAATCCAGCGGCTATTTTTTGTGCATTATCTAATTGAAGTGTGTTATATGTAATTGTACCAGTACCTGTTACTTTTTTAATGTACAAATTGATACTATCAATTTTATAAACTGGTAAAATATTGTTTGTTATATATGAATTAACGTCATCTGCGATTGATTTTTCATCAGAATAACTGTAAAGAGGATTTACATACTTCTCAAAATATGTATAAATTTCATTAAAGAAATAACTTGTCGCCGCTTTATTAACTAAGGCATAAAGATCTAAAGTTAAAGGTAACCCATCTCCTTCATACATCACATCACCTGTAACTAAAGTATTATCAGTTAATGCATTCTTATTAAATGGAGATGGATTAAACGTTTGTAAACTAATAGTTTCAGGCGTCTTCATGATTTTTGAAGCCATAAAAGACTTCTTTTCAATTTGACTACGAGTTCCTGCTTTTAGTTCAAATTTTCCAGATGAAAAATTCCTAATAAAATATCCTGGATCCCAATTGGATCTGAAAACATAAAAATCTCTTTTATCAATTGCAACTTCTGATATAAGTGGATATAAAGGTTTATACGCAGATTGAGTTGAAAGCTGTATGACTGACCCAGGGGTTTGTTCATTTACTTTGTGGTAGAACAAATTTGAAATGATTCCAAACGTAGGATCACTAATATTCAACTGTGTATTTTTATATCGGAAGTATGCTTTTACAGATTCTTCATATGTGCTTCCGGTTGGAATGAATTCACCCACGTAAGGATCATGAAATTTAAAAATATCTGTAAATATTGGAGCGTATAAACCAAAATGTCTGTAAAAAGGAGTTATTTGAAGGTTTTGATTTAAGAACAATCTATATCCAACAGTGTCAACAAGATTAAATTGAACAGGTTTATCAGGATCCTGAATTGAAGTTAAGTATATTGGTTTTTGAATAACGTTTGGACTAACAAGTTCAATCGCAAATTCGTTTTCAGTTTCTGTACCATTTTCACTAACAGTAATGTAATCTATATATGGAGCCCCTTCATTTACATTTGATAAAATATTTCCAAAGGAAGCCTCTAATAAGCGATCTGCAAATGCATTAAAGCCTGCATCTTCAAGAAACAGCTCAACACCTCTAAAACTATTACCTCCTAAAACAGGTGGCCATGATACATTTACCCAACTTGAGCCATTCCATTTTTGTACGGCTTGACATGTTAATTTATCTTCAGTTAGGATGCTACTTACATTGAAAATTCTGTAGTTTCCAGCAGCAGATCCTGTTGAAATTGAAAAAAGAATATTTGGATATCCTCCGGTTAAAGATCCACCGGTTGAAACACTGTTTACTTTTATTTGTCTTAAGAAATTTGGACTAGATCCGTTAAAGGTACTAGTAATACCTTTAATTACAAATTCTCCGGTTATAGTTGTTTCTGCATAGGTAGGATCTAATGCTCCATCAATTCTTGGATCCCCGTAATCAATGTTATTTCCGGTTAGAGTTTCGTAATCACAACCAGTTGCTGCCAGAATTTTGCTGTTTAAAGCATACAACATAGTTCTGTCAACTATGTTTTCTCCAAGATCAAAACAATCCTCATTGATGTATAAGTAAATAAACATAGTGATAGTTTTCCACTTCTGGTTTTCAATGAATTTTATTTTGAAGTTTGGTTCCGAACTAACTGTTGGTATTAGAATTGCAGAGAATCTGTATTCGTTAAATCTTTCATTTTTTACAAATGAAGTAGTTTTTACATCAAAATTTAAAGAAGCACTACTAGTTGCTTTTTGTTTAAAAATAATCTTTGACCCTCGAAAAAATGTTTGAGCAAATGAATCGGAATTACCACCATAGACGCTTGAGTATCTTAGCTGACGGTCTAATGCTACCTCAGTTCCATCATATAAAGTAATATTATCAACAATAAAGTATTCCTTAAATTTATCACTTATAACATCCTTAATTTCGCTTTCTAAGAGAACATCAGAAAAATAACTCCAAGATTTTTTAGCATCAGATGCTGTAAAATAATCTGGTATTTTAGATAGTAGATACCATTCATGAGTTAAAGAATTTGCATCTCTATTTTTTACATCTCCAACTGGAGCAAAGTTAAAATTACCAAACGCTCTTGACATATCAAATCGATATGCTTTGTTACGTGTGTCCTTTCCGTAATCAAAGTATCCCCATTTGTTTATAAATGGAACTACACGAGAAGAAGTTACAAGCTCTTTGGTGTAATTTTCATTTAATCTATCGTATTCGCTAGTAATAGGATTGATACTAACATTTGTATTTGTAGAAGTTGAAGAAGGTAAAAGAGGTTCTAAAGTCACGAATCCTCCATTGATATAAAAGTTTTCAACGTCTGGATGGTATGACAATGGATTTGCAGAATCTGTGTACCAATCTCTCTCAACTTCTAGCTCACCAAGATCAGAATATAAAGTGCTATAAAAATCAAAATCAAAATCTTTAACAGGTAAAATTGAAAGTCTACCATATTTTGGCACAAACAATTCATATAAAATTGCATATCCTGTAGAATTTGTGACAAGATTTCTATTATCAGTATTCACACAGTAATATGAATCTACATTTGGTATTGAAGTGTAAACAAAATCGCTATTCCTTACTGCTTCATCAACATACAGAGATATTGAAGTTATTTGTGCATAACCAGTAGATGTTTTAAGATACTTCCCAATCTGAAATCCATCTATGTTTAAGTTTGAAACCTTAATTCTAGAACTGTTGAAATTAGTTCCGCCTACAAAATTTATCTGGTTTGAAACCGCAGCTGGAAAACTAGAAATGATATTCGATTGATCTATGCCATAGTTTTGAAGAGTGATGTAAATTTGGTTAGAAGAGCTTCCTGTAAATCTTGAAATAAAATACAGAGTTGCCCCTTCTCTAACTACATCAAACGATCTGCTGTCAGGAGAAACATACTGAATTGCATTATACATTGCGCTTGCAATTTCAGTCGGTGTTCCAAACGGTGAGTAGAAATTATTTGAGTTGTCTCCGGGAGTAGTTAGATCAGATTCGGCTGATATTGTACCTTCTAAAACTCCATTTCTATAAAAGAAAATATTTGCGCCGTCGGGCGGATTGGATAAAACCGTAATCTTTGAAGATGATTTTCCTTTTGAAACTAATACTTCTGCTTTTGCATTAAAAGAAGTTTGATCAAATCCTATAAACTGTGAAACATCAATTTTTGTGTTTGACAATCTTAATTGATTATTTCCCCATCCAGATCCTCTTTTTATTTCATAAATATTGTCCTCTTTGTCACTAACATAGAAAAAAGATTCAAACTGTTGTACTTCAGATTGAGTATAAGCAGAATTACTTCCATCATAAAAGTCAGTATATTTTGTTAATGTAGCAGGATCGTAGTACAGAAGAACCCCATTTGGATTACTTATTTCAAATTTTGTATTAAGTGTATCTGACACATAATTTGTACTAGGAGGAACTGGTGTTTGATTTTTATCAGTCATAGCCCCATAATAAAACTCAGAGCCAGCTAATTGAAAAGTTCCTTCATCACATTTATTTACATATAAACCAAAATATCTGTTGATTTCATAATCATTTGCAGTTTCATCTGAAAATAAAAACTGCAAGTTCATTAGGTTCGCGCAGATAATTCCTGTTCTTTCAAATCCAGTGGTTATAAAATATTCCGTTTCAATAATTGAATTATCTTTGGTAATAAGCTGTTCATAATCGTATTCATCTGAACTTGAGAACCCTCCTTTTGAATAAGAAATACCATGCCATTTAACAGGTGTTTCTTTATCGTACTGAAATTCAAAAGGCGCCTTTGGATATCTAGGATCATTAATGTGTTTTCTAAGATATTTTCCAATCTTAGAATTTTTTGAAAGATCAAATGTTTTAATAACAGTAGAGTTATTCAGTACAAATTCAGAGAAATAACTTGCATCATTAATTTGTGCAATGTTTTGTGTTTCAGAATTTGAATGAACTTCATTTACACTTAATGGGCCATTTAGTCTTACAATAATAAAAGACTCAGGTAATTCTTCATCAAGCCAAAGGGGAGCCAAAATTGAAAAATCCTCTGTATAAGCAGTTGAAGTTAAAACTTGCGCACCACTTGCATAAGTCATTTCATACTGACCTGCGTAGTTTTCTCCTACTACTTGATTTGATGAGTTTTCTTTAACACCGAAGGCCAGATTTTTGGCAAACTGTCCCTGTTGATAAAAATTAAATATATCGTACGAATAGGAAGAGTTCTCACCAATCTCAAACGCTTTAAACTGAGAAGCTGAAATTTGGCTATTTGCGTCAAAAGATTCTAAAAACAATTTACCCGTTGAGTTAACAACAACCTTTACGTTTGTTGTAAGCTTTGGATTAGTTCTTAGAAGCTGAAAGCTAAAGTTATCAAGTATCTCTTTAGACACAAAAAAGGCTTTTTTTATTTATCTTTCTAGTGAAATGAATACTTAAATAACTCTATCTCTTCACCATAAATTGATTCTATAATTTTTCTCTCCTTTGAAGTATAAGCTTCTTTGTATGGAGTCCTGTTTGGATTAAATTGATGTTTTGTAGAAAGATCTATCTTATAACCCGTTGATTCATAAAATTTTTGAGCATCTTTTTTAATCGTTTCAAATTTCAAAATATAATTCATATTATCCGATCCACCAGTCCACCAATCAAAAGTTTGTACAAGTCGGTGTGGGAATGGAATAGGAGTTCTATCGTTTATATAATAGACTTCACCTTTCTCTTGGTATTCAAAATAATTCTTTATATGCTCAACAAATTGAGAAAAAGTAATATCTGAAAATCTTTTTCTAAATTGATATGTTGAGTGTATTCTGTCCCATGGATTTCTAATAACAGTAAAGAAAGTCCATTCATTTCTTTCTATATTTTTATTTGCCTCGGCAAAATCCCCATAAGACATATGTCTCCCCCAAAGACGTTCTGACTTATTCAAAGACTCTTCTATGGTAGTGCCGGCTGTCTTTGGAATATGAACAAAAAACAGACGATCATTAAAGAGTATCATCCAGGTAATATATTTGGAGATAATCTATTTAGAACTTGAGAAACATCATCTATTGAAGTTTGTACACTCTTAACTGGGAATGTATCTTCAGAAAGTGTGTCAGACAAGTACTTAGCAAAAATCTCGATATCAAATGAATACAAATTATTATTTGAATCAAGTATATCAAATCCTACTCTTTTTGCGTAAGTTAAATTTAAGGTAGCACCTGTAATATCTCCACCTATATTGCCCGTTCCACTATTTCCACTTCCATAATAATCTGTCATTCTGTATTGAAATACCAAAGGAATTGAAATAGAATTAGTATTGCCAAAAGAAATAGTTTTTGCACTACTTCTTGCTCTACCATCAACTGAAATGTCAGAGTGAGTTGGACTTGAGAAGAACAGGTAAGAACCACAACTTTGTTTTCCTAATAAGAACTGATCATTAGGTTCAAAACTTATTTTATTTGAACGCTTAAAACTTGTTAATCCAGCTGTGCTGTAGGTTGCCGATGCAGCCTGACCATACTGTGGCATATTATCAAGATCTTCAAAAATGTAAATCGACTGCTTTTTACCAAGCGTGCTGTTAGTTGTTAACGGAGCAAATGTTGAGTTTCTGAATAAAACCTTGGCATAATCAGTTGCACTACTGTTTAATGTCGTGATCGTATCATTAAATAGTGCTGCATATTGAGCATCAAACACAGTGCTAGATGAAATATAAGGATGTGAAATATGAAGTTCAATACAATCATCACTTGATGCATATGCTGATGCTGTAGTTGGATCACCAGCGACATCAAATCCGCCACCCCATATAAACTCACCGCCAACTACAGCACCGGTATCCGATGATCTAGTATAGTAGTTTTCAGATTCATCTAAATTAGTGATGTTATTTGATGAAGGATTCACATAAGAATAGAAATTCTCTTCACCAGCAACATCATAATATCTAGAGTAAATAAATTGTCCCTTAACCTGAGATGATGCATACGGTGAGATAGAATTCGGTTGACTTAATCTATTGTTAACTCCCGCCGTAGAACCTACTGTTACGTCTGAACTGGTTAAAAGCATTGGCACTAAATCATACTTATAGATCGTGTTGTAATCTGAGTTACTCGAAACATAAGTATCATAGTTATCGTAATAACTGTAGATAGCTGGTAGGATAGTTGATGAACTACCCGATGCAGAAGGATCTTCAGACTCTCTTACAGTTAAAGTATTAGTTCCAAATACTCTTGAAACTAATTCTAAAGAACTTTGATTTTGATTTGAAAGAGTTACAAAGAATGTTTTTGAAACAATTGCTCCTTTTTTAGTTGTCAAGCTGTCAACCTCATTCACATAGTAACCTGCAAAAACTGAAGTTATATCGTCTCTTCTAAGATTGTAAACATTACCAGCATCATCTATAAGCGTAACTGAAAGTTCGCCTGTGATCTGTGCAAGAGATTCTTCTAAAAAAGTAATTCTGTTTTGAAGATTCGTAATGTAAGTTTGTAAATCTATTGGAGTCTGATTGTCTGATACAAATCCTGAATATATTGTGCTCGCAGTATGCGCGAAATACTTTTCATTTGCAGTAAACTGACTTGAAAGGTGTTCATTCAATCCACGCGATTGTAAATCCTCTTCTAATTGAACTTTTACTAACGAATCATTATTCTCTAAAACAAGCGCTCCAACTCCATTCTCATTTAAATTTTCAGGGAAAGCAACAACAACACTTGAAGAAAAATCTGAAATTAATGGTGAAGCTGGATAACCGGCCTCTGAAACAGATGCAATTCTAATTTCAACCTGCTCACCTTTTTGAATTGGAATATCAAGTTGATTAGTATTAATCTGGTTTGCGTTTTGAATATCAACAGATTGCCAAACAAATTTGTTTTGATTAGTATCATAGATTCTTTTTCTAGGAGTAGTAACCACTTCATTCCAGTTTGAAAAGGCTCCACTACTGTTGCCAGTATCACTGGAAACATCTATGGTTTGCACTGGGTTAGCCGCTCCTTCGGGAGATAGGTATCTATATTGTACAATAAACTGCACAACCTGCTGCTCCCCTGTCTCAGGAGACACTTGTGGCGTTGGCATGGGCCAGAACCCTCTCACTCTATATTTTGGAGATGCAGTTCCAATTCCAGTATCTGTTGCAATTGCACTAATTGACTTAACAACAGAATTGTATAATTGAGATTTTGATGCTCTTGAATCTACAAGGCTTGTTAACTGATTTTGATCCGCATCTCTCTCAATAGTGCTTTTATAGTTCTTAGTGGCAATTGTTGCACGTTTTTGAGAAATTGCAGAATCCAACTGACTTAATTCAGAACTTAGAGTATTCTTTTCAGCAACCTGTTGTTGAATTGTTTGAATACTTTTAGAATCAGTAATTTGTTGATTTATCTGTAAAACCTGGAAATCCGTTGCTGAAACAGTTGGAGCAACTGGTGTAATACCCTGTTGAGCAGTTGGAATCTTGTTATCGGCAAGACCCATTACATATTTACCAAAGTCTACAACTCTTTGTCTATAATAAGTTGCAAAATCATACGTATTTCCATCAGGAAGTGTAGTGGTTAAAGTATTAGTGTAGAACCCACTACCAAGAGACCAGTTAGTTGATGGAATTTTAGAATCAGGATCTATTGCCTTTATAAATACAACACAATATTCATCAAACCCAATTGAAACTTGAACTTGCAAATTATCATCTTGAGTTGAATAAATCTTAAGTATATCAGCTCCAATCTCAATACCTCTACTTCCTTCTACTAATTCTAATACAACGCTGTTTGTAGATGTATCAACGCTTGAAACTGTATAACGAGTATCTATAGGATCACTATTTACAACTAAACTATCACCAACCTTTAATCCTACGGTATCAATAAAGTTTGAAGTAGTGTCTGTATATGCTAACTTATTAAGTTTGTATATCTTGCGGGTTTTAGTTACAGATACTCCATTAACTACTTCTGTTGTTTGTGTATCTGAAATTCTTAAAACACTAAATGACCCTGTGTATCTTAACGTTCTTGGTGGTAGATCAACCGTGTCTTCGTCAAGAATATAACTAATACCCTGACTTAAAAGGCTTTGTAAGAAATTTCTATAATTAATTTCTGATTGACCGTCGAAGTTAGCAAAATAGTAATTTAGTTTTGCGGCCGAATCCAACTGCAAAATGTATCTTTTAACAATTACATTTTCGGTATTAATTGGGGCCTGTCCTGAAATATTAAAACTTACATAAATCATAGGAGTCATTAAAGACTCAAAGAACCAATTACTCTTTGTACTAAATGTACTTACGTTTCCAATACCTTGTAAATCATCTGCCTCTGTAGAAAGTTGTTTTAAAACTAGTTTTCTAAAAGTTCCGTCTGCAAGTCTTATCGAACTTGATGTTCCAGGATTAAAATTTGTAATCGCTTGAACATTTTGATCTAATCTTTGAATTTCGGTATTTAAATAACCAATAGATGGAACAAAAATTCTCTGTGTTAAACCAGCCTCGTCTGTATAATCAATCGCTACTGTTTCCTCACTACCAGTTACGGCTTCAGAAATTTTTTGAAAGCCTTCTACAGAGTTATTAAATAATCTTAATAACTGAGGTAAAAGAGTTGATACTGAGTTGTTAGAATCCATTCCTACTTATTTATCTTAAAACATCGTACACAAACGTGTAATTAGAACTATCAATACACGTCACCTCAATTATAGGAGTAGTGGAAAGTTCAGTATTGACTATTGTTGCTACATTTACTCCATATGTTCCAAATCCTCTAGAGTTTTGTGCATCTGTAACAATACTGATATTAAATCCTCCAAAATCGGTAAGTGTTGGGAATATTATGCGAACACATTGCCCTGTCTTGAATTTGTTTAAACTATCATCAACTCTAAATACTAGGTTGCTTATTGCTGGAATTGGAGTTCCATCAGTTTCAGTTTCTGTATAAACCCTTAACATATTAGTAAAGGGCGTTAAATAGAAATTAACCTGATTTGTACTTGAATTCAAATCAATTGGGCTAGATGCACTTATTTGAATACCTGCTGAATCCGTGATTACAGGTAAAGCATATTGTTGTTGAATATTTTCAACAACCACTTTATTAGGTGTGTTCTTATTTAAAAGAATTCCACTCCCTGCAGATAGAACGTCTGTGTTATATTGAACATTTATAGATGTTCTACCATTCATAAGAGCCTGAAGATCATCAGAGTTTTTGGCAATCAGATCAAGTAAGGCTCTTGAATTATTAAGCGCAACTTGGCTATTAGTGATTCTGGTATTAAGTAAATCAATCTCTGTTTGTAGCTCAGAAATCGAATCAAGGGCATAAGAACGTGTAGTTAAAAGATCAATCTGAGTTTGTAAACTTCTAATCTGTGCAGATTGACGAGTAAACTGGTTAGTTGCAGTTTGTAATTCTGCTACCGCATCACTAAACAGACCCATTGAAAAAGTATTATACTCATTTACAATGGTATTCACACCTCCCGCAGCAAGAGAAGCATCAAATCTTAAATTTAACTTAAATCCATAAGAGTTACCATTCTCTTTCGTTAAGCTATTTGGTCTAAATTTAGGTAATCTCTGAATGTATCCACCGTTTGGAGTGTCTGTGATATTATCAGTTATTAAAACACCATAAAGGTTGGTCGCTTTAGTTGATAAATCAGATGGATCAAAGACATCATAATAAACTAGGACAGCGTTAAATTCAAAATTAGTTGCTGCTGGAGTAGAATTATACTGTGCAATTGTTGAAATTGCAGGATCGTTTGTGATTCCATAGTAACTAGCTGGATCGAAATCCAAACCTATTCCATCCAATCTATTTCTTCTATAAGAAACTACTTTTCCAGATGGTGTTAAACCATAATCCTGATTATACTTCGTAATGTCATCGTTTGTGGTATCGGCAAAACTCGTGGGTTCCGTAAAGTATGAATTAAATTCTGTAGCTGGAGTACTTTGACCCATCCAGTTCGCATCAGAATCAGTATATCCCCCTGAACCTGAGCCTGAAAGTGCATCATCATAATCGTAGAACGCTCTAAGATCTAAACCATCAGGTTGTACTGTTGATGAATTTCTTCCATTAATAAATTCATTCTCTCCTTCAATTCTTAGACCAGGCGAGTAATTATTATCACTTAAAGTTTTAAATAAAACTACAGGAGTTTTTCCCGCTTCAGTCGGAACATAGATATAAAGTTCAGTATAAGCATCTCCACCTTTTCCAACATTATTAACGATGTCTATATCACCAATATATTTTATAACCTGAGAGTATTGAACGGGGCCAGTTTCTGCTTGATCCTCTTCAACATATCGAGGAGTTCCTGCAAGGGTAAGAGATTGACTCTTCTCTGTACTAGTGGCTGATCTGAATCTTAAAGCTCCAATCTCTTTTAACCATTTAAAAAATACTCTTTCTGATACTGATTGATTTGTGGATTGATCGTAATCAGGGTCGTTAAGAATTAGATTCTCTAAATTAAGAACGTAGTTCTGTAAAGATTGGGCAAAATTAACGTTATCATCACTAGAAAATGCTTGATTCTGGATTACACCGTCAATAGTATTGTATTGAATGTAATTATTAAAATTACCAAATGTGTTTACGTCCAACGCTTGCATATTAGGTATGTCAAGAAGAACGAACTTCGAAAATACGAAACGTAAGTTATCGTTGTTCAAACTTCTGGACAAATCCCTAGCAGCAGAAGAAAACGTGTACAACGTTCCTCCTTGCAGCTGTGGAGTTCTAATTAATGGAGCTGCTGACATTTAAAAAAATTAAGTTAAAGTATATCCTTGACCACCTACTACATACCAATCTTGACCTGTTCCGGCTGAATCAGTTACTGCCATAAGTGTTACGCTTTGACCTTCTCCATCTAGAGATAAAGAAGTAACTCCCATTAATGAAGTGTTTGTACCGGCTGAAAATTCAACTGTACCTGTATCTGATGTTTCATACACGAATGTAATTGTTTGGCCTTTAATTCCTTCAAACAAAGTGACAGTATATGAACCGGTTCCAGAGTTAGAAACTCTATAAAGGTCGCTTGTTGGATAAGAGCTAGTTGAACCTAAAGAGGTTGTAGTTGTTACACTCGTAGAAGCTTGATTTGCTCTTAAAATACGACCATTAAATGTAAAATTCTCACTGCATGAAGTGGCAGCATCAATGCTAATTGTGCTAGCACCAACTGTAAGTTTAGCAGATGATGTTCCTACTGTAAGAGTGTTAGTGGTAAGCTGTGATAGATTCAGAATTGTTCCAGCAGAAGGAGAAAAATAGACCTCCATTGCATTAATTTCTGTAGCTAGCACATTGAAATTATCATTCAGCACGATTCTCGATCCACTAATAGAATCCGTTGCTAAAATTTCTGTGACTGATATTGCCATCTTTGTTTTTTATTTTATCATGATCATATTTTTAGCGAGTTCATACTTATTCATATTTGAATCCTGTAACTCCAAAGTGATTGTGTAGTTACCGGAATTTTTAAACAAATATGTTAAATATACGCTATTAAAATATATATCTTCCCAATTGGGATCAGTATTGTTAGTGATTTTCCAAACAGCCCTATCTTTACCATTTATTAACGAACTATCATATGAGAACGTAATAAAACTTAATTGTGGAAGAGTAGCACTATCATTAATTACTTTTAAATCTGACCACGTTGGATTATAATTTATACCAGGTGAAAAATCATCTATGTCATTAACACCGGTATCAGTTGAAACACTGATATTTCCATGTTCGCCTGAATATTTTGAAACTGCTAAAATGTAAACAACACTTTCACTTACATTTTGAACTGCATTGTATTCAAATAAACTGGCGAGTCGATCAGTTTCACTGTTTAGATAATCTGCGAGTTCTTGTAATGTTGTTACTGTTATGGGAATAGTAACTGTGGTTGAAATTACACCGTTTGAAAAATAAATATTTGAGTTTGGTGTAAATGAATTGATTCTAAAACTTGCGTGTTGATCTCCGCTTACTGAAACAGAAGACCACCATTGATTTTCAAGATTTAACCAAGCTTTGTTAAGATTTCCCCAATTGTATGGACCTGGAAAGCTTTCCTCTCCGGAGGGTTGGAAATTTCTAAGCTGAAAATCGTCTTCAAATGTTTTAAAAGTATTCAACATAATCTGACTTCCATAGTTCAGAGTGTCATATGTAAGATTAACCTCATTCCATGTTAGTGTTGGTTCAACTGGAACGCCCCACATAGATCCAAACTGATCAAATTCATAAACCTGTTCCTGCCATTTTGCATTTGGATCAAAGCTTCTATAATAACCTGTAAATTCAGCAACTTTTGGTTCAACGTATATTTGGCAAGGATCCACGCCTATTGATACATTATTAAAAGTATCGTATAACTTTAAATTTACGGTATAATCTCCAACATATGGTAAAACGACTGGATACTGATCATAATCCTGTAAACTTCCTCTAGTGTTTAAGTAATATGCAGGAGAAATTGTTGTTGCATCTTTTGTAACCTCCCATTCAATTTCATAAAAATCTCCATAACCAACAGTTCCCCATGTGTATAGATTTCCACGTGCAATTATCTCTTTTACAAAAGTTGGCTTAGTTGAAAACGAACTAGTTACTGTGGGCTGAAAATCATACTTATAACCGATCTCATCAACACCAATACCTTCAGCTCGTAGCACATATCCTGATGTGGTATTTTCAACACTGACCACAAATCTTTTCCAAGGTTCCTCTGACGCTGCTGTTTTTAAATTCCATTGAATTTCTAAACCATTCGCAATATCCTGTGGAGTATCTCCTAATTGAGCAGTATATGAAATTGATGTTGATGTATATGTGTCAGTAATAGTAAACACATCATTTAAATGAATAGGATCGCCCGCTTCAAAATCAAAAATATAGTTTTGACCGGTTTGAAGTTGTTTCCATGTAGAATTTACATTTTCCCATGTAATTGAATCAAAGCTTGTATTCTTTAAAATTACAGCAGCACCAACAGGTACTCCTGGTTTATCTTCATAAATTCCACCGGCTCTACCTCGTGGTAAAAGACCTGAAACCTGTTTGCTGTAATTGTTAGCATATCTTGTAAAATATCCCAACATGACGTTTGCAACATCTGCAATCGTATAAGCTGACCCAGGATATGGTACACCGGCCGGATTGTTGTCTTCTCCAACTGAAGGATTTGGTAGCCATCCTGTAGAGGTGCCCGCTCCTACCCAAATATTCTTTTCGATATTATATGGTGTGAACTCTGCAAAAATCAAATCATCAATCTCTCTTAAATCTTCAAGATAAACATAAGATGAAGGTAAAATTTCACAGCTTGGATTTATTCCTAGTTGATATGTTTGTGTTTCACTTTGACTAGGAATATATTCAAGTTCGTTTTTACCATAGTATGAAGCTTCTCCAATAATATCTTTAATTCTTGCATTTAGTGGAAGATAATCCTTTTGTAATATCTTCTTAAGACCATAAAGTTTGATTAAAGCTTCTTCAATAGTATATTGATAATTCTCTACTGTTATAGGAAGACCGTACTCATCATAAGTTCCTGTTTCATCGTTAATTTTAAATGTTAAAGAGAAAAGATTTGTTTTCTTAAAAACAGATTGAGGAAGTTGAACAGGAGTATTGTTAAGATTATGAGAACCTCCCACAGTAATCGGGTCACCTAACTTGTATTTACCAAAGGTATCAGATGTAATATCAATGTTTTTCCAGTACTCTCTTATACTTAAATCTGGAAATCCAAAGAAGTTAATAGCATTGATTAAAGATTTGTAAGAACCTACATACGAGTAAATATTTGATCCTTCAATCATCATTTCCTTTCTCTTAGAGTTTAAGGTAATGAAATCAGTTAAAGGTTCATTTATATCTGTGTTGTAAAATATCGGCGTTGTAGATTCATCAACCTTATATCCGAAATTTTGCATCAAAGTTTCAAGTCGAGGATCAACCCCTTCAGTTTCACCATAAACTAAACAGCTTAAAACTGTATTTCCATCTGCGTCTTTTACTGTTAAAACTCTCTGAAAGATATTTTCAGTGTACGAAGAAAGAGCAATATTGATTTGAAGACTCTCTTGTAAAACATCATCTGAAACTACGATTCCTGTAGATAACTCGTACGCAGCGGGATCCTCGTGCAAATCGACTTCAATCGTATCATATTTTTGCAAAAATGAAACATCAGACGATGGATCAAACTGAAATAAAAAAATATCAGCTGGGGAAACAGCTTCCCAGGAAAGAGTCCAAACGGATCCCGTGTCTATTTTTTCAGGAAATCCATAAATTGTTGATCCATCTGATTTCTCAAACTGTTCAATTACAAAAATCTGTGCAACACCAAAAAGACCTGTTGAAACTTTAGGAATGAATATGCTTCCACTCCACGAATTCGTTGTTGAATCGTAATCAAAGTTTAGGTTATTACCGTTCTTATCAAAAAAATCTAAAAATGAATAATTTCTCATTAGTCAATCTTTTTATAATTTTTAGGAACAGTAAAGTTAAAATAAACTCTTACATATTTAACCAACTCAATGTGTTGCACCATATAATTGTTTAACCTTTCCAAAAAACCAGCAACCTTTGAGTTTCTATACAGATAGTTAGAAACACTTTTTCTCATTAGAGTTGGAGCATAATCATAGCCTAAGTTTTTCAAATTGTTTTGTGTTGAATTTGAAATGTTGTACAGACTTACCTGGTTGTTATGTGGATCGATTGCCATTATGATACAGTGCCCGAACTATTTTTGATAACTGGAGAATATGTTTTATTTTGTTGAATTTTTTTCAACTGATTAAACTTATTCTGTTCTAAATCATTATAAAGATTTTTAGTTACAAATGATTTGAAAATAATGTTTAGTGAACTTACTGTGTTCTCAGATGGAATTTCTTCGTAATAGTTATTATTTCTATCGCTCCATCCACCTCTAATTAAAACAAGATCATTTTGCTCTATTTTAATGTCACCAAAATCATCCAATCCAATTAAAGGATCCTGCCCCGGTTCAATCGTTACCTGTTTTCTATCAATAGTTATTTCTTGATTTGTAATTGGATCCCTCTGTTTAACTGGAACAAAGTAATAACCATTTCTAATTGCTTCTTCGTTTTCTTGAGAAACAAAGAAAACGTTTACTGAATCAATTCCTTCAATATTTTCAATAATGCTAATTAGATCCGATCTCGGAACTGAAGTTTTTCTTTTAATATTCAAAAAATAAGTGCTGAGTGAGCTTCTTATTTCAGTCATAAGAACTCCTTTATCAAATCCTTCTATATACTTTAGAACAATATTTATCACATATTTTTTGATAACTGGATTTATTATCTCCACTTCAGATGTTACTAGCTGTTGACCACTTTCATTTAAAAGATTTAATACTCTTTGTTTTTCTTCTTCTGTTAAAACAAATTCATCAGCTGGAATATTGAAGTAATCGATATCAGTCGTGATTTTACGATTTACATCTGGAAGAAGAAACAGATAAACTACATTATCATCATCAATGTAATCATCATTCTTAGTATTGTATGCATCTATATGAGAAAAATATGCGTATTTTTTTAAAAAATAAATGTAATTACTTGGATTAGCGAGTACAAAGGATTTGCTTGCATATGGAGCAATAAGGCGAGTAAACTCAGGATCCTCGTTATTTGCACCAAAGATTGGTTTGCTAACAAGTTTTATTGATAAAACTTCATTAAGATTAATTTCATTCCCTAGCTCGTCTACCCCTTCTGTAGTAAAAGTAAATGCAATATTATTAGCAGTATCAAGATTTCCAGAAAGGCCCGCGGTTTGAACATACTGAATTGTAATTTTAGATCCCTGTGGAGGAATTGCTCCAAAGTTTCCAGTTCCAAAATACACATCTAAGCCTCCATTAATACCTGTTTTAACTAAACACCCTGGTTCATTGTTTCCTAAATCATATAGAGAATCTTCAAC
>Ga0099848_1000534_pt1 | contig 18029 bp, 19 predicted proteins | sample CB_VirMetaG_3_FD_78179 | JGI IMG/M metagenome (GOLD analysis project Ga0099848, IMG submission 78179) | Freshwater to marine saline gradient viral communities from Chesapeake Bay - CB_1508_1S Viral MetaG | ecosystem: Environmental > Aquatic > Marine > Coastal | place: USA: Chesapeake Bay...
AAAGCAAAAAATTGTTTTTTCTTATTTTTGGTGCATGAAAATGTGTAGGTAAAATAATATATTTTTGTTTTTCAGTGATCTTAATACCTAAAATATTTTTTACGCCATTATAATAATAAGTAGGAATAACAATATTACTTAATTGGCGTATTTTTAATTTCATGGTGTTTATGCCACATATAGCACGATATATTTAATTATTTCTTTTATTGTTAGTCTAGGAAAATTATAATTTTCATCGATTATATTTGAATACGAAAGAGTTTGAGATTTTTGTCTAATCTTTAGTTTCACGGAGCAACTCTTCCTTCAACAGAAACTCTTCCTTCTATAAGCTTTTGCGCGTATGTGGTTCCTATAGTTAACCGTAAATCGTAAAAGTATTTTCCAAAATCTAAAGAATCTGTAGCATTATAATCTATATTGATTTCTATACCGCCTGTTAGGCTTGTTCCATCATAATTTGTGTTAAGATTAATACCACCAATACCTGCTATTCCGGTTGTAAATCCTCCAGTATAACCGTATGTTAATCCAGTTTCTGTTAAAAATATATCAGGAAAAGGTTCTCCTCTATACCTTTTTATCTGCATTTCTGCATTATAAGAAGTTAAATCTATAGCGGTATTACCGTCTGAAAGGTATTGTAGCCATAGATCAAAATTAGAACCTTTGTTTATTGTTATGTCGTATTTTGCCGTCATAACATTATTTATGGTTTATCTACTGGCAGCTTTTCTTTCTTTAAACTTTCTTTTAGGTAAATGGGCAGGAAAAAGGGCCGGTTTATGATCTTTTTTCTCTGCTTGTTTCTGGGCCTGTTCGTCCATTTGCTGAATAATATGCATTTGTTTAGTTTGTTCAAAGAATTTTACGTATTGATTTAAATTGTTTTGAACTCGGTCTATTTCAGATTCTGGTAGTAAATTTTCTGTTAGTAGCTTTTTACAAGCAGCGTATCCCATATGGGGCTTTCCTGCGTAAAATGCTGTGGATCCAATTTCATCAAGAACTGCGTACTTGTATACGTCTGCTGATACGAACAGAATGTCCTCTTGTGGATACGGGATTTCTAAAGCCATTTTAGCAAAAAGATATCCTAAACGAGGATGGCCCATAAGACGATAGACTCTGGCTAATTGGTGTAGGGGTTCAGCACGAGACGGGCGCAACTCCCATGCTTCTAGAAACGCTTGTTGTATTTCAAACCAAGGCTTATTTTGAAGACCACGGCAAAGAGCTATACGATATGCCGCATAAAACTGTTCTTCTTCCCATCCTCCCATTTGTACTCGTTTAACGTAAGCTTGTTCTGCTTTTTCCCATTGTTGAGAATCAAAATAACTTTGAGCAAGATAGAACTGATAACGAATGTTTTCAGGTTCAGTTTTTAAAGCTTCTTCCAGAACCTCAGCATCTTTTTTATACTTTTCAATAGGATCTATATCTTTATTTCTTGCTCCAAGAGTACGAGCAACAATTTCATAACTTCCTTGAAGCTTTCCTATGTTTGGTTGACGGCCTTCTATGGTTGGGTATTCGTGAAGAACACCAATGTATTTCCAACCTCTGCCTGTTCGGAAAATCTGAGTTCTCCACCATTTAAATTCTCCTCGGGCAAACTGTAATGCCCAAGCGTCTACTTCATCGGGAATGTTTTCCGGGAATTCAAATTTTCCTTGTATGAAATCGTCTGCGTCAATCATCCATGCCCAGTCTGCTTTTCCGGTGCAGAGCTCTAAAGCTTCTGTACGATTAGAACCAAATCCTACCCAAGGACGTTCATGAAGCTCTCCAGGAATTCCTTTTTCTGCAAAGTATTGTTGGATTAGGTCTTGAGTTCCGTCTGTAGATCCGGTATCAACTATAACCCAATAATCAATATACTTGTGAATAGATTCAAGACACTCTTTAATGATATGAGTTTCGTTTTTTACGATCATTGACAGGCATAATTTAGGCATTATTTAGATCTCCATTTAATAGCGAATTGTATACAGTATATATGCCTCGTTCTAGCCCTATTGTTTTTACAGGCATATTATGCGATTCTCCACAATAAAATTGTAATGTGTTTTTATTTTCTATGGTAACAGGAACTTTATGCTGTCCCAAATTATTAATAATATCTGCAATATTGGATAAGGTGTATTTTTGTTTATACGAACAATTTATTGTTTTTGGTGGTGTTTCTTCTTTTATATAAAACTTCACCAATTCAACTAGATCATCCATATAAAAGAAATCCATAACTTTATTGGTGTGGATAATCATGGGTGTTTTTTGTATATACCGTTTAATGTTTGCTTTGATAAATCGTGTGTCTAATTCGTTTTTATCAAAAACAGCAAATACCCGAAGATTAAAGAAATTTGAAGTTTCTTGTACGGAGTCTGCTATAGTTTTTTTACTTGCTCCGTAAAACGAATTGGGAGCAAATATTTCTGCACCTGAACCAAAAGACAATAAACGACCAAACTGGTGTCTATTAGCTTTAAGATTATTATACATCTGTAGATTATCTGTGACTACAGATTGATCGTCTGGAACCAGTCGATTTCCACCACGTATAGCTGTGTGTATAACTACATCGTATTCTCGTTCTTGAAACCACTCACACGTGCTGTGGTAGTTTGTTAAATCAAAGTTTTTACGAGTAATTGCAGTTATCTGATGTGTGTTTTTTAATGCTGCGTATAAGCTTTTGGCTATATATCCATTTCCGCCTGTTATTAATAAGTTCATTTTTTAAATTTATTCTCTAAATATTTAATCATTCCTAAATGAGTATTTTCAATATTACCTGAATTAATTTTTATTTTATTTTTAGGATAATAAAATTCAAATAATGTTTTTAATATCAATATTTTTTTAGGAATTCCTCCAATTAAAATAATATTAATTTTTGATTGATCTGTTATAAATTGTTTATATTGTAAAACAAAATTACGCAATATTGAAGCTAACAAATTATTAATAGTAAAATTATCTTCTTGTATATTATTTATACTTCCACCACCAGTATAATTGAATGCTTGTTTAAACAAATTAAGATCAATATCGAGATTGCTATTATAGACTTGTTCTGGAGTTATATTATTTAACATTTCAAAAAAATTTAATTTACACGATTTAAAAAAATTATCATAAACTAAAAAAGTTCTTCCTGCTGGAATAAATTTTTTAATCACTATGTCATTATTCTTGTAAATAACTTGAGATCCTGTTCCTATGTTAATAACATATTCGTCGTTTTTTAAATCCAATGATTCTATAACACAATTTGTATCTCCTAAAGAACTATAAATTGGAATATTATTAATATAGCCTAATATATCTAATTTATATTGCGAGTTTTGTGAACTGTCGTGATGTGGATGAACATGATAATTAGTGGTATCTGCAAACAATCCACTAATTAAACAATGTTTTTTAATGTTTTTATTATTGGATTTCCATGAATGATAAACATCACCAATCCAACCACCCCCAATTATAGTACAAATAATTATTCCATCTATTGGTTGTACTTCTTTTACTATATCTTCTAAAAGAATATTCAATTCTTGTTTTGTTATTGTTTCTGAAGTTTTAAATGGAGATTCTTTATCAAAATTTACTATTATTTTTTTAGTTATTTGATTGTAAATTGCAATTTTTATACGAGATGCACCAAAATCAATCAGTAAATATTTCATGTAATTTATCGCCTAAATTATTGTCTATTTTTTGTTTATGAAATATAGTATTTCCTGGAGTTTGCAACACAACAAGTGTTATAATTTCATTAATTACTTTTTTATCCGTTTTTATTGCTTCTAATATATCTTTAATTTTTATATCTTTTATTTTATTTAAATTTGTAAAAGTATTTACAATTTTTGTTATTTCATTAGAATTTGTAAATAATTTATTAATGATTTCTATACCCATTAATACCGCTTCCCCGTGTGGTATTTTATACCCAGATACAGCTTCAATTGCATGGCCAAATGAATGACCATAATTCATGGCTTTTCTTTCATCGCTTTCAAATTCGTCTTGTTCAATAACTGCTTTTTTAATTGATAATGAATGAAATATACTAGTTTTTAAATCAAATTCTTTTATATTATTTGTATAATATTTTCCACCTATTAAAAATAGTTTAATTATTTCTCCATAACCGGATATAATATCTTCATCTTTTAGGGTAGTTAAAAAATTGGTATCAATTATAACTTTATTTGGAGCAGAAAATAAAGCCAGTTGATTTTTATAATTTTTAAAATTTAATGCGGTTTTTCCGCCTATACAGCTATCACATTGCGAAAGAAGTGTTGTGGGAACATATGTCCAATTGATTCCCCTTTTATACATTTTAGCAGTAAATGCACCAATATCCTGTATAATTCCTCCTCCAATAACTATTAAATTATTCCCTTTGTCGAATCCAAAAGATAATAGTTTATCACAAATATTCAAAACAGTGTCTATAGATTTATTTTCTTCTTTGGCATCTATTGATATTAATTTTGTATGATTTATATCATATAATTTTTGCACGGTTTTATCAATTAGTAAAACATCATTTTCAGTAAAAACAGAAAAAAATGAATCAAAAATTACTTCATAGTCTTTCGGGTGTGATTTAATAATTAATTTATCTGTTTTTATTGCAGAAACTTTAAATTCTGTATTATTTATTTTAAAAATATTCATTATATGCCTTTTAGAGAATAACCACCATCTATTTGGATGTTTTGACCGGTTATTGAATTGTTATTTTGTATAAGATAGGCGCACAAATTTGCAATATCATAAACATCAGTCATTCCTAATGGAATTGTTTCATTTAAATAATTAATTCGTTCCAAAGAATTATTTTTTCTTGTTAAAGCAGTATCAACAAATCCAGGAGATATCATATTTACTTTAATTTTATTTTTTGCTTTTTCTAATGCTAAAGTTTTAACACACCCATACATTGCATGTTTTGACATTACGTATTGTATTCTGTTTTCTTTTGTTTCTGTGGCGTATACAGAACCTATAGCAATTATATTTCCATTATTATTAATTTTTAATTTATTACACAATTCAAGAAAACTAAATGTATTAATATTAAATACATCTAAAAGTTCTTGTTTATTTATTTTTTCGTGTGGATTTAAAATATTAATACCAGCACAATGAATAAACGCGTCAATTGGTTTTATGTCATCAACATTAAAAGATTTTAATAAATTTAATTGGCTCGAAAGAGGAGCTATTACTTCTATATTTTTTTCTTTTAAGACATTAGCAATAACTGAACCAATTCCACCATTTCCTCCAGTCAAAAATACAGTCATGTTAAAATGTCTCCGAAATATACATGTCTGTTAGAGTGCCTGGAATAATTTTTCCATTTGAGTCAATTCCTTTGTGTGTTACTTTAGGTTCGTGCCGTTCTTTTGGGTGTGTGAATACTTCAATAAAACAAGGCCCATTATAATTCATCATATCGTTTAATACCTTTTCTATTTGTTCATTATTTTTAATTGAAAAATATTTTATACCAAACGCATTTGCTATTTTTTCATAATTAGGAATTGTTACACCATTATCAGGGCCGCTTGCAAATTCATTTCCATCAAAAAAAGACTCTTGTGTTAATTTAATCGAAAGATATCCATCATTATTTATTACAATCATTTTAATTGGTAATTTATACCCAACAACTGTTTGTAATTCTTGTAGATTCATCATCAAACTACCATCACCTTCAATACACAAAATTGGATTGTTATTATTTGCTATACAAGCACCAATAGCGGCAGGAAGACCATATCCCATGCTAGCACACCCAACATTAGTAAATAATCTTTGATCTTTATTTAATTGATATGTCTGCAACGTAATTACGTGAGCAGTTCCATTACTTGTCACTATTGGAATATTTTTAAAAATTTTAGGTGCTTTGCTTATTAAATAATAAAAACTAGTGTATTCTTTTAATGCTTCGTGTTTTGAATAATAATATTTTTGTTGTTTTCTATATTCTTTTGTTATTGAATGCCAATCTTCAATATTATTAAAACTAATATTTTTTACACAATCAAAAAAATCACTAAGATCAGCAACAATACCTAAATCAATATTAAATTTGTGTTTTTTAATTTCATTTTCATCTATATCTACAATTATTTTTTTAGATTTAGGAGAAAATTCTGCTATATTATAGCCAGTCATCTTTACTGGCAGACGAGTTCCTAATCCTATAATTAGATCTGCTTCTTGAACTATTTGATTAGATGTTAATTGCCCTAATATTCCTATTCTACCACAATAATATTCTAATGTATTGTCTACTACATCAACGCCAGAATGAGGACCAGTTACTACTGGTATTTTTGTTTTTTTAATAAAATTATTTAATTTATCATAACTTCCTGATAATCTAATTCCATTTCCAACAATTATTAATGGTTTTTTTGCGTTATTTAAAAGAGTTATAAATTGTTGAATGTCTTCTTGTGGAATTGTTTTTTTATTATTTGATTTAAAAATGGGTTGTATTGGTTCTATTAATGCTCCTTGCACATCCAAAGGAATATCTAACCATACTGGTCCCGGTCTGCCTTCTAGAGCAATATTATATGCTTTTTCTAATTCTTCTAAAATGGTATCAGGGTCCATTATAGTTTTAGCATATTTTGTCATTGATTTTACTGTATCAACGATATTAAATTCTTGATCTCCTATCTGGCGACAACCAGTTCCTTGTGATAATTGATTTTTTGAAACTTGTCCTGAAATTATTATAGATGGTATACTGTCTAACCATAACCCCAAAAGACCGGTAATTGTGTTAGTACCGCCTGGACCAGTGGTTACTACATTAACTGCCATTTTATTGGATAATCTATAATAACCTTCACTGGCCATTAAAGCAGCTTGTTCGTGATGAGGGCATATTACCTTCATATTAGAACGCTTTAATGAATCTATTAAATGAATACAACCACCACCAGATACGGTAAATGCTGTATTTATTTTTTTCTTTTCTAAAAATTCTATAATTAGATCAGATACTTTTTTAATCATAAAATATCATTTTTTGTAAGTGGACTGTCTTTTTTCATATCATTAATTAAAATAAAATCATTATCAAAATATTCTCTAGAAGTTATATGGCCTATTTCTTTTTGATAAGGAATTGCGCTATATACATGATCTAATTGTATTTTTGTTCCCTTTTTAATATCTTGTTTTAAATATAAACCACGATATAAAGATTCTAAATAATTTTTTTCTTTTTCGTCTACAATTCTTCTTGTTCTAGAAGATGTACCACACATTTCTACTGCTTTATTAAAAGCTTTAAACCATTCATCTGCTTGTTCTGGAAGTGTGCAATATGAAGAAACTTCTTTTTGTTCGTGATCTTTAGGATAAGGAATATCTATATGTCTTTCCCAGGTTCTTGCTCCTTTAGCATAAGATATAAGCATAGAAGAATGCCAATCTTGATATTCGTGTGTGGACAGTCCTATTGTTAATTTTGGATATTTATTTTTTAAATAATCAATTTGATCTAATTCCAGTTCGTTATCTTCGCTGGGGTATTTTGATACACAATGATTGACCGCAATTGGTATATTTCTATTCATAAAAAATGTTATAACATCATCTATTTGTTTATTGTTTGCTCCACCAGTAGATATTATAACAGGTTTTTTTGTAGAAGCAATTTTATTAATAAGAATCCAATCATTAATATCCGAACTAGCAATTTTAATAATTGGTAAATTAAGATCAACACACCAATCTACTGATTTTTCATCAAATGGTGTAGACATCGGGATGCAATCATGTTTTTTAATATATTCAACTAATTCTTTAAATTCTTCATAAGTTAATTTTGTTTTAGAAGTTTTTTGAATATACCGATCTCGTTTAGATAATTTACTTAATTCTATTTTTTGTTCTTTTTTAAAATCTTTGTGAATAAAATTATCAACGTCTCTGAATTGTAATTTTATTGCAGCTTTAATTTTATTATTTTTAACAACTTTAGCAAATTCTTTAATAATTTGCTTTCCTCGTTTAATACAGCCCCAATGATTATTGGCTAATTCTAAAACAAAAAGATTTTCAAATATTTCGTTATTCATGATTTAATTTTTACTTCTTTAAATATTGTTACCATATAAAATTATTTTTATAATATTTTACTATTGATTGTATTTCTTTATCAAATTGTTTTTCTGGTTTCCAACCTAATTTTTTTAATTTGTCGTCATTTAAAGCGTATCTAACATCCTGTCCTGCTCTTGAATAAGACATATCAACAAAATTTTTAATATCAAAAGAATCAGTCCCCAAATATGCTGTAATTATTTTTGTTATTGTGTTGATATTACTCTGCTCAAATCCTCCAGCTATATTATAAATTTCGTTTTTTATTCCAGATTCAATAATTTTTATTATTGCGTTGGCAGTATCTTCCGCGTGCAACCAGTTTCTAATGGGTGTGCCATTATTATGCAATGGTACTTTTCTATCAAGACTTATATACTTACATGTTTTTGGTATTAATTTTTCTATATATTGTCCTATACCATAATTATTAGTTGGCCTAACAATAACATAAGGAACTTTATAAGTTCTTCCCCAAGCTAATATTAACATATCTGCAGCAGCTTTTGTTGCCGAATATGGGTTCGAGGGCTTTAAAATATCAGTTTCAGTGTGCGCCCCATCTATTACATCACCATACACTTCGTCTGTACTGAAATGTATTAACGTTGGTATAATAGAATTTTCTTGTCTATAATTTTTAATAAGTTTTAAAAGATTATGAACACCATTTACATTAGAATGAATAAAATCGTCACTATTAGTAATTGAATTGCCTACATGCGTTTCTGCAGCAGTATTAATTACGTAATCACAATCATATAAAAATTTAAGATCGTTTATATCACAATGAACAAAAGAAAAATTTGAGTATTCTTGAAACTCTTTTAATAATTCTTTATTAGCGGCATATGTTATTTTATCAACACCTTTTACGAACCAGCCTTTTTTTAAGCATAATCTCGTAATATAAGATCCTATAAATCCCAAACATCCTGTTATATACACTATTTTCATAATTCTCTAATTTCTATTGGTATTTTATTTTGATGATTATACGGGAAAGTTCTTAAAAACCCACCAACACATCTTTCATACTTTATACGATATGCTTCATCGTTTATTTTTTTTATATTTTCACTTAATGTTTTTCTAGTACTGCCATCTTTTAATGGGCACTTAAACTCTATTGGGATGTAACCGGTTCTCCAGCCATTTAAATAATAAGCTCTAGCAAATAAATCATGATCTGAATCGTGTAAAAAGAAATGCTGTTCATCCATATATTTCATTGTTTTTAATTTACTTGAATCTAACAATAATGGTCCTCTATTACAAGTTCCGTACATGTACAAGTAATTCTTATTTAGATTGGGAGGTAACGGATATTCTAATAAATTACCAAGTTTTCCAACACCAGCACCACCACCTAATTCATGAGTACATCTACCAGAAATTCCTATAATATCGTTATATTTAAATCCTTTAGCTAAAGTAGAATTAAAACCAAATTCTACCATTTCCATATCAGCTTGTATTTCTAAAATATATTTTCCTGTCGATAATAAAAATCCCATATTATCGCAAGTAGTCTCGAAAACGGGAGTTTCTTGTTTTATAATTATTATTTTTTTTAAATTTATAACTGATATATTATTAAATAAATCTAATAAGATCGTTTCTGTATTATCGACACAAAAATCTAATATAATTATCATTTCAAAATCCGAATCCATGTTACGGATAATGCTAATAATATTTTTTTGTATAACAGCCTCTTGATTAAAAACCGGAACAACTACACTATATTCTGGTTTATTAGAACTAAATTCTTTATATAATATTATTTTTGGTTCCGCTTGGTTTGGTAAAGGAGTGGGATCACCGTAAAATTTATTATTATAGTAATTCTTATGTTTTAGTTGTTCTTCTAATTCTTTTATCATATTACATTTTAATTTTTATATATTTTACATTATCGTTAAATGTTTCTTGATTTATAGATCTTCTAGATCTGTAAATTGCAGTATCTGATCTTACTTTATTTCCTGCATGCGTTATATGGAACGGTTCCGTTTTATTTTCATATGTTAAAATACATTCTTCAATTTGTCTGTCGTGATTTAAAATAGTTAAGTTTAATTTTCTTGCAATAATACTAAATAGTGTTTGATCGTGTCTACCAGTTCCCCAGCCTTCTGGGCAGGTTCCATCATCAACAAAATTTATTATGTCTTCTGCCAGCTCACACATTGGTATAATATATTTTTCTTTTAATGATCTAGAAATACCTTGGAATCCCGCATCGATTCCAAATAGATTATCATCTAATAACCATTTGTTTTTTTCTAAATCTAAACTCATTTTTTTAATTATGTGTTTTGGTGTCATCCAACGTATAGAATGTCCACAATCAGTTAAAAAATATCCATTTTGCTTTATATGCTCGAACAAACCATTTATTGGTTTCAGTACAGTTGTTCCAGAGTCTGCATAAAGAATATACGGAAAGATATCCAAAGCCTGTTTAATAATAACTGGTTTCCAAGAGAATAATCCCTTTACCCATCTGTCATAATTTCCATGTTTGGCTGAATATAATGGAGTTGTTATTAAAGGATTTGCTTTTTCAACTTCAAAAACTTCAACTCTGTCTATAGTTTTTAATTGTTGTATTTGTTGTTGGTGTAATCCTAAATTATAAACAGCAATTTTTTTTAAATCTTTTTCATTATGTTTAAAAATAGAACCTATAAAATTTAATAATACGTAATAGTGTTCACTATCTGATGCGGTGCAAAAGTACATATTAAAACAATCTCCTTATAAAATTTTAGATCTAATAATCATATCACCGTGTGTTATGTCTCGTTCTGTATCATCAGCATTAAACGGTTGACCCACAAACTGTCTTCCATCTCTTTTTGTTGGAAATGGTTTATTTTCAAAAAAAGGATCATGAACAACTGAATTATTTTTTACTAAAGGATATATATGTTCTGCTAAAAATTTTTGATCTACATTATAATCATCTATAAAACTAGCAGTTTTACTATATTCTAAAATTTTATTTGTAATTCCTTTTAGAACACCATTTTTTGCCCCCCACATTCCGCCTAAAATTTTATAATTATGCCACTGATGATCTCTCATTATATGAAAATCGTGTTCACTATTTAACCACACATTTACTGCATTTTTTTCTCTTTCGTTTAATCTAGAATCCGTATCTCTAGATATAATAGTATTATCGCTATCTGCAGCAAAAAATCTCCAAAACATATTAGACCATTTGCCCTGCTGATTCATTAAAAAAACTTCAACATTAGGCATCTGTATAAGATCGTCCACGCACTTTTTATCCACGTCTTCTGCACAATAAAATCTAGAAATCCAATCTGGATATATTTTATATGCTAATTCTACATTTTTTATTGCGCCCATGCAGTAAATAGGATTATTTCCCCAAAGACTATATGATATTATTTTCATAAACTATTTTCATTTATTTCTTTTAATGATTTTACTGGTATAAATTTTTCACAATATTTAAATGTCTCTGATATAGAAGGACACCAAATATAAAATTTGTCAACATTATTTATGGTCCATTTATTCATACACAAATGAAGAGGTCCGGTGTTAACTGCAACTATACTTTTTACATTTTTAGACAGCTTTGCTATATCCACTACGGAAAGATTATAATCTAGTGTACAAGGTAAGTTGTTTACTTTTCTAGTGGTTATTACTTTTTTGTTCTTAATTTTTTCTGTCAACCAACTACAATCTTCATTAAAATTTGGAAATGATATACTCATATTAACACTATTAATAAACAACAAATCAAAATTTTTATGAGGAGATTCTTCTTTTAAAATTGCTTGATTATAAATCATATCAAATTTGCTATTAAATGGACACTCTATACCCATAATAGCAGACACTTTTTTCCACAAAAGTAAAAAAAATGTAGCTTGATCTGATTCTTCTTTAAAAATTATATCCGATTCGTCAGATATTTTTTGATAATTATGCTTTGATATCCATGTATCTACAGAATCAGAATATATTTTATCGTCTAATTTTAATAAATTTTTATCTTCTATTAATTCATTTAATTGATTATGATAACTAGGATTACAAGCAAAATTAAAATTAATATTGTTATTTTTTACAGCATTTGTTAAAAAATGCATAGTTTGAATACAATCACCCAAGTGAGCAGTATTATGACAATTAATTGTTTTCATATTTTTTAAAAAACTCTTTCGTAACTTCTTCGATATAATTTAATTGTTCTTCTGTAATAATTGGACTAGTTCCAAGAAAAAAAGTATCAGTAGTTACTTTTCTTGCGTTTGGATAATTGTTGATTACTTCATCTTGATTCATCATTCCTGCATATGCTGGTTGTAGCATAATATTTCCAGCAAAATATGGTCTGGTTTGTATTTTACGCGATTCAAAATAATCAACAATATCTATTCTTTTAAATGGACTATTATTTTTTATTGTTAAAGCAAAAGCAAACCAGGCAGGATCTGAATCATTAGTTGCTTTTGGTATAATAAAATATTCTTCGTATTTAGAAAAAATATTACAGAGTCTCTTGTGGTTGTGTTTTCTTAATTCAATAATTTTTGGTAATTTTTTAAGCTGTACAAGACCCATAGCAGCTTGAATATCTGTTGGTTTTAAATTATAACCAATCTCATCATAAACATACTTGTGATCAAAAATTTCATCTGGTAATGCAGGAAGCCAATTTGAAAAGCGAGTTTTACAAGAGCCATTTTTTAAAAGATTTGCCTTTTGTCCAACACAATAACAACCTCTTCCCCATTCACGAAAGCTTCTTACAACTATTTCTTGTTTGTGAGTATTACAAGCAACAAATCCTCCTTCTCCCATGGTTATATGGTGGGCAGGATAAAAAGAACAACTGGCAAAATCACCAAAACTACCAAGAGGCTTATTTTTATAAGTAGATCCTAAAGCATCACAACAATCTTCCAATAAAATAAGACCGTACTGATTTATAATAGACATAAGCCTATCCATGTTTGGAGGATTGCCTAATACATGAGCAAAGGTTATAATTTTGCATCCTTGTTTTGCTTTTTCTTCAACTTGATCCAGATCTAAATTTAGTGTATCTAGATCGATATCAACAAATACGGGATCAAAACCAACTTGAAATATAGGATTAATCGTTGTTGGAAATCCTGCAATTGGAGTTATTACTTTTGTTCCCTTTGAAAACCCGGTTAATCTTTTTGAACATAAAGCAGACATCATTATTAGATTAGAACTGCTGCCACTATTTGTTAGTATGCCAAATTGTTTATCTAATAATTTGGGGAATTGCTGCTCAAAACGAATGCCGTTCTCACCTAATACTAACCAGCCATTTAATAAAGATTTAGCTGCTTCTGTAAATTCCTCATGATCAAAATAAGGCCCAGCATATTGCACCCAATCTTTGCCAGGAATCCAGCTTTTATTGTTATTTTTATTCTTTATAAAATCTTGTATTGAATCTAATATGTGCTGCATTTTTAATATTATACATCATAACCAAGATTTATCAAATAAATTAATACTATTTATTAAATTGTTTGGTATTGAAAGATTATTTAATAGATCATTTCTAACATATATCATATTACCACAATGACATACACAACTGTATCCTTTTTTAATACCCAATTTTAAAGAATCAGAAAATGAATAGTATTTTGGATTGCCTGTTTTTTCTGGAAAAATGCTGCTATTTATTTCTATAATAACCACCTTGGGTGATAAATTATGTTCTTCCCAAACCATATGATCATAAGAATCTATGTCTATATTTAATACATCATAATTTTTTATATTGGCTGCATCTAAAACATCATTTAAATTTTTTTGTTCTGGATTCCAATCTAAAATACCACACTTAACATGAAACGTATTGCAATAATCAAATGCTTGTTTATTTAAAATTTCGTCTTTAGTTTTTATAAAACAGTTAAAAGTTTTTATTTTTTTATTTATTTCTTCTATTTGTTTTAATTTTGAATATTTTGGTTTACAATTTTCATCAACAAGGCACGGTTCAATTAAAATTGCTCTCGCTCCTTGGTCTATTAAATTTTTAAAATTACTGTAACTTGTTCCATCGTATGCACCAACATCAACCAGTGTTAATTCATCAATTACAAAATTTAATTCTCTAAATATTTTTTCTATAATTCCGTCTTCGCCATTTTGGCTATATTTGTTATATTTAAATTTATTATAATACATTATTTTTTCCTAAAAATATATCTATCACCTATATTTCCGCCGGTGTGTTTGGATTCGGCATAATTATATATTTGTTTTTTTAAAGTAAATGTTTCAAGTAAATGTTCTAATTGATCTGTATTGTGTCTAATATCCAATATTAAAATTCCATTATTTGTTAAAGTATCTGTCATTAGTTTTGAATATTCTTTAACATGAAAGTGCCAGCCACATGATAGGAAAGAACTTATTACATCAAATTTTTTATTAAATAGAGATTGATAATTGGTTGCTTCGAATAAATGAACTTGGTTATCATTTACTCCGTTTACTGTTGCTATATCTTTTGCCGCATCCATGCTATTATAAAATTTATATTTTTCGTTAAAACCAGAAATTTTTTCTGTATTTAGTTCTGTTTTATCTAATAAATGTAAGTTTATGCTCTTATTGTAGTGATTATAGATTGCAATATTAATTAATCCTATACCACAACCAATGTCTAATGTATCAGAACAAGTTGTTGGAAGATACGGACTAATCATATCGTAATCTTTTTGAATCATGAGATTAATAGCTGCATCTACTTTTTCTTGTTCAGAATCGTGATTTAAACTATACTCTGTAGTTAATCTGGTTCGTTGTGGAAACAAATATTTTAAATACTCTTTGTTAAAATTTTTAATTGTAATCATATAATTATTTTTTCTTTAATGAATTCCCATTCCCCAATCATTTAAATTTGGTATATTAAACTCTTTAATTTTTTCTTTAATAAATTGATATTTGTAATTATTATTAATGTCTTGTTTACTGTAAACAGATGGATCTACTTGTAATGGAAACGCAATATCCGCATATTCCCAATTAAAATTATTGACAGATGCATCGTATGCAGATGCTGGAATTGTTTTTGCATTAAATTTTAAACGATTTACATAGTCTGTAATTTTCCAAAAATATTGTTTTATGGCTACAGTCTTTTTATCCAACCACTGAAGGTGTGCTATAAAAATAGCTGGAGTTGGAATAATTGCTTGTTTGGCAGGGACAGGTAAATGTTCTGAATGCATTTGAGCATCCTTAAACGATACCTTATTACGATAAGAACCTATACGATCTTTTAAATTGTGCCGCCAAGGTCCGTCAACTCGTATTTGATTTTTATCTGTATATTGAATCCATTGTGCGTGGAATAGTGTGTCTGTATTAGAATCAAGTATAGACTCTAGTTCTTGTTTATTCATTGTTCCGTCTAAATATTCATCTGTATCTAAACAGATAATATTGCCAGAATGTTTAAATGCTTCATCAAATAATCGTTGTCTGATATTTGATTCTATTGCCAATTCATCTTTACCAGTGTTTGTTCTTAACACATTAAGAATATTAAATTTTTCTTTATTTTCTATGAGATATTCGTATGTACCGTCATCTGAATTATCATCCATGAAAACAAAAGCATCGACATATTTTTGCCACTGTGGTATTATTTCCTTTAATAGGAAAAGTTCATTTTTAATTAAAGTAATTTGGACGATCATATAAGATTTACTTTTTCTAAAACTCTATCAAATAGACAACTAGCATAATATTTTGCTTTTTCAAAATTTGCATTAATTTTTTTTAAATTTTCATTATAATATTCTTCAGTATAATTATGCGTAAAAATATTGTTAACTGGAATCCAATAACTGGTATCAAAATAATCATTTATATTTGGACAGCCCCAATAAACTGGAATTGTTTTTGTTATTAAACAATCTATTATTTTTTCTGTAAAATAATTTTTTTCACTAGAACTTTCAATTGCTACCGAATACATCGAATTAAAAAGATTTATTTTATCATCATTTGGTAGCTGTTCTGCATTTGGTATTGGCCATCTCGTAGAAGTATAAAATTTTGTTTTAGTTGATATTATTTTGTGTTTATTAAACCAGATTTTTACTCTTATATCATAACCAGGCTTACCAACAGACGCACCACAAATCATACTTATTGAGTTTTCTTTTTTTATATTTCCTAAATTTTCTGTAAATTGTCCTAAAGAATCTATATGGTGGTTATATTTATTTAGCCATGTGGTCCCATAAGGCAATAATTGAGCATTTTTACAATTTTTTAAAACTTCTGAATTTGTTGTTAATATTGCTGTGTATTTTTCTTGATTATTAATAATATTTTCTGCCTGTTCAACCCAGGCAGATGTTGTTGGTTCATTACAATTTACAAATATTTTTATTTTTGCATCAGAATAAAATTCAACAATACCACCTGGTTTTTTATTTTTTCCGAATCTAGTAAAATGTATTTCACACAATTCTTTAGCATTTGGTATAACATTTTCTGGATACATATAATCAGCATTAATTATTAACGGTTTCATTTATTTTTTCCCACAAAATATCATCTGCTAATTTTATTTTAGCTACAGCATTAAAATTATTTGTAATTGCTGTTAGTTTTGAATTGTATAATTCTTTGGATAGACTATTTAATATTTCTTCTTCTTTGCCCTGCTCTAAAAATATTATACCATCTGAATCAAAAAAGTCAAGTATTTTTTTAGTACCACAATATACCGGAACAGTTCCAGTAGCAAAACAGTCTGTTATTTTTTCTGTCCAATACGAATCGTAAACACCATTTTCAACAACTATACTAAACATGTAATCTTTAACACCATCTAGTTTGGTGTTCCACGGGTTTTTAAAGTCTGTAACTGTTCTTGATGTGCCGTGTGCTCCACCAAACACATCGAATCCTTTATCTAGAGCTAATCGGGCAATCTGATGCCTATAAACATGTCCTTCGGTTAATAATTTTGGTGAACAAAACATAGAACATAATTTAATTTTATGATATACACTCCATTGTTCTTTACGAATCCATGGATAATTGCTTCCACTTGGGCAAAACACAAAGTTAGAATTTAATTCCAGTAAAGAATTATCACATGTGAAAATTTTATTATAATAATTATTAAATAATAATTTATGGTTATGAATTAAAAAAGAATATAAGTCCGGAACAATAAATCTTGACTCACAAACCCAACCAAATCTTTTTTCTTTAATAATTGAATGATCTGGTTGATACATCATTCTACGATCAATGTATACATCATATTCTGATGGTTGTGTCGTCCAATCAAAATGTGTTGGTTTTAGATTAGAACAAGACGAATGTTCTACATCAAACGGAGCACCTATAGCTCTTATCTTGTGCCTGGACTCTGCCATGCTATTAGCTCCTCACTCACTCCTAAATTCTTTAAAGCAGATTTTTTTGAATCCACATCTGCTAGGCCCATAACGATAACACTGGTTTCATTTTCATGCCCCGGCCACACACAATACTCTGGGCCTATAAACTTCATTCGAACTCCTTCTTTTTGATAGAAAGAATGAAGAATTCCTATAAGGGCTTCATGATCAAACCATTGCCCGTTTTTTGCCATCTGTCGTGCCATAAACGACCAGTGTTGTAAAAATTCTAGTGCTTTAGAATTAAAATCAAAGAATATAGGAGATGCTTTTGCTGCGTGTAATTTGTTTGTGGAACACGATACTACTATATCAGTATTTCCTTTAAACATATCAAACACAGTTAAAGGTTTACGAACATCTGAATCAATGTCTAGCCACACAACA
>Ga0099848_1000535_pt1 | contig 18024 bp, 19 predicted proteins | sample CB_VirMetaG_3_FD_78179 | JGI IMG/M metagenome (GOLD analysis project Ga0099848, IMG submission 78179) | Freshwater to marine saline gradient viral communities from Chesapeake Bay - CB_1508_1S Viral MetaG | ecosystem: Environmental > Aquatic > Marine > Coastal | place: USA: Chesapeake Bay...
AGCATCGTTGTTGGTAAGGGTGGGTCATAAGCACTCATACCAGTTTCTTTATTTCTTTTATTGACATAGTCGGGGACTTCAACATCATCCCCATATAAAGTGTTTATTGTGTTGGGTTCTTTAACAACTGAAACCGGTAAGGGTGGGTCATAATGCGGTTCCGCTTTTAATAAACCATTACGAGAAACTTTACTATATAATCCACCTTGTTTTGTATATTTTTCATCTAATTCTTCTTTAACAACTGAAACCGGTAAGGGTGGATCATAAAGATGACTTGGCGCTCCCTTACCGCCAAGTGTCGGATCATACTTTCTAAAATTAATCTTTTTATCTAAATAACCTTTACCATAATTTTCTTCTTTCTTGATTGTATTTCTTGTTTTCTTTTCTCGTTTATCATATTCTTCATTCGGTTCAATTATCTCTTCTTTAACAACTGAAACCGGTAAGGGTGGATCATATTTCTGTTGGTGATCTTCTTTATTTTTACTAATCTTGATTCTTCCTTCCTTCCCACCGCCATAAGTATTTTTATTGACATCATATTGACATAAGTTTTCTTTTGGGACTTCTTTAATAAACTTATGAGTATGACTTGATAAATCATAAAGGGGTAATTTTTCATAAAATACATAAACCATCTCGTGCTTTCTCATCGGCATCTTTTTCGCACTTAAAAATCCCGCTGGGGCTGATTTCACCCATACTAAATCATAACGAAATGGACACTTCTTCGGGGCAGTTGTAATCAATTCAACTCCAAACTTGGTTGTGGTTGTCATAAATATTGGAGTTGTTATTTTCTTGATACGCATTACTTCAATCCAAAACTTCTCTAAATCTATTTTACAATCCCATTTACAACTTGTCTGTCCGTAAGGTAGATCACAGAAAATCAAATCAACTGAATTATCATCTAAACCTTTCATCTCTTCTAAACAATCCCCAATTAATAAAATACTCATTTATTTTATAATAATATATAATATATTTTATTTAAACGAACCCAAAATTGTTAAAATTAATATTATATATAAATTGACAAAATTGGGTTTCTATTTATCAAAGATTACTGCGTTTATTGAGTTCTGCCAGTTGAAACTGGTGCGTCGGCAACTTGTATCTGTGTTTTTTCTGTCTGTTGTTGTTGGAGTTGAGATGTCGCTTGATCTTGTTTCCCCTTATCAATTAAATCACCAATTTCACCAGTAATTCCCGCAGTAATATCTGCAACACCACCAAGAAGAGCCAAGGGTGGAAATACAGCTCCACCAACATCCGCAATTGCCCCGCCAATCTGTAACAGATTAGATGTCTTGGATGCCCAATTATCTCCCGCAATTCCACCCGCTTTAATATCTTTATAAATATCCATTCCAGCCATGCCAACAGAAGCAATTTCGCCAAGACCCTTTCCAGCTGTGTCCAAGGCTTCATCACTTATTCCCGTTAATGATTTAACTGATTTTCGAATAATACCTTCACTCTCTCCACCTTCACTCTGAAAAACACCATCTCCCAAATCAGTTACTTTTAAATCAGTTGTAGTTTTACCAAGTGCCGACCCAGGATCTTTTAATAAAGCTTGGGCTTGGGCTTTCGCTTGACTAACTGGATTAGAAGCTAAACCCAACTGACCGCTCTGCCAATTTCTAAAATCTTGTAATTTATTTCCCATTTTATTATTCGCAATCATCATGCCGAATGCATCTTTCGCACCTTCCGCAACATCCCCGATATTCTGTTGAGTTTTTAATGAAGCAATCTGACCCGCTAAATTGTCGTTATGTTGTTTAACCATCTGATTAGCGTTCATAATAGCTTGACTTCTCATATTGCCTTCTTGTATAGCTCCCACATCATTAGAATAAAGATCCATATTTTATATTAATATGAATATTTAAAAATTAGAAAGAAAAAAATTAAAATTATTTATTTATTTCGGATATAATTGTTCTTCAAAACGAATAAACGCATGGGGCGGATTTTCACTCAATTTTAAATATAAAAATGAATATCTTTCTTTATGAGCTTCATTATACATAGATAATAAGTTTTTCTCACCATCTCCCGCCCCATCACTAGAAGGGAACATAGATCCATATTCTTCTATAATTTTCATTAGTTCTTTCTGGTTCTGTTGTTTAGTGATGATAATGTCCGTGGCGTTGTTTCGAATTAAACCAGATACAGCACGAAACGACTGGGTCGCTATAATATACATATCTATATAGTGGCGAAATCGAGTTGAAAAAAATGAGACGGCATTATTTTTAGAAAAATCTTTCGTTAAAACATCATCTAATACCAAGCAATATGTCGGGCGTTCTGTGGCTTCATAACTAGATTGAGATTTTTTAATATCTTCAATAATATTATCATCATAAATATCAGTTGCGTCAAAATATTTAGAAAGTAATTTTCCCTTATGACATGAATGAAGAGTTGTCGATATGACCTTCACAATATCAAACATATCTTTATACATTTCTGGGTTCATTAAAAGGTTACATATAAGATTACTCTTCGCAGATCTAACAGATCCGATTATTAAAAGTAATGAAGGCATAGATGGGAGATTGGGATGAATGTCTGCGAACCTTGTTGAAGGTTCAGGGTCTTTCACTTTATAAACCTTCGGGGGCTTTCTCTTTTTCTTTTCATCAGAATTAATTTCCATATTTTATATTAAATATTAGATAATTTTTTTCTAAATCTTTTAATTAATAAATTACATAATTCTTTATCATTATTCGGTGTATATCTTGGAAGTCCGCCAATATTATAATGTTTATATTCTTTCACCCATAATCCCCTTCCCTGATATAATCCATAAATAAAATCATCACAATACCAATTATGAATAGCTGGGGGAAATATCCATCCAAATAATTCATGATGAGTTTTATGAAATAAAAATTGAGTTGGAATATTATCATTATTAGAATAACCCGCAACATATCCAATATTATCATTTTTTTTTAATAATTTAATAAATAGTCCAAGCCATTCATTTCTTTTATCGAATGAAATATCATCTCCGCAAACTTGCATATAATCATGTCCATCCGCTAAACATATTTCCCCGAGTGTGTTCCAGATGTGAGTTGGTTTCCCTTTATAATCATTATGAAACGGAAACCATTTTAAAACTATATCATCATAAGTTTCTGGAAGTGAAATATTACTAAATAAACGATCATCATCATCATAGCCAATATAAACTTCAATCTTAAAAGAATTGGATAATTTAGTAATTGATGGCAATAATACTTGATTTAAATAACAATCTCTAAAATTAACCCAGTTTCTATCTTTCGAAGTTGTTGGAACTAAAAATGCAACTTTTCTCATTATATTATTTAATATATTTTATTTTTAAGATTTAAACTTACTCTAAAAATAATGAAAATATTAAATCTTCTGGTATTCTGTATCTATCTTGTTGAGTTAATGAGTTTCCTTGTGTTCTCTGTTTTCTTTCTGTGTTTCCAAGATTAGTTTTATGAAGATTACCAACCATATTCCCACAATTTTTATTACAGAGTAAAGGTTTAAAATCTGTTCTATTCGTCCATATACGAGTTCTTTTTCTGTATCCCCAATCAGAATACATACAATAATCAACAACATAATTATTTAAATCTTTCATAAATGGTCTGTCTTTCATTTTACTTGAAGCCGGATTTTCAATAAACCAATAATGCGGATTAAAATAATTTATTATCTCTAATGTTTTTAAAACTAATTTATCATCTTCTTTCATTTCTTTTTCTTGAACTTCTTTCGAATATATTTCACCTTTTCTCATTCGCCCAATCCAACCATCTTGAAGTTTAGAGTAATTCGTGCATGGTGGAGAAGCCCAAACAATATCAAACTCATCTTTATCATATTGTTTATAATCGAAATCCATAATATCTACTTGATGATCAGCTGGAAGAATTAAATCAACTGAAACACTTTCCCAACCCAATTGATCGCATACTTTTCCAATAGATCTTGTTCCGCTAAATAGTTCTAAAACTTTCATTTATTATTTAATATATTTTATTTTTTTAATAATTAAACGCAAAACCCAAAAATGTTATTGTTTTCTATTATCGCTGTCAGATAAAACCCAAAATTGTCAATTAATATTATATATAACTTATGACAAAATTGGGTTTTCTCTTTCCGTAAGAGTATAAAATAATTACAAATCTGGGTTTTTAGTAACAATTATCAAATCTATTAGATCCGTCTCGATAATAATAATTTCCCGTGGCTCTCTGAATAGTATTTAACATTTTCTTTTTCCCTTCTTCTATCATTTTCTCTTCTTGCTTTTTCGCTTTTCTTTCTTTTCTCATCGCATCATATTTCATGATTGCGTCTAATTGTGCGTCTTCTAAATCTTTTTTAGTCAATCCAGAAACCTTATGAATAATTTTAGTTTCTGGGGGTGCGTCGCTTTCTACTTCTTCTTTTAATTTCTGAACCTTTTTAACTTTCTGCTTTTTTAATAATTCTACTTCTTCTTTTTCTAATTCTTTCATTTTCTTATTTTCAATTGCCTTCTGTTTTCTCACCGCCATAGCCTTCTCTCTTGCTAATGCGAGTTTCTGTTTATGTTCTTCGCTCATGGGTTTCCTTGGTTTCTTTTCTGGTTTCGGTTTATCTGGTTTCTTGGGCTTTCTTTTCGGGGACATATCTTCGAATATATCATTCTCATCTGGTTTAACTTTCTCTTCTATTTTTATGAGTTCTTCATCATCGCTTTCTTCGGAAACATCTTCCAATTCTAAATCTAATGCTTCTTTATAAATGAAATTGGGATTTTCTTCTCCCGTTTCTGGATCTTTCGTTTCTTCACTAAACTTAAAATCAACCATCGCTGGGGGTTTTTTACTCATATTATTATAATTAATATAATTATTTTTATTTATAAATAATAAAAAATAATTAAAAATTATTAAAAAATTAGAAAAAAAAAAGTTATAATTTAATCTATCAATATTCACCTTCATAATATTCTGTTTCAATCCCTTCATATCTTAATTCAAACATACAAGCTGAAAATCTCCATCTCCAATAATGATATAGTTTTTCTTCCATAGCTTTATCAGTATTTATTTTAATTATTTTCATGATTAAATCATTCGGAAGATTACTGAATAATGATTTATTCATATTATATAATTAATATTATAATAATTTTAAATTATTATTTTTCATCTTTTACTCTGAAATATAAACAAACTATCGATTGTCCCTGCAATATTTTCGCATATTGTTCATTAGAATAAACAAAATCAATTGAGAACTCTGAAACAACCATCTCATAAGGGTTATTGAGATCCAACCATAGAAGGTTACTTGGTTCATAAAAGATGCGTTGAGATGAGCCTTGCGAAGAACTACTATCCGCAGTTGGAAGATGTGATAGAATAGTTGATTTATTGCCCGTTCTAGCATTTATGACTTGTTGCCCGAAGCCATTTAATCTGACGAAAATTGATTTCATACAATTTAAATCTGGGGCAACATCGCTTCCAAATGTAATCGCTGGAAATGTTCCAGTTCCGTCCATAACTAATGAACGCCCAGGGAAACCGAATAAATCAGCAGTAGAAGCTCCGAATGTGGGATGATAAGTGTTATTCGGTTTTAATATCATGGCATATTTATAATCAACTCCCGACGCATTTAATTCTTTCTGGGCATAAACATAAGGGGCATTCGTTTCATCTGGATCAAAAATAAATCTTAAATCTAAATCTCGGCATCGATTAATTGGTCTAAAATTATCCACATTAGAAAGCATCGAAGCTGTTTCAAACCAACCCTTCTTGGAAAATTGACTATCTAGTCTTGAATTATAATTGGTAATATTTACACCACTAAAACTTGCCAGAGTTAATTGACCTTGTTCGGTTATTCCATCATATCCAACAAATAAAACTGGATGAAGACACCAATTCGTCTGTGTGCAAGGTCTAAAATAAGTTCTCTTGGGTTGTGTTGCATCGAAGCCAGTTATAAAATCAGTTCCAGAAGCATTTATTCCATAAAGTTCTATGACTTCTCCATTAAGACTTAATTGGAAAGCGGTGTATCCAAGGGCATTCGTTCCCATATCATATCTTCCAGCACCAGCGAGAGAACCATTAACATTTAACCAATATCTAACTTCTTTATGAACTAATGCGGAGCCATCTGTGGTGGGAACAGCATGACGCAATACTAATTCATCAAGGTCGTTTCTATGAACTCCGAAATCTTCAAAATATAAATGATTATCTAATCCCATAGCTTCATTTTCATCTTCATCATTAAAATTATCAAAATAATAAGGTCTATATTCTTCATCTTCATTTATGAAATAATTGGGGCAATCTCTACTTAATCCAAAACCCCATTCAAGACCCGAACCATTCGCCGAAGATATAGTAACACGGCAATCACCACCAACAGCGGACAAGGGAGCTCCAAGAAGAATACCAACAGCGGGATCAACAAAAGTCCCTGCGTTTCTCTGAAAAACACCAGTTCCCGTGTTATAAGAAAATCTCTGGGCTTCTTCATCATTATAAAACTTCTCCGCACTTGTCGGCATGGTCGATGCGTTTCCCGTATATTGATTATATTTAAACTCAAACCCAAGAAAATCTAATCCAGAATTGCGTTTCACATCACAATCGAATTGGTTCATTTCTAGTGGATGATATTCTCTATGATATTTTTTAAGGCGTTCAGCCAATTCATCTGTGGTTAATTCTAATATTGAACCCCTTGCAACATCTATGTCTTGAAGCTTCGGATAAGAAGTTGTTAGATTTATCTTTTCTTCTACTTCTGTCCCAGTTCCATCAGTATTATCTATGGCATCCACATCATAACCAAACCAATCATACCACCAAGAATTATTTTCTCCAATAGTAATTCTTCCATCTAAATTAACCTTACATGATTGAAGGGCAACTTGGGAATTGGGTGGGATTTTATAAGTTGAAGATAAATCGTTTCTATAACTCCACGCCGAATAGATAGAAGCTTCATTTCTTCTTACGACATCGTCATCACGATTAGAAGTAACAACTAAACTCATTTTATATTATATTTAATATAATAAATTAAAAAAAAATAAAACGAAAAAAAAATATAAGAATAATAATATAATGGCTAAAAAAGGAAAATCTAAAAAGATCCCTGAATTAAAACTTAAACCAAGTTATAAACAAGGTTTAAATTATAATATTGAAAAAGATATTAAACCAGATAAAATTGAACCGAATAAGATATTCGATGGCTATAATGGAAAACCCAAAAATGTCAAGAAGAATATTAAAAAATAAATTAACAAATCTGGGTTTTAAAAAATATGATTAAAGATAGAAATTAATTATTCATCATCACTTTCATCTAATAGACATTCACCATTCTTATACTTCTCTTTCATTTCATTATGTTTATTTATATCATCAATCTTTTTATTTTTAGCTTTTTCATATACTTCATGATAAACTGCGAAATCACTTAATTCTGCATCCATAAACTTTCTAATTGTTTTTCCATTTTCGCTTGTTGATTGTTCTGGAAATGGATTAATTCCGAATGTTTTCTTGTATAACATCCCTAAAAATCTCTGCGTCCCTTGATTACTATATAATGGATTTTCTTTTTCTGTCTTACTTCTATCGGTGAAGATTGCCCTGTATTCTTCATAATATTCATCAGCTTTATCATTATTTAATAGATTAAAATCAGTAATTTTTAATCTGTCATTAATTCCAATATCATTTCTTAATTTATCAATAAAGATCATTTTATTAAGATTGGTTTTAATTTTCTTAATGTTAAACTCTTCTGACTTATGAAGCTTATCTTTATTTTTTAAAGTCCATTCATGAAGTCTAGTCATTTCATCTGTGTATTCATCAACCCATTTTTTATCTTGTGCATTATACGATTGACCGAACTTATCAAAAATATAAGTTTTTAATGAGATATAATGTCCGATAAAGTTTTTATCAACGAATATTTCTTTATGATTTTCAATCTCTTCTTCTGGAAGTCCAATATATTTTTCATTCTTTTCTTTCACATAAGATAAATCTTTATGAACACTTTCAATCATTCGTTCTTTATCTATTTTTAACATTTCTTTCGTGTTCTTACTAATAGATTGATTAATATTAGTTTTATCATTAAAACCCCTTTCAATTAATAGTTTTTTAAAGTGGGCGTATGGATTACTCTTATAACAATCACTATTATATTTTAGCTCATTAAATACTTCTTGGAAGATTGGATGAACTCTTGAAATCTCTTGATGAAGATGGTCATTTTTCTCACACCATTTTTTAAGATTAGCTGTATCATCTTTCGCATCTTCTAATGTGTTGAAATCTGTATCTCTGCATTTTTTTCTCTGGAATAAATAATATAATTTAGTGATATTTCTATTTCTGTTTATCTGTTGTAACATGTCTTTCGGGTCAATTGTGGTCTCTTGATAGAAACAGAAAACGGGTCTTTCCATAACACTATCAAGACCATAAATAACCTTGGGGGAGAAGATAATTCTATCGTGTTCATCCCAATTATATCTTTTATTAACATTACTATCGATAATGATGATATTGGGGTCTCCAATCTGTTCTTTTAATAGATGACACGAACGAGCTTCATCACACGGACAGATCCATTTTTTAGTCTTTTTCATCATTTCAATCATGGTCTCAATATTAAATAGTTCTTCCGCAGGTTTTCCGCTATTATGTTTATATTCATTCTCAATAAATACGAACTTATCTTTTAGATTTCCAATTCGATTATCATTATAATCAAGAATAAAATTAAGAAACTTTAATGATTGATCACTAATATCTGCATCGGTCATAAATACATATCTAGCTTCACGGATTAACTCAACAACTAATTCCATGACGGGAATGCGGATGCCATTATGGACTAATGTTTCACTTGTGAAAAGATGTTTAACGATGGAATTAAACTCATCCATAAATAAAACACATCCCGAAGTTGCACCAACATCACACCAATATTTAAGTTTCATAAGACTATCAACCTGAATAACATAACCGATATTATTATCTGGCTCATATCCAGTATTTTCATACCATTCGCACCATATACCTTCTTGATTAAATGTTTCATATTGTTCTAATCCAAGGGAAACCCTGGAAACAATAGAAATAAACTTATTTCTTTTCTTAAACTCTTTATCAATCATAAGACTTCTAAATGAAGTTGTTTTTCCAGTTCCAGTATCACTTTTAATTGCGAAAAACTTTTTATCAGTTTTAATTAATTCTTTAAAATATTCATATCCGAGTTTATTTCTATTAATTTTAATATCAGAAATAATTGTATTTTTTAGAGTTGGTTTTAGTTTAAAATAATCTAATGCAGTTCTCATGTTTTTATTTTCCGTTGTTGTATTTAGTAATAGATGATTAATAGCCTTGATGGTTTTATGTCCAGTAATTCCATTATATATCATTTCATTTTTTTCTTCATCATATATCTTGGAAGTCATGGCTTCATTATATTCTTCCCATAAATCTTTTCTTCCAATCTGTTTCATGGCGGTTGAGAAGATTAACCATCCAGAATAACTCTCGAAATATTTCTCTTGATCTAAACCTTCAATAATATCTCTAATTAATTCATCTGGAAAATTATATTCATATAAACTCTGATCGCATCCAATAATTTCTTCAACAATAATTTCATTTTTTCCATTTTTATCTTTAATAATTTTAGCTCTTGTTTTCTTACATTTATTATCAGATTTATTCGGATTATAATATGGAATATCATGAATAAAATCACGGACTTCATCTGGGATTTTATTGATATTCTCTGTATCACCTGCAAGAATAATATATTCTTTTCCATCTCTAATACAACCAGGGGAGAGAATTAATCCGCCATCATTTCTAATATCAATATGACTTTCTTCATCTTGTCCGTGTTTTAATGTTTCTTCATATTGAAAATATAGATGAAAACCACCCGAAGGCGTTCCAACTACGAGAGCTCCAAGATTTTCATTCCATTTCTTCGGATCAGCTCCGAACTTTTTAATAAAAATATTTTCATGAATATTTTCATCTTTATTACAATCAATATCAATAACAGAAATATTATTTTTCTTACCTGTTAAAAGTGAATAATTCTGGGGATTTTTAAAAGTTCGATTTTTATTATAGTAATTATGAAGACATAAATCAACTATACAGCTGTCATCTTTTTTCCATCGTCCCTGTGGGATTTTAGAATTGGGATATAATTGGACAGCTTTATATTTCATATATTTATTATTAGATATTTTTTTTTCTGAATTAAACTTATTCTTATCCATTTTTTAATTTCTACTCTTAATAGTATATATCATTTATTCTTTAAGTAGTTTTAATCTTAAATTATTATAGATCTTAATATTTAAAAATCGCTAAAATTAAATTACCATAAAATCGAATGAGACCAATATTTCGCACTATCTTTCGATGTGGCTTCTCCGTGCCGTGCATAATATCTTTTTCTTCTTTCAATATCTCCATGATCTAGTGATTTATAATGACCCAATTTATCTTTATAATGTTCATAATCTTTATGACCGAAGCCAATCTTCTTATAACCCCTTTTATTATCTGCCTTCACATAAACCCAATATTTATTTTTAGATTTCGTGTCATTTTTAAAGGGTTTGTATAAAACAACTTTACCACTTTCAGTTCTCGGCATTTATAAAATAGTAGATAAAAATCTAAAACCCAATTTTGTTAAAAATTATTATATATATAAATTGACAATTTTGGGTTTATCAGAGATTACTTCGTTTAGACTAAATTATCATTTGGGATTAATCTTTCTGGTTCTGGTTCTTGTGGAACATTTTCGGGTTTAGATTTAGTTTTATTTAATTTTTTATTTTCATCTTTTTTAGCATCATCATCATCATCAGTATCATTATTGGTTGCGTCTGGTGGTGGCTTTCTTTCACACATGCATATTGAACAATTATCATTACATCCAACTCTAAACTTGCAATAACATCGAGACTTAAAGATCACGACTAATAAACCAGAAACGCCCCCAAGAATTAATCCAGTAGCTCCCGCCAATTCATTTATATTAAATGATTGTAATAAACCATTTTCAGCCATTTTCAATATATATATTATATTTTAATATTTTTTTTATTTTTTTGAAATAATTATATTTTAAAATGATATATGGAACAATCTAAATCTAAAAAACCAATCGAAGAATTATCCGTTTCCATTAGAGAATTATCGGCGGATATAAAACAGATTAGACAAGATTTATCATATATCAAGAGTAAGATAAAAGAAGAAGTTGTAAAAGAAAAAGTTGAACAATCTTTAAAAGATGATGATATAGTTGAAATTAAGAAATCTTGGTGGTGGTGATTTTAATTAATTTTTTTTTAATTTATATTATTATATTTATTAATAATATAATATGAAAATAGCTTATGAGAAAAGAGTGAGAGAACTTCTTAAAGAAGCTGACAGGACTGATTTATTTAAGAAAGTTCGAAGTTGTTGCCGAGTTGATATTCCAGAAGATCCCCAAGAAAGATTTAATCATTTAATCGCAGAATATCCCGAGCCATTACCAAGAAAAGAAAGAGTTATTCCAGATGAAATAAAAAACATGAGTTTTTAATTTTCTAAAAAAATAAATTATAAAAAATAAAATATTTATTAAGTTATAATGGATCAATCAACATTAGAAGAAATTATATCAATTTTAGCGAAATGTGGAAGACCCGATTTAATTGCAGAATGCCGAGAACATATAAAAGTTGATAATGATTATAAACCAACTTTTATAAGAAGAGATAGTTTAAGTGATAGTGAAGGTTCAGCGGAAGAAGAAAGCGATTATGAAGTTGAAATAGATGAAGAAGGTTTTTATTCGCTTAAATAACCGCCAATTAATAAAAGATTATATCTATCTTCATGTTTAGTTTTAAAGGCTTCTAGATTATCAATTCTTTTATAATAATAATAACTATTTTTCGCCTTCATTAAATCTTTTTTTTCATTATATTTTTCTTTATATTTATCTTTATTATTTTCGTAATGTTTCTTGGATTTATCACGATTATAATTTTTAAAATCATCTGTGTCTTTTATTCTTTCATACCTTTCTTTTTCTCTCATTCTTTTATTCTTGTATTGATTAAGAATATTGTTAATCTGTTCATCACTTAAATCAATTGACATAATTGTTTTCTATACATAATTATATATTTTAATTTTTTAAGTATTATTATTTAAAATAACTTGAATTATATTTTTAAGATTTTCATCAATTTTAACATCTATTTTATGACTATCTTTTATAAATTGTGTTTTATCGATTGTATTCCCTGAATGTTGCAGACAACACATAATTTTAAATATTTCAGTTATACCGACTTTATGAGCCATTCCCAAGAATAAAGTTGCTCCTTCTCCTTTACTATTATTATTAAATCCCATAGAAGCTCTATGAAATCTTTTCGTCATCATTATTGTAGCTTCATGAATTAACATTTTATTATTTCCGCAATCAATCATATAAGTTTCATAATCTTTATCACTCATAACGAATAACATTTTATCAGATCCAACACAACTTAATTTATTACTTTTCATAAAATTATAAGAATAAGAAATATAAGATGAAAAATAAATATCATCATCATCCATAAAACATACAATTTTCGATGAAGCTGATTTAACTAAATCATTTCTTTTTTTCCCAATAGTTCTTTTTGGTTTCTTATTGATATAATTTAATTTTATTGGATGTAAATGTTCTTTAATTTGTTCTAATTCTTCATCATTAATAATAAGTTTATCTTTTCCATCATCATCAATAACAACTTCTAATTTATCATGGGGATAATCTTGGATTTTAATATTTCTTAATAAAAGCGGAAGAAACTTTCTGCGATTAAAGGTTGGAACGAGAATTGAGATATTTTCCATTATACTTATAATAAATATTTTATTTTTATTATCTGAACGAAAAACCCAATTTTGTTAATTTATTTATAATATCTAATTTCACATTTTCGGGTTTTTCTTTCCCATTTGTTCTTGCATTATTTCTTGGGCTATATTAAAAGTGGTTGCGACTGGTCTCTGAACTTTAAATAAAATAGTTGATTGTTCGCTTGTTCTTGCATAAGATCCATCTGGGTCATGTATTCCAATTGATATACTAGCCAATCGAATTGGTTTAGTAATTGTGAATGATAATGAGCTTTCTTGTCCGAAATAGAAATCTCCGTCTCCATTAATTTTATCAACAATTCCAATTATGGGCATCGTAGTATTATTAACTTTTCCACCGATAAAAGGCGTTCCTTCTAAAATATTGGATCTTATACAATAATAACCCCTTATCATTCTAGTCGGTAAATTATTGGCAACTATACTGATTGATTGAGTTTTATGAATTATTTGTGGTAAGACTTTATTATAACTTGTAAAAGTTCCAGAACTATTATATCCTTTAATTGTTACGGGAACATTTATCATGTTAGTATATAATGGAATACCAGCCCAATTAGTAATAAATAATTTTGTGTCGCTCTCAACTATTTCCGCATTAGTGGTTAAAACAGATAAATCATTACTATTTCCAACTTGTATTCTTACTTGTCTATTGGTTGTTCCGTGAAATTGTTTATAAGTGAAACCCAATAATCCCCATAAACTATCAGACCATTTATCTTCTGGAACTCCGAAATCTTCAATCATAATTCCGCATATTTGATCATATATTTTAAAAGGCATATAATTTTGATTAGTTCGTAAAGCTTGGAAACCAACATTTCCCATAGAAGTTGATGATGATAAATTGTAATTACTAACATAAGGGCATCTGTCGGGTGTATAATCATTATATAATTCTGGGGGATTAATATGATAAACAACATCAGAAGCGAAATCGTCGAATGCTGGAATACCAGTTGCACTATATACCCCTTTTTTAGCGGTTATAATATTACCACGATTTCTTGGTGTGTGAAAGTCTGAAAATGAAAAATTAGTTCCATCCCAATTTAATTTTGGTTCATCAGCTCCAATATATAATAATTTCTGCCAATAACTCATGTAAAACTCGGGGGCGGTTGCGGTTGTGTTAGTATCATCTGCATTAACATTAAAAATAGAAATATCAGTTGCGTTGCTGGAAGTTGCGTCTGGATGAGAAGCCCAACCAGATAAAGGTAATAAATAATACATCCCAGGGGCGTTAAAGTGTAAATCGAAACCAATTTTTCTTCCAACTTCAATTATTCCTGGTGTGGTTGTTGCGGTTAGTTTTAATTCTTCTATTTGATTAGTTCCAATTCCATTCGTTTCATGTTTAAATGGGTAAATTGTAATTCTTCCCGCCGAAGATCTACCGAAACATCCATAACTAAATTGATTTAATCCATAATCGGGTTTTTCATAATAAGTTTCAGCTTGGGAACTATCATAATACAATAGTAGCATAAGACTTCTTAATTGTTGGAGTGCGGTTGGTTGCCAAGATCTCGGTAAATAATATCCGCCCCATCCCAATTGAGCTGTGTCTTCTGTTGGTGGATTAGCTAATGACATTTTAAGATTGTCATATCTATTTATATGTATCCATCTAGTATTATCCATGGTTATTCCTTTTTCATATCCAGAATATCCGTCATTTAAATCTAATAATATTTCTGGATAAAGTTTCTGTGCGTCTATAAAATCTTTTAAATATTGGAGATCTGTTTTGCTATATGTAATATCTAATTCAATTGGAGTGTCAGCTGTTATTGTTGCTAAATTGATTTGAGTTGCTATTCGTGATCCTTTTATTCCTTGAAATCCAGTATTAATAAAATTAATTTTCTTTCCTTTTTCATATATTTCTGGATACTTACATCCGACTATATTATATTGTCTCAACCATTCGAAACCAGAAAGATTAAATGTTGGAGTTCTATAATTTCGTTGAGCTGTGTTACTATTTCCAGAAGTTACTAAATTAAAATAATAAAGAAAATTGGCTTCTGTCATATCATCAATATTTCCCGTGAAAAATGCTTTATATGTTTCACTTTCTAATAATTTCATAACTGGTTGCGGATATTGTTCCCCAACATTTCTTCTTTCAACTAATATATCATCGTTAATAATATTATTAAGTTGTCTTGTTATTTCTGTTGCGATGAAATCTGGTGAATTAAAACCAGATGGAAGATTTAATGTTTTTAATTCTCTATAAATTGTATAATCTGCATTCTCGGGATCTCTTAAATCGCCAGGGGTTAATCCCAATCCCCCATGAAAACCTTCTGATGAAAAAAATGTTGTATCTCTAATCATTAAAGTATATCTGGAATTATCATTATTGGGTTTATAAAGATGAGCTCCTGATGTATAAGGCAAGGTTCGATATAATTGTTTATTGTGCCATAAATGATGCGTTGTGCTAAAATTAGCGACATCATAAGCGGAAACACAAGCTCCTTGATGCCATCCATCAACTTCCGTATAATTCTGCCTTGGTGATGCTGTATAATAATACATAAATCTCCTTGGAAGATGTAAAGAACATCTACAATCCGCAGGGATAAAATAATTCATAACGAACTTTAATTCATCATCTCTTAATTTAAAACTTTGTTTCGTTTCTGTTGCGACCATTCTAGAACATCTTGAAGGCAACATTAAATCTGGTCTATCTGGAAAGAATATTGGTTTTTCAAGAGTGGTATATGTATATTCATGATCTTCACCAAGCTCAACTCCTTTAATCTCTATTGATGAAGGTTGTCCCGCTCCCCTTTCACTAATGAACGCACCATAAACGGAAACTTGGTCTTTTGGATATAACATGAGAATATCTTGAAGATTATTAGTCCATAAAGAATAGTTTTCATTATTTCCGCCCTTGGCTTCTTCACTATGAAGCCGATTGCATTCGATAATTTGAATATCTGTGAATTGATCCATTTTATATATAATAAAGATTATATTTTAATTTAATTTAATTTTATTTTATTAAAACCCAGATTTGTTAATTATCTAATATAATATAAATTGACATTTTTGGGTTGGTAATCTTAAATTATTAATATAATATGATAAAAATATGGTCAAGCGTCGGTATTAATCTACTTTTATGACTATTTTATACTTAAATACATAATTAATTTTAAAATTAATTATTCTTTATATCACTTTTTAGTAATAATTTAAGATTATTTACTTAAAATTAATATATTAATATAAGATTATTATGATATTTCACGGAAAAAACGGCAGTTTAGCGTTATTTTGGAAAGGTTTAATGATTTCAACATTCGCTTTAACTGATAAGAAAACTTATGAAGCTTATTCTTATCAGGGAGATCATATAATAATGCAATCCAAGGGAATACCAATCTTAACACAGATAAAAACATATACTCATTTCTGTAATATGATTTATAATAGAAAAAAAAATAAAAAACCAATATATAGAAGTGATCATATATATTTCTTATCATGTTTATTCGCATTAATAAGATTAAAAATAATTGATGATAATTCTTCTGAATGTGGAACTTTAATTTGTAAGAGAAAAATTAATCGAAATAAACAATAATGGGATCTTCGGGAGTTGAATGTCTAATCTTAACATTTATAAAATGTTTATTCTTATGAACCTTTTTATCGTCTAATGTTTTCTGAACTTGTGGGCTTATATAAGGTTTAAATGTTATTCCACTTAACTTAACATCATCTTTTAATAATTTACAACATCTTCTAACTGATGGAATATCTCCGAATTGTTTTATATAATCCATATCATCTATAATCTCTTTTATATCATTATATTTACAACAATCTAGATCATATCCAGATTTACAATAATTAATTATAAACTTCGCAATATTCATCACATCATTCTTTTCTTTCGTTGTTAATATTTTCTTCGGATTTTGTTTTGATAAATAAACTATTAATTGATCTTTATCTTCTATCTTAAAATGATTAGACTTAATATCTAAATCATTTCTTAATGCATCTTTTAATTTATCATGAATATCTTTTTTATTATCTTGATGAGAAAATACAACAGGAAGACCAAGATGATTTATTATATCAATTAAATCATTTTTAGAATGTGACTTATGGATCATATTTATACTTATATATATATTTTTTTTTTAATAATTTAACGCACTTTTTTTTATTTATTATTATATAATAATATAAATGCCTTACACTCGTGGAAAACTAAAAGGACAACTTAAATCTGGTGAAATCAGAAAGCTCGTCAGACTTCATAATGAAATGTCTAAAATTAAAATCCCACCACGATTGGATCGTGATGGATTAATTAAGTTTATCGAAAGTAATGGATATAAGATTGATCATGAAAACGAAAAACTTATAATGACGAAAGAAATGCCGAAAGATTATTCTTTAAAAACTGCCCAAGAAAAGTTCCCAGTTAAACCAAGAAAAAAGAAAGAAGTTAAACCAACTGAAAAAAAGAAAGTTCTTATGATTGAAGATAAAGATGATTTCTCGCAATCTGTTAAAGAAAATATGTGTAATAAAGCCGTAGCCCATGCCGAAAGTATTATAAGATTATATGAAAAATATAATGGAGATTTAAAGAAGTTTCCAGATTATAAAACTAAAAAAGAATTAGATGAAGATGTTAAAGAATTAAAAGAAAGGAATTGGGGAGATTGTTCTCAATCGGAACAAGCTAAAATAAAAAAGGCAATAAAACTTTATGATGATAATAAGAAATCAGGAAAACCCGAAAGAAACTTTAAAGTTGAAAGATTTGAAAGAACTAAAATGATCCAACAGATTTCAAGTGAAATGGGAAAAACTTTTAATCCCTTTAAAATACTTGGAATGAAAGCTAGTGAAGAAACTCCCGAATTAGTTAAATCTAAATGCAGAGAATTAAAATTAAAAAATCATCCAGATAAAGGCGGAGATAAAG
>Ga0099848_1000536_pt1 | contig 18022 bp, 18 predicted proteins | sample CB_VirMetaG_3_FD_78179 | JGI IMG/M metagenome (GOLD analysis project Ga0099848, IMG submission 78179) | Freshwater to marine saline gradient viral communities from Chesapeake Bay - CB_1508_1S Viral MetaG | ecosystem: Environmental > Aquatic > Marine > Coastal | place: USA: Chesapeake Bay...
ATCCATAAGAGGCTTGAATACGTCAGTTAGATATGGACTGGGAATCTCGTCTAGTTCGTTGATACGTTCTGGCTCTGCTGTTTTTACAGTCTTACCGTCTACGTTTACTAGCAAGCCGGGAATCTTTAAAAAGTCCGGCTTGTCTTTCTTTAGTTCTTCTAAGATCGCTCTTGTTGCTTTCTCGCCTTCTTGTACTACTGCTACATCAACGTAGGGAAATTTCTCAAAAAAGTCAGGGTCTGTAACAGGTGGTTCAGGACCACCCACGATGATAAAGCAGTCAGGATTCTTTGCTTTTAATTCTCTACCTAAAACATGACTGTAACTACGATTCCAGATATAGATAGAAAAACCTACAATGTCACTATCGCTTAATAACTCTACTGCTTCTTCAATAGGATCTCTACGCCATACGAACTCACCCAACTCGTAATGCTGGTTGATAGAGTCGAACTGATTTACATAACTCCAAATGATACCCGGCGAGTATGGCAAGTAATATGCGTTATACTCTTTGGGACCTTGTTGAAAGTTAGGGTTTACAAAACTGACTTTCTTCAATGTAGCCTCTTTTTCTAATAAACTTTGCAAGTTCTTCTGCTATTACTTTATACCCTTTGATCGTAGGATGAGATCCTTGATCATTCGTAAGATATTCTGAATGCGTACTGAGATTATCTGGATTATAGTATCCGTGATAATGTCTCCAGTCATCAATCTTACCATCTAATTCAACTAGTTTTTCCATGAAAGCAACATAGTCTGTTTCATTATGAACATAACAGCTCCAATCAAATTTATCTACTAGTGATCCGGCATATTCTTTAAACCACTCATAGATACCTTCAGGGCGAATATTAAAAGCATTTGCTACTACAACTTTAAATCCATATGCCTTAGCGAAAGTTTGTAGATTGAGTAAAGACATCATTGTCTCACTAGCTACAAACTGTTCACTCCATAATTCTCTTGCATAACAAGTCCAAAAAGCCCCGTCACCCTCTTTTTGTTCGATGGGCCACGCAGTACGCCACTTATGATGTTTATATTCACCGTTAGAATATCCGTCTGGTTCCACTCCCCTATCAGGTTCGTTGTGTACAGGCTGCTGTTGGAAAACATCGAATCGTTCAAACCCACTCAGCATCAAAATCATTATACCTTCGGCATCGTTGAAATCCACATTGTCTACAAAATGTAACTGCTGAACAGCCGCCCTATTTCCGATACCCTTGATACCGAGATTAAGTGACGTATATTCAGGAAAGTGGTCACGTGCTAATTGATTGACCCATGAGTTTTCTAGCTCATGCACTCGTAAGTAATAGTCACTCTCCGGCTGGCCGGGTTGACCCACTCTGATCTGCGTTCTGCCATTATGTGCATCTACTACTTCTTTAGGATACCCGCCTTCGCCTTGAGTCCAACTACAGCCAAGACCAACAATGTATTTCTTCATTCTTCCTGTCCGTCAATAATATATAGTTATTTATCGGGGTACGGAGTTACCGAGAAATATCGGGTAATTGATATTTTCCGGCATGATAAGGGTTGATCACGCCGTAGATAAAACAGTGTAGGTTACAAAATTCGTGTTCATAATCTTTCATTCCCCTGATAAAATAATCTGAGATCAACGTTTCTTGATCTAATCGCATCCATTCCGGTATATTTTTAAGTAGAACCTCTCCAGTTGCAGTAACTTTAAGATAAATGTTAAGATTATGTTCTAACTTGGGTTTCAGCATCTTTAATAAGTGAGCGTAGTCAGCCGGGGTTTTATATTCTTCACGAATTCTAATGATGTTTTTTATTATACCATCGACTCTATCTTCCATCTTTTTTAGGTCGTCAAATTCGTAATCAAATAGTTCTGTGTAGGGTTCTATTCCATAAAAGTCTTTTAACCATTGGTGATAATGCGGGCAACTAACTACCAAAAAAGGTTTTTGCGCCATTAATGGTTTATTGACTTTTTCTGATAAAAAGAATTCACCGTCAAATATCCTAGATTCAGTTACTATATCTATGAAACCGTCTAAGTAACTTCTAGGTAAATCATTAGGTCTGTACCCTTGATGTAATACAAAGTCGGGTTCGTCTACTAATCGAGGAGTCCCGGTATAATAAGTAAAATCATCTGATAACTTCCAGTTTGGATCTATTTGCGACATTAACTCAGTCAGATATCTATAAGTTACTATGCCTTCATTTAAAAGGTTAAACTTAGCTAATTGATCTACAGTATAAGTTCTATAAGAATCAGGACGATTATTGTAACATGTAAATAATTTAGTAGGATTAGTTAGAATAGGTTTATTGTCGAGGTAAAAATTAGTAGTCACTTCGAAATTACATATATCATATCCTGAAAACTGATACCACTCTACAAAGGATAGATATTCTTTATTAAACTTTTCTGGCATCGCCGGAGAAAAAATAATAAATTTTTTTCCGGTAGTTTCAAACCATGATCTTATCCTGGTAATAAACTCATCGTAAATATCATATATGCCTACTTCAGACCCGCATATAGTTATTACGCTATCCGGATTAAGATTTTTTATTTGTATTACTAAATCTCGTATTACAGTATTACGAGCCGGGTCTTGTAAACTGTAACTTGTCCAGAGGTTACTATGTAGTACAAAGTGCTTGTTAGACATCTTGTGCGCCCGATGCGATTTGTTGACTGATCCACTCGTAAGTGTGTTTGATACCAGTCTCTAAATCTTCATCAGGTGCCCAACCGATCTTTTGCTTGATCAAGTTGTTATCGCTTGTTCTACCCATTACACCAAGCGGGCCGTCTATGTTGTTAATAGCGACTGACTTGTTGCACTGCTGAGAAATCAATTCCACTAAACCATTGATACTGATCTTGCGTGTGCTACCTAAGTTTAAAGGCTCATTGCAATCACTTTCCATGATACGCATAATACCTTCTACGCACTCATCAATGTACAAGAACGATCTAGTTTGTGTACCCGGTCCCCAGACATCAACAGTGCCGCCCTCTGGAGCCGAAGCAACTTTTCTACACAGTGCGGCAGGTGCTTTTTCTTTACCGTTATTCCAAGAGCCCCTAGGGCCAAAGATGTTGTGAAATCTAGCGATACGTGCTTCGATGCCATAACATCTTTCGTATGCTTGATATAATCTTTCTGAGAATAGTTTCTCCCAACCATAATCTGAATCAGGGTTAGCTGGATATGCTGTATGTTCTGCTAGATCAGGGTTGTCTGGATCAGTTTGATTCTCCTGTGGGTACATACATGCACTTGAGCTATAGAATACTTTCTTTACATCATACTTTCTACACGCTTCTAAAACGTTTAGGTTAATAGTAGCAGAGTTATGCATAATGTCAGCATCGTTAACTCCGACAAAAATGTAGCCTGCGCCGCCCATGTCAGCAGCCAATTGGTAAACTTCATCAAATTTTCTCCCTTGAAAACCGTTTTCGAAAATCGTATCTACTGTAGTTGCATTACGCAAATCTTGTTGATGGAATAAGTCACATGCAGTATCACTATAAAGTGGATATTTGAGATCAACACCTACTACGGTGTGACCTAATGACTTAAGATGTTCGCAAAGGTGTGTGCCGATAAATCCACCGGCACCGCATACTAGAATAACTTTTTTATCGGTCAAAGCATCTAACTTGATGGCATGTTGCATGATGTTCCTCTCGTTCAAAATTGTCTGTTATATGATTATATATCTTATTTCCTATTAGAACAGATCCGCGTTCCTTTAAGAGATTATAATTGTGATCTAGGATAGGTTTTACCCGCATCCTAAAATCTCTGATTCTATTATCGTCCCAAGTTCCTATATCTTTAAGAATTTCTGCTATCTTTACCATACGGTTTCCGGGATCATCGGTTTCATCATAACTTTCGTCCCAGAATTCTCCAAATGTCTGGAACCCTAAATCTCTCAACCCTCTAACTGCGCCGCGTACGCCTAAAATAATAAAGGGGTGTTTATGTAATAACGGCTTAAATGACTTTTCAGTTAATGTACATTCGTTGAGTGTAAAATTAGTTTCAGTTACTAAACTTACTAAAGTTTGTTTATAGTAGTCCGCAGTAAAACCAAAATCTTCACACATCTTATTAACGTCTTTTTCACCATCGATTACTAGTGGAAGCCTGCTGTTGAATCTTTCTATCTCTTTGGAATTAAACTCAATCGAACCGTTACCATATGGTCTGATAGGTTTATCCATATTGTGTATAAGTTTTATAAACGTGTCAGTGAATCTTTCTTCATCGTGTTTTGCAAAACTAATCACAGATCGTTCGATTAGATTATATTTTTCTAAAATCAATGCTAACAATGTTCTATGTGTTCTAAATCTTCTATTCCAGCTTAAAAATAATTTTTCAGGTACATGATTAGGATCATAATGTGGTTCTACTGCTAGATTTCCGTCAGTGTCCCCGCACTCTAGAAATCTACTGAATATTTCCCTTGAAGAAGCATATGGAATAATCTTCATTCTGTGATCTTTATCATCAGGAATGTTATTTCTGTTAGCCCAATCATCATATACTTGTTCGCCATTAATAGTACCCGTTAAGTACATGATCTTGTACATAGGAATATTATGATTATGATGAAAATAAGAGTACATCGAATCTAGTTCTCTGTCTGACATGAATGCTTCTACTGAATGGTCGATAAGAATATAACCGTTACCGATTATACATAAATGAACTAACCAATCAGGCATGTGAGAAAATTCTAAAATTCCTGAATTTCCGCAAAAATATGACTCAAACGGAACTCGCCAGGCTAAAGAAAACGGATACACGAATGGGCGCATATCATCAAATTCGATAGATTGTGCAGTTGTCAATTCATACATTTCATCTTGAAAAGAAAACAGTTTTTGCCATAAATCGTCACACCAAAAATGTCTAGACTCCATATATGGTCCTACACCTTCTGATACTGATGCGAATGACAGCACATTAGGCAACTCTGTATTCCAGATCGGGCCCCTAGGACCGTGCCATGCATAGACTACTTTGACTTTATCATCTGAACTATGCGAGATGACTGATCGGAATTTTTCGTTCATTTGTTATTTTTTCCCCTGTCCAAAATTTCGGAATAATGATGTCTGTGCCGCACATACACATGTCTTTATAACAAGTGATTTGTTTGGGACCTACATTTTTGATATCTTCTAAGATGTGTCCTACAACCCCTCCCATGCCACAACTTGCTAAACTCATCGTGCCTACAGGATTGATAAAGATACAGTCACCTACATTACACTTCCATCCTTTAAAAAAGTTCTGTGAGTTTACGATAATGTCGTTAGCATTACATACTTGCTCACTTCCATCTGAGTATTTATTATACGATACCGTGAACTCTGTGCGTTTTGCGGGCTTGTCTTTTGTTTGCTTGATTTCTAAGTTATGTTCTTCGATGAACTTTACTTTCTCAGGATCTTTGTATTGCCATGGCCCTGTAACATGACTAAGTTCATCATACAAAGGAGTCCACTCAATAAAGTAGTTAGGCATCACTGTTTTGAGATGTTCAGCAAACTCTACTACTTCCCAGAATCGTTCTTCGTGCATCAACATCTTTGTAGAAAGATAGTTTACGTTCTCACATAGAAAGATAGAATTTTCTTCGTAGCGTTCTTTGTTAGCAAACTCTACGTGAAAGCTGGCAACTACATCATCGAACAAGTATGCGTGTTTTTCCCACCACGCTAGAGGTCTTGACAAGTTAGTATTCACTGCTAAAGTAGCATTAGGTAACTCACTGTGTAGATACTCACAGATAGGAATAAAGTTTCTCCATGCAGTGGGTTCACCACCAGAAAAGAAAAACTTAAAGTGTTTGTATCCTGCTTTTTGATAGCGACTAACAATAGTAGATAGATTCTTTAAGTAGATATCTAAATTACCATTGTTGGGGTTTTCGCCCGCCCAGTTACCCGGATTACAATAAGAGCATTTAAAATTACAAAAATTGTTTACTTGCCATGTTATTGCCAAGTAGGGTTCTGGTGCAAATACTTCTCTTAACTCGCGGCCCACTCGTATACTTCCTTAATTTCGGGTACGATGTCTTCAAACTTTTCGTCTCTAAACTGATCTAGTTCATCATTGAATTGCTTGAATTCTAAAATACCACCTTTGTTTTCATCGCCTACTGTTAAGTTGTAGATGATCATCTTAAAGCCATTATAGATATGTACGTTATCTTTATGACGTTCTTGATACACACGATATAGTTCTGCTAGCCTGCGCTTAACATGCTGTGGCAAGATCATAACGTTTGCATACCAAGGGTTAGTTGCTAAGTTGAAACGAGGTGCCGAGTTTTTAACATCGATAAAATCGTTTTCAACCATGTAATCCCAGAAGTCAGGAAAATCAAAGATGTTCCAAATGGATATCGTGGGAGTAATTTGAAACTGAGCATGTGGCACTTGCTCTCTAACTTCTCTGATATTCCTGACGATTTTCTCCCAATCTGTGCCTGCTCTGATACACTCTGCCACTTCTCCATGTGCATCTAAACTTGCCCAGATTTTTAGCTGGGGGAACTTTTTCCAATACCCAATCAAGTCAACATTCTTTTTGTAGTTTAATGTTGAGAAGTTTGTAGTATAGGTTAACTCTACTTGCTCAGTCAAGCCGTTATCGACCCAATAGTCTAAGCATTCATAATGTTCAGGGGTAATAATGATTTCACCACCTGCAAAATATACTTCAGTTACGTCACTTAAATAAGGTTTTAGTTTAGTCAAGAAACGCTGATCATCGTTGTTACTGATAACGATCTTACCATTATTCTGCGGGAAGTATTCATTGAATACTTCTTTGCCTCGCTGATCTAAAAACTCTTGTGACCAAAGAGATGAACATGAAGGTCCGCATGATCTACACTTCATGTTACAGATATTAGAGAATCTAATATCCATATACTTCATCTCAAACTCTTTTAACGATCCGTCATCATTAGTAGTATCTGCAATGTAGTCTACGTATTCTAAGCCTTTACGTTTGTTATGTGACTGACGCATAGTCCACTCGCCCATGAGTTCTAAGTCATAGCAACGCTTACATGCGGCGACAGGCTCATCTTTCATCATCGCTGTACGCAACTTTTTATACTCGTCAGAGTTCATCATCTGGATGATAGATTCGTCTTCTCTGATCTCGCCCATTGGCATATTAGAATCTGCTACGCAACAAGGTAATACACGCTTGTCGGGCCAAGCATGAAAGTGAACCCAGGGTAATACACAGAAGTGCTTACCGTTCTCAACTAGATTTTTTACTACTAATTTATCCATTTATTTTCACCTATTCGTTTAAGTCACGCAACTTATTTAATTCAGGAAACACCTTCCAGAAATCTTCGTCTCTTATTCTGTCTATTGATCTTGTATGCATAAGCATAGTATCTTTAACATCTTTCCAAGTATCACTTTCTGCCGCAAAGTTTACTGCATCAGTTACTAATCTAGACAAACTTGTTTTGTCATCTCTGTTTGCATCGGCCCAGCGCATTGCTTTTTCTGCGGCTTCGATCTTTAGTTCTTTTGGTAAACTTTTCGCACTATAATAATTTGGATGTACCGCAAGATACAGACTATGATACCAATCTTCTGCTCTAACAATATTCTTGTCTTTTAGATACTGATAGAACTCGCCGATCATTGGATAGTTAAACAGTGAGAATACAGTGTTCATCTGGAATGACACATAATCTAAATCTCTGAAGGTAAGCAAGTTGCTTTCTACCTTACCCCAATCTGTACCTTTACGCAACCACTCAGCACGTTCCCCGAAATGATCGATAGAACAACTTAGTTCGATCTTGTCAAAATGCTTCCACAACTCTAAGATGTCATGCTTTTTATATTTTATATTACTTGCGTTAGTATTGTAACGTAATACGGGCTTTTTGCCGCGTCTGATAAATTCTTCTAACATCACATAGTGTTCTTCAGTGATAAGTGGCTCGCCACCTGCAAAGTAACACAGTTCGATGTTGTCAATCTGTCCGATAACTTCTTCTAGTACTGTACCCTTACCGTCATCTGCGTGAATAATGATCTTGTGTGTTGGGTCAAAGTGTTCACGCATCTCTTGCGCCCACTGAGAACTAAACTCTGCACCGCAAGTTCTGCATTTAAAGTTGCAGATATTTGAGAATCTAATATCAAAGTAGTGCATTCTAAAGTCATGTACATGTCCATCTTCTTGTGTCAAGGGAACAAGATCATCAAAGTGGTGTGCAAACTGCTCTTTAGAATAGTTCCTAAAACTGTGAGGACCTGCTTCTTCGTGCTTATAACAAAAAGTACAGATATCGTTCTTGCGTTCGTTAAGCATATCTAGGCGCAGTTTCTTCATCTTGTCACTGTTGAATGCTTCTTCTAAAGTAATCTCTTTTGTGTTACCAAAAGGCTGTGTATAGTCATTAGAACAGCAAGGATAGATATCACCTTTAGGAGTCACGTTCAAGTGCAGCCACGGAAACATACAGAAAGTTTTGCTTTCGTTTAATAGAAATTCTTTGTCGATAGGTATACGTGACATTATGGTCTCAAATTAGTAGGTGGTTTATATAAATTTGCTAGTTCAGGGAAAGTTACTGTGAAATCTTCTTCCCTGAGTGCATCAAGTCTATGAATTTCTTCTTTGAAGTCTTTTTTCTGTTCGTCCCACGTATCTTTAGACAACACCCAAGGAATACAGTTTTTGATCTGCTGGGTATGGCCATCAGAGAAGCCCAAATCTTCCATATACTTGATAGTAAGTTCTAATTGCTGTACAACTTGTTCTTTGTAATCAGGGGGTAATACGTGTACTGATACATGCTCAGGACTGCCCATGTTATAAAGAGTCCATACGGGACTGCTAGGAACATAGTAATGATTATCGATCATGTACTTGTAGAAATGAGAAATAGTCAAAGCATTGAATACACTCAGAACTGAGTTAACTTGGAATCTTACATTAGGAGCTTTGCGTAGCCTTTTAATATTTTCTTCTACTTGCTTCCAATCTGTGCCGTGTCTTATATATTCTGCTCTGGGTCCAAAATGATCTACTGACGCAAAAACTTGAATAGGTTTAGAAAAGTGTTCCCATAGTTTGAAGATATCTTTCTTTTTATATTTGAGATTAGAGATATTAGTATTATATCTTAGCTCAATATCTGTCTTACCTACTCTGATCATTTCTTCTAGCATCAGGTACATTTCATCAGTGATCAGGGGTTCGCCGCCTGCAAAATATGCAACTTCCATATTTGGAATATGTTCTAACACTTCTTGTACAAATTCTTTTCTGTTGCCTTTTTCTAATTGCACAGCATACATTGGTAAACCGGTCAATTCTTGGCTCTTTAAATCTTCTTGTTCCCATTGAGTAGAAAACGCTGATCCGCATGTACGACATTTGAAGTTACATATGTTTGAAAATCTGACATCAAAATATTTCATTTTAAAATTACTGATCTTTCCTGTCTTTAAGTCAGTGTTTTCTACTACTTGAATCAAGTCTTTTGCCCATACTGTATTAGATTGCGTTCTAAAACTAGGTACACCCTGAGCATCGTGTTTATGACAGTTAGCACACTCAGGATTCTTAGTACCCTTGATCATATCTAAACGTAACTGCTTCATCTTAGGTGAGTTTACTAGTTCATCTAAGGTGTTCACGTTTGAATTTCCTATACCGATATTATCTGAACAGGATTTAGAAATACAACACGGTGCGGCTTGACCAGTAGGTGTTGTATGAATAGACACCCACGGAATCATGCAGAAAGTTTCGCTTTCTTCTAAAAGTAATTTCTTTAAAAATGTAGCTGCCGGTCCCTTCATCTTTTATCTCATTGGGTTCGTTAAGTTGGCTTGTTGACACAATCTATAGAAATCTAGATATTCAGGATAGATAGACAGTAAATCAGTTTCTCTACGATCATCAAGTTCGTTGAACCAGTTGTAGAAATCTCGTCTTCCTTCAATCAGTTTTTCTTCACTATAATGTGTCTCAGCCATATAGTCAACAACTCGTTTGAACTTTTCATATTCAATAGTTGTAAACGCATCAGGTCTTGTGTCATCTACGTTATCTTTGATAAACTGTAGCGACTCATGCATATAAGGCATGAATTCTTCTTTTGGTAAGATATTCATATCATATTGTAAAGGCTCTTTCAAGTATGGGGTATCGAAACGCACTCTATGTTTGTCTTCAGATTTCCATTCATACCACCCATACATCTTACGCCATTCTAAGAACTTTTCTAATAATTGCTTGAATGATGTTACTGCTAAGATATTGAATGTTACCATGAACGTGACGGGAGAATCAGTTCTAGTTAGATATGTATGAAAATTCTTTTCCCATAACGCTAAGTCTAGACCCGTCCTAATATATTCTGCACGTTCGCCCCAGCAATCTAAGCTGGTAAATAGTTTGAAACTTTCTAGTTTCTTTTCATCACACAGTTTCTTCACTGAGTCTGCTAGACGTTCGATGAGGGCCGTTTTTGTTCCTAGATTAGAATTCATGTTTAGTTCTAACCACGGCATAGGATCTTCATCGATCTGTTTTAGTAGTCTCCAAGTAGAAACGTGCATAGTAGGTTCACCACCTGTCACCCGCAAGATGTTTAAGGTCTTACGCATCTCAGGCCACCATTCCCAGAACGCATCTACGTAAGGATTTTCTTCTTCACGTTCAAACAGTTTCATCCAGTCAATATCACATCTATGATTCTTCACACTTTCTACAGGACCAAACTGTTTGATCTCACTGTGATAACTTGAAGAATATTTAGGGTGACAGTAACCACATTTAAAGTTACACTCGTTACCAAAGTTGATTTCAATGTATTCTGGATTGATGTTTTGTTCGTAACTGCCTTTAGCGCACTGTTCAAATCTTTCTTCAGTAAAGATAGACCCGTTTCTGATATGTCTGTCTGAGATATAATCAGGACCCAATGCTTCTACGTTCCAGCAGTATTGACAGCCTTCAGGTTTCTCACCCTCAAGCATCTGCTTACGTTCCATTTTCTTTTCCCAAGTGTTGTGTAAAGCACTTGGGTTTTCTTTTAATTCATGCAACGGAATCTTATGAGGTCTAGGGTGATAGCAACTGTGCGTCTCGCCTGTCTGCAAATACATAGTAACGTGATGCCACTTAGCCAGACAGAACGTAGGCGATGCTTCGTTTTCTACTCGTATTTGTATAGTTTTAATTCTGTCTGTTTCTTTAGACATTACCAGCCCTCAATTTCTCTAATTACTTCCATCTCAGTGACTAGAGGTCCTTTGTTTGCTCTGTCTGCCTTATAGTGACGTTTAAAGAATGCACTTTGCTCAGGAGACATTATACACATAGGTAAACCTAGTTTTGCGTGTAATGCTTGTCCGATTGTTTCGGCTTCTGCATATGGATCTTTATCTTTATGCTCTTCCCACATCTTGGGATAGTTCTCAAACCACATAACATTAACGTGATCCCAATCGCTTAACATAGTCATATATGTACCAAGTCTTGCGCCATAGATAGCCCAGATGCCATTCTCTACATCATCACCAACGTTTTGCCAGATAGTCAAGTTATCTAAGTTTCTTGTTGCAACACGTTGCTTGAATTGTTCTACTGTAGTTCTTGCGCCTCTGTCAAGAACCATCTTCACTCCTTCACGAAAACCTGCACGCCATGCTTGGAAAGGTGTGTAGTTAGGATAAGTTGTTGAGTAACAATCATACATAGCCCAATATAAACTATCACTGCTATCCATGCAGAAGTCTACTTGAGTGTGTGCGCTACCATCAGTATGTTCGTGAGTATTCATTTTCTCTACATATGATTTAGTCCATGAACTCATGCCACCATTACCATAACGCAATCCATTAATGTTGTTGATCGCTTTCCATCTAAATTGTGCTTGATGATACCTAGGATCTTTATCAGTAAAATCTAGTTGTATATTAAAAAATTCTTCGTCAGGCATATTGTCACCATCGATAAGAATAAATCTTTCCGTGTCACTGGCCTCACCTGCGGCTTTGTGAGCCGCATCGGAACCTAGTACACCATCGACTCTTTTAGCCCAAGGTACCATGTTTTTAATCTTTAACCAGAATTCTTCTTTTTGTGGCTCATCGTAACTAAGATAGATACAATCTAAATCAGCTACATCGATAATATCAGTACTCATATGTTTTTAATTCCCAATATGCAAATTCTTTCTCTGTCGAGTCTGAGGTGATGACTACACTGACATCATGTAATGCAGTTTTTTGTCCTCTGTCTGACTTTACTAGTTTTTCGATTGTAGTATGAGGTCTGATTCTAGAGACCCTGCCATTAACAACCTTTACGTCTTGTCTACCTTCAGCATATGTCTGTTGGTCTATGACGATATAATTTCCTTCGGGTTTCTCGCAAGTATAGAAATCTACACTCCCGTCTTCTTTGTAATACAATCTGAATTCGGGTGCTTCGATCTTGGGGGCTTCCCAGACTAAGATGTATTCTTCTAGATCATCACTCATAAAATACCTCTGCTATTCTATCAGAAAATTCTTTAACATGATAGTGAAAAGGATATATCTGGGGGATTGTGTTTATTCTAATAGTGTGTGGCAAAATCTCGTAGACAAGCGTAGATGTCCAATCTTCAGTAGGCATAGTATTGATAAACTGCTTCATGTGAATCATGGACATCTGCGTGAAGTTAGGGAGAGTAGTTTTCTCTACTCCAACAACGTGCGATGCGATAGCGTACACGAAATCTGTTGTAGCAGGCTCATCCGGGTTGCACTTGAACTCTGGTTTAATTTCTTCCCAGTTTTCAAAAATAAATCTTACTGTATCAAAAAACTCTTTTGCTGTCTCCGATTTTTTAAAATATGTGATAGCATTATACGTATCAGGCAATTCATTGTCAACGACAAATCTTCTATAAGTTTTGATATGTGAAATATCTTGCTTAAAATTTCTGATCGTAGTAGAAACTACAACATCTTTACTTTTTAGAATTTCCCACCAATAATCAATTGATCGGGGAACATACATATCTGCTTCAAGTTTAATGGTGTATTCATATGGCGATGCTTCGTATACTTGCCAATCATTAAAAAACCCACCTAAGTCGCCGTATGGCAATTTGATTACTTTGTCCCATACTGTTGAATTAGTTTTATTATTAGAAATTAATGATACTCTAGCATCAGGCATAACACGCACGATGCTTTCTGCTAACAATTCAGCGCAACGAATATAATTGACACTGCTGTTTTGTGCTAGAATAACAAATCCTTTATCCATGTTTGTTCTCCATAATGTCAACAAATAGTTCTTTGTTCATTACGTGAAAATCTAGATCATAAATCTCTAAGTATTCTTTTCTGATCTTGCCCTTTTGCCAGTTATCAAACATAACAATAAATTCTGTATTGAATGCTGGATCGCCATCGCTGAACGGTATCGGTTGATCCGGATATTTTGCGTATACTGAAGTATTCTTGCCTACGTGAACTAAGTTCCAGGGAATATAATCACTGGGTTCTATTGAGTGTCCGTTAACTATTCGTAATGCAATAGTTAGTGCATAATCATTTCTGTAAACACCTGCAATAAAACTGTGAATGTTTGCATAGTGTGAGTAGTTTTCTTGAACCATTTTTAGTGTTTCAAAAATCTGTCTAGCACGTTCTGATTTTTTAAACATCACTACAGTTGCCCATAGCGTGTCATAACTATATGAACTTAACGTTTCTTGGGGAGCATTTGGATACATCAAGAAATCGGTCTTGTTATGACAACAGAACGTGTCAGACAGATCAAAAGTAGTCAACAACTTATCAGAGTTGATGACATAATCCGCGTCTAATAATAGAGTCTCATCATATGGACTTAGTTCATAGGCTTGATATCTGCCTTTGTTGATCCAAATCATATGGTCTCTGATATTATTTTTATCTGCTTTCACCACAACGATCTGATCAAAGGTCTTCGCAAGATCACCTTCAGGTTTAGATTCTTCGTTAGTGATAAGAGTAGTAGGTAGTCCTAAAAATTGCTTTGCACGTTTAGCAGTGTATGCAGCCATGGCTACATAATCCCACTTTTCAGTGTTAAATGCAAATATTAGAAGACCTCTAGATTTTAACGTTTGTTTTCTAGTTCTTTCCATTCTTCATACCATTCGTTCATGACATTTTCGTATGTAGTCGTAAGTAAAGAGAGTAATTCTTTTCTGTCAACTTTGACCGGATTGTCAAACGTATCGATGAGGACTAGTTTTTCGGATTGGAAAGATGCTAGATGTGCAATTGTTTCTGGGCAGGCGCGCCATAAGCCGCCTTGTTCAGCGACTAATAGTTTAGCACTGTATTTTTCTTTAAGGTATGCTTTCGCAGAATTATGACTAAATCTTGCTTTAGCGTCTGAAATTAATTTTTTAGTATCCATAAGCCTCTATATCTCATTACTCCCATGAGTATTTAGAGAGATATTGAGGCGTTGAAAAATATTTTATGAACCGGATACTGAGCCAGCAATAGTAGGTGTACCCCAAGAAGCACTTAGATAAGTTGTTTCTGGGTTTTGTACTGTACACGTTACTGCTGTACCTGAAGACACTACTAGATCATCTGGAACTTCGTCCCAGATAGTGTAGATAGTGATTATAGAACCAGCATCGCCATTAGATCCTTGAGCACCGTTTGACTTTACAATACAACGGATGAAAGAACTCAAGTAGCCTGAAGGACCTGTAGAAGCTGTCTGTGTAAATGCTGTCGCATTCGCTGTGGTTAATGCAAAATAACCCTTGTTAGCATCGATTGTAGGTGATGAACCACCGCCACCAACTTTAGTGATACCTGAATAAGTACCGCCTGCAATAGATACTGTACCTGAGCTTGGAGAACTCATAACAACAGTACCAACGTTAGACGCTAGATCAGACCATAACAAGTTGATGCCCGTACCTGAGGGGTGTGAGCATGTGATTTTAATCTGTCCACCAGCATTAAAGAAGTAACGTGCGGCATCTCCTGATGCAAATGTTACTGTATGAGTAAATGTTAATGCTGTCTGCCAAGAAGTGCCGCGGGTTGCTGTGTTAGCAGATGTTGAACCTTGTGTTGCGGCGTTTCTTCTGTTTGAATAGATAGTTGTTAAGTTAGAAGGAATAGCTGACAAGTAAGTAATAGTACCGCCTGAAACAGGGGCGGCAACTGAAGTGATAGTTGAGCCTTGATGTGATGCGGCTGATGCAGTATTCGCAACTAACGAGTTCCATTGAGCAGAACTTGCTACAGTTTGCCCGGCTGAAACGTTTGCTACAGCAGTCTGTCCATATCCGGCAGTTGAGCCACCTACTGCCCAAACAGCATTTAATGTGTTAGAAGTAGTCGTGGGGTTGCCACCTACTAATGTATTGAAGTCTGATGCTTCGATTAATCCAAACTGTGCATAACTCATCTTTTGCTATTCCTATTATTTAATTGTGACGATTGCTTCGACTACGCCAAAGTCTTCACTCGTTTTATCTTGTAATGCTCTACCGATCACGTTAAATGCTGTTGCTTCACCGTCTTTTGCGGCTCTTGCATAACCTTCGCCGGCGCTTACTAGACGTTGACCTTTACGTACTTGACCTTTGCACTTAACACGCACACGACCGGTCATTGCTACTGCAGGGTGAGTTATATCGTCACCTGCACCATTATTCATCAAGAACGCCATATTGTCTGATACGACACCGAAAACGTCTTCACTTAATTCGAATTTAACAGCAGTAATTTCTGCAGGACCGCCGAGTTCTACTACAGTACCTGGCTCGTATGCTTGATCTGATTCAAAACGTTCCGCTAAGTCAGCGTATGTTGCTGTTAAGCGTGAGCCTGTTGATAGTGACCAGTTACCTGTTACCGTACCTGCTGTTGTGTTAGCACCTGTTGTAAGAACAGTTGCTTGTGTTTGAACTGTTAAGATGTTACCACCATATGTTGGTAAGTAACTAGCAACGTTAGAGTTGCTATAAGTACCTGCGAAACTGACTGGAGTACCATTTGCGTACATATATTTGTCAGTTCTGATACCATATAAGTTAGCTCCTGCTGAGTTACTAATGTAAATACCACCTGTCTCTAACAACAATGCACTTGCATTGTTACCAGTATTACCTGTTACAGTCCAGATACCTGTAATATTACCGGGTGTTGTAGCTGAACCAGTAGTGATATCTGTTGTTGTTAATGTACCAATAGTTGCGGAAGTGATATCTGCGTTTGCGATTGTTGCGTTTGCAGAGATAGTCAAATAACCAGCTGTGAAAGCATTTGCTGTTACTGTATTAGTTGCTGATAGATTGTTTGATGCAAGATTACCTGTTACACTAACGGAGCCGAATGTTGTGTTACCGCCTGAGCTTGTAGAAGTGAGTGACAACCATGCTAGAGCGTTAGTTTCTCCGTCTGTAGGGCATACTTTTACAGTCGAATCACCTGTGTCATACCAAAGCTGACCTCTTAGAGGATTTGCAGGAGGAGTGCTATCCGCGAAATTTTCGATGATATGTACATAGTTAGTATCGAACGTTTGTCCATACCCCGCATAATTTCGACCTGGTAAGCCAAGAGAGGTACTCGTTGTATTGATAGTACCGTCAGAGATGGTCGTTAGTACTGTACCATCGCTTTTTACAATTGTGTATGCCATTTTAAAGTCACTCCGTTAATATTATTTATCTTAAATTGTAACTAAGTTGGTTAGCGATTGAATCCTAACCGTATAATCTATCTGTATCTGTCTATTTAGTGACTTTTGAACCGGGTGAAAGATCACATGAGTTAATAGTCGTGTAATCACGTTTCCGTTGCTGTCTGTACCATAATTTGCCAATAGACCTAGCTCATCAAAAATGAAGTTAGAGTCTGTTTGCGTACTGTTATCAAAAGCCGCTTGCCCTGCAGGCTCGCCATAATCTAGCAAGCACTGTACTAATATATCTGTGTATACACGTCCTGTTGTGTGAAACACAGTCATTTTATTTCTTGTTGGATCTAAGTTAAAAACAGAAGTATCATCTACGATTTTAGCGTATGTCTGATTATATAATGCCGCATTCTGTCCTGTAGTATTTGGTGGCAAGTATGTAATCACACCTGTCTCGTCTACTGATGCGCCCCCGTTACCAAAAGCCATCTGATAGATTTCACCATAACCTCTAGAGGAAAGAGTATCAGCAATCGCTTCAGACATATTTTCATAGTTGATAGCATTATGCTTATCTACTAAGACTTCGCCTGTGTTGGGATCAGTGATCTTTAAAAAGCCTTCTAGTTTAATAATAGGTTGATCGACTGACATTAATTATCCCCTCGTACATGAACTAATACTTCGTTTGTCTCTGGATCCGAAATCTTTATACTTGATGAAAAATATACACCGCCCAATTCGTTTGGTTTCTTAGTATCCTTAGAATTTTGGCTGTCTTTTTCTGATTTAGTTTCCTTCATTTCTTTATTTATCATTTACGTAATATCCGTGTGTAGAAATTGTGCGGCATCGGTTTCACTGATCTGCAATGGGTCTCCGTCAACTGTGTTATAGACATAAGAGTTCCAAGTTTGATCATAGTAAACTTCTGGTAATTTGTTACTGCTTAATAAGCTGAGTACTGGAGTATACACAGGGATATAGTCTTGCTGTGCTGTACCATTAGCCCCTCTTTGCAATCCTGTTACAGAGTTAGTATTGAATTCTACAGTTGTAAATCTGATCTGCTCTCCATTAACGTAGATAATATTACCTACTAGTGATGTAATAGTCAAGCTATCACCAGAATTGATATCACTATTGTTGGTGATTTTTAAGATCGGGCTTAATTCTTCGATTACCACTTCATAAGTATCTGGATCCAATGTTACTCCTAACGTATTATTTACGACTTTAACACCGGTCAACAATCTTTTATCTGCTGTTAGGCC
>Ga0099848_1000538_pt1 | contig 17980 bp, 30 predicted proteins | sample CB_VirMetaG_3_FD_78179 | JGI IMG/M metagenome (GOLD analysis project Ga0099848, IMG submission 78179) | Freshwater to marine saline gradient viral communities from Chesapeake Bay - CB_1508_1S Viral MetaG | ecosystem: Environmental > Aquatic > Marine > Coastal | place: USA: Chesapeake Bay...
AGAGCTGTTACTCATGTGCGGGCACGCCATCGCTTCGCCGCTGTCCCCCGCCGCCCGCGCCATCTTGGAAGCGGTAATGAACGCCCCAGATCACATGACGTGCGAAATCGCCGCCGCCCTGCGTGCTGCTGCGGATCAGGTGGTGCCGCCGGCACTTGAAGAGGAGTTCTTCGACCGCAACCACGCCTTGCCGTTGCAGAAGATGGTCGAGATCAGGTTGAGCCTCCTCGCCATCGCCGCCGAGCTGGAGCAACTCGATGGCTGAACTCTCTCCTGCAGCCCGCGCGGTGATGGATGCCTACGTCTCTTCTCCAATCAGGAACGGAGACAGACCTGCAGTTGCCGCCGCTATGCGGGCTGCTGCAAACCAAATGAAATGCGCTGCCGACTTCTTTCGACTGACTGCCATCGCCGATGAACTGGAGGGACAATGACTGACAAAGAACAAAAGGACTGGATTAAAGACTACCCTAATGTTACTCGTGTAGAAGTGATTGGCAGCAATGGACGTGAGTACGTTCGCTACGAATGTTCCAACGTGCAGGTGTCATTGCAGGACGACGAACAAACAATCAAAGTGTTTCTGTTTTCGACCTATGACTGACACCGAAAAACTCGCACATCTTCTTGAAGTTCTCAGGAATTACGCAGAACAACCAACCTGCTATAATCTAAATCCAAGGTACGAATATCCGTTGCATGATTGGGATATTTTTGAAGATGGCTCTGAGTATGGTGAGATCAACCTTGCCCGCACGCTTTTAGAATCTATTCAAGTAAACTATCGCTATCCTTGGCACGACCAAGAGAATGCCCGCAATGACTACTGACCTTTCCCCTGCTATCCCGAACAACCCCTACCTCTGGAAATTGCACCGCTTATTGGCTCTTCATGAGTTGGCAGCCCAGGCCAAGCGAGGAGAAGTTACACTGATACCGTTCGACGAACTCAATGCCCTCCTGGAGGAACTGGAAGCCCGATGATCAGCATTGCAGCTAGTCATATCGCCCCAATTCTTATGGGGATATTATTCATGGTCGTAATCACACTTCTGGAAAAGCAACTCAAATGAACGACAACCTGAAGCCAAACAGCACTTGGATGGTAATGAATGATTTAGGTGACGCTTTTAATGAAATTAACGCATTTGATTTTTTGCTTGAAGAACTGCAGGAAGCAGTGAATGTTGGCGATCTTCAGCGTATTACTGATACCACGGCAGCTCTTAATGCTTTTTACGTTCCTTTCGTCGATAACTGGGAGAGAAAGTACCGCACCGCATGGGATCATGTTGCTGCAAAGTTTAGCTGAGTAAAGAACGCACAAAGGATTTTCAAAAATTAAATCTATTGCAGAAAACAAGTATGGCTGTTCAAAAAGTGAGGTTTGCATCTGTCACTCGTGTAATCGATGAACGTAAAGGCATTCATTATCTTGATGCTGTTGACGAGAACGGAATCCACTGGTCTGCTGAAATGGACAACAAACAAGAACCGTGGTTGGTTTATTCTAAACTTTGGACTAAAGACTATCGACAGCCTTACGATCTATGATAACGCTGAAATGTTACGCCGTCTCGTCGTCAACGCCAACAAGTATTGGAAAAATAAGTTACTGACTCTAGTGGAAATCTGTGGCTAATTTATATTACCAAGCTTATTCTGCGGGGTCTTTCGACTGGCGTAGCACATCTGCTACTGGGCCTGGGAAGGAAGCGTATCAGGTATTTGCTAACTGGGTTACGGCGGTAAATGCCAATCCAGATATGGCCAGCAGGCAGATTGCTATTGTTTATGATCCAACGCAGGCGACTACACCTGGGACGCATTTTGGTTGGATGGCGAATGTAAAGAAGTCAGACAATAGTAATCTATACTTTCAACATTATGTGAATAGTACCACTGCTACATGGCATATTGGTGATGTGCATACGCCTGGTACTGCTAATGGTGGATATGGTACAGTTACTTCACCTACGTCGGCGGATGCACCTGCTGCCGGTGGTAACGCTGCTGTTCCTGTAAATACTGCTAATGCGGTCAGTGTTTACATTGGCACCGGAACGGTTAATAAGGAGGAGTTCTTTCTTATTTCCACCACAAAAGGGAATACCAGCGTTGACTGGCATGTGGTGATGCTTGCCAAGGACCAAGATAATGAATGGATGATGTTGAGTTATAGTTCTAGTTCCTGGACTGGTGGTGGCATTTACCCTAACCTGAAGGTGGCAGAGATTGGTTCAAATAGTATCAGCAATACCGTCAAGTATGCGGATACCGCTTACGTTGTTTCTCCTCTTGTTTGGAATATAAATAATTATGCGGTACAAACTGGGCCTTTGTATAAGGGGCATTTTGCCGTAAAAAGCAATGATATTGGGCATTACAATGCGTTTGACTATCCTGCAGGTAGCTATATAAACATGGGAGACGGAACATTGTTCATGTCTCTTGGTTTCGGTTACCAGCCCTGGCTTCGCTTTACTCCTACTGTTTGATCATGGCATTTACATTAAACCCGCCCATTGGATCTAGCTTCTTGACACCTGTTTCTTTTAGGGCAAGTCGAGCGATTCCTGTAGCTACGGCTCTTTTTCCACGGGCAAGTGCTACTGTTCAGTATTTCCCTGATCAGATCTTTAACAGCTACTGGCTAAAGTATTTCACTGGTTTAACTACAACGCAGCCTGTCGCTGGTACTCCAACTTTTACTGGTTGGCCATCGGCGGGTTCTACAAGGCCAACACAAGGCTTGCTTTACCCTAGAAAAACCTAAGTCACGACTAACAGTAAACCGATGAAAGTGTTGATTGATCACAATCCAACTGATGACACATATCATTGGAAACTATGGGATGGCCCTGATGGTATTGACGAGTATGAAGGTACTGAGCTAGACTTGGGGCAATGCTTTGAACAAATCATTGTCAACCGAGCAATCAACTCATTACAATACAAATGACTGAAGAACAAATTGAACTGCTACGTCATCTCATTAAACAAGAGATTGACGCTGCCCAGATTGATGGCATGGAACACGGTGCATGGGGTTGGGTAGATAAACAACTAGATGAAGGATGGAAACTGTTTAGGGAGAGTTTCAATGACTGACAGAGATGCCTATTACAACATGAGTAAGTGGGAATGGTTCGTAGAAGGGTTCCGTAACATTTCGTATGCTTTATGTTGTTACAATGACGGGTATAAGTATGGATATCATGACTTCTGGGAGGCGTTATCGTGGGGATGGATGTCAGAATATATATTCCCGTATGACGACCCTTATAATCCTCATCTGTCACCTGAAAGAAAATTGAGGTTAAGACGATGGTAACCTTCATACCATGATCTATTTCAACATTACCAGATTGTTCTTAATTATTTGGTCGGCCTTGATGATTTCTTCAATAGACTCTGTTGCCATTCGCAGTGAAGGCCAAGTAGAATTAGAAAGCACTGGCAAGGATGCATACTCCAAAGTTTTAACTGTTGCAGTAGGATCATTTCTTGGCGATGCTGCATTTAAGTTAAAGAAAAGCAAGCGGAACTCACTCGAAGACGATCAATGAACAGCCATTCGATTGAAATCTTTTTGAGCGAACATCAAAAACAACTAGCTATTGATGAAGCTTACCGCAGAGAATCTTTCAACAATAAGCTAGGCCTTAAGGGACGCCTCGATGCCGTATCTGGTGGACTGGAGTCATTGCTGATGCATATGGAAGGAGCTGCAGGCGAAGTAGCAGTAGCATCCTATCTGGGACTAGAGTCCGAGTTATTTAAGCAAAAGACACCAGTAAGGGGGTCGTACGATTTGCCTCCTAATATAGACGTCAAGTCCAGATCTCGTCACGAATGGGACTTGTTAATCATGATGGATGAGCCTAGCTCTAAGCTTTTTGTATTAGTTACTATTCAGTTTAAGCGTATTTTTCTTCACGGAGCTATAGAGGGCTCTGACGCAATGAAGCCTAAGTTTATTAAGGAATATAGGAAAAATAGACCAGTTTACTCGATTCCTCAGTCACAACTGAGACCATTGCAGGACTTTCCTTATGTCTGGAATTGAATCAGGTTGCTGCGCTGAAAGGGAAGAGTACTATCAGCAGACAGAGCTTTATGATGAATATGTAAAGCATCTTCGAGATAGTAACGAAGATCTATTGCTAGAAGCCACCAGAAATATTGATACTGCTTTATCAGCATTAGATGGTCTTAAGAAATATTTTCATCTCTCAGAAGGGGCAATAGATCGATTTAATAATGTTGCCTGTCTACTCAGGCAGTCTATTGCTATTATCGAGGCTAAGGCGGAGGAGCGATGACCGACAAGTCTTTAGACAGAGACGAAATGGAGCATGCAGTCGCTGCAGCCTTATGGCACGAATACAGGAAACAGAGAGGCTTGAATAATCCTAGGATCCCGGGGTATTTTCATCATCTAGCCTCCGTGGCTGTTTCTATGTGCTATGAAAACTTTGACACAATGCTTCTAGAGGTAATCAGGGGACGTCTAGAGGGCCTGCTCGACAAGTAAGTACCACCAGGGCCCGATGAAACTATCGGGCCGACTCAAGGGGCTTACAGCTTATGATCAGGCAATTCTGTAGGTGTCCACGGTTACGGTCGCATTAACGGCAGCGCCAGCCTGGCTGCGCACTGCTAAATACATGGCCGACGTAGCAGACGTGTCATCGTTGTACCACATCGTAGCCGGAGAGATCGACACACTGGAGCCTGCGCTGACATAGACCTCCGCCAATACGCCGTCGCCAGCGATAGGATCAGTGCTATAGGTGCGAGCTGCGTCTGCGGTTCTAGCTGCTGCCGAGCCATAAATGACTATCCAGGCGTCCAGGTTGCTCGAGATTTTTCTCAGCAAGCCGGCCTTGCCAGAACCGGTCAGCGTCAAAACTCCACCAGATGCTGTGCCGGAGTCTGTAACACGCCCATTTATCACGCTGGGAGTGTTAGTTAAGTCGTTGTAATTACCGCTAGTGGCTACGGCAGACAGTACAGGCTTACCCGATAAATCGTTGTACGAACCCGTTCCAGCTACTGTTGCCAGTGTCGGCTTGTTTGTTAAATCAGTGTACGAACCTGTTGTGGCTACTGTTGCTAACGTAGCTGGTTTAAATTTAGTTTCGCTTAAATTATACTGAAGAATTTGCTTATCCTGTAAAGGCGCATAAATAGGATTAGTAATGGGATCAGCAAAAGCAATCAAAAAACCGCCTGTGTAAGAGTTAACATTGAAAGGGCTTAAATCAAGCTGGAACCAACTAGGCAGATTGTTAAACCCACCTGTATTTACTTTTGATGTCCAGTTTACACCACCGTCAGTGGAGTACCAAAAAGTACCAGTAGTACCTAAAGTTGTTAAAGATGATGTCCAGTTTGTACCGTTAGAATCAATAGGCTTAATCCGCAGAACATTACTACCATTCGGGTACCAGTTACCGTTGTTAGGTACGTTATAATCAATTGTTTTTGTATTCCATGAAGGATATGCACCTGCGTTTAATTTAAAGTCGGCAGCCTCTTGAATTTTGATGTCAACAGGTTCCCATTTGTTATTGCTGGTATAGCCTAATTTTTTGTTTGCTACTGGAGCATTGCTGACTGTATCAACCGTCTGGGCAATGGTACTCGGTTTATTGGTTAAGTCGTTATAGCTTCCTGTTGTGGCTACTGTTGCTAATGCTGGCTTAGCTGTTAAATCATTATAACTTCCAGTTGTGGCTACTGTCGATAATGTGGGCTTATTTGTCAGATCAGTATAGCTACCGCTAGTGGCTACGGCAGACAGTACAGGCTTGCTCGATAAGTCGTTATACGAACCCGTTTCAGCTACTGTTGCCAATGTAGCAGGCTTGAACTTAGACTCGCTTGCATCGTATCTAAGAATTTGCTCGTTTTGTAAAGGGGCATAAATAGGGTTGGCAACTGGATCAGTAAAAGAAATTAAAATGCTGCCAGTGTAACCGTAGGCATAGAAAGGGCTTAAATTAAGCTGGAAATAGCCATACGTCATGTTGTTTGCATCCGTATTGGCTTTTGATGTCCAAGTTAGGCCATCGTCAGTCGAGAACCAAAAAGTACCAGTATTACCTAAAGCTGTTAACTGGGGTGTCCAGTCTGTACCGTTAATATCAACGGCCTTAACTCGTATAACATAAGAATTGTGGCTATACCAGTTACCATTATTGGGTACGTCAAAATTACTTGTTTTCGTAGGCCATGAAGGGTAAGCCCCTGGATTGAGCTCAAAATCGCTAGCGGTTTGAATACTGGAGGAGACGCTAATCGTCTCAGGTAGCCACTTGTCAGTCGCCGCATCCCAGGCTAAAACCTGACCATCTACGGGAACAGCAGTTCCGTCAATCTTGTGGTCACCCCAGCTATAGGCTGTGTTCCAATTAGATACATCGGACCCAGAGATGCTAGAGGCTGTCGAGCCCGCAAATACTGGATCACCTTCAGCGTCAAGAACAGTCCCAGGCTCCCAGCTACCTGTTGCGCTGTTCCAGACTAAAGCTTGACCATCAACAGGGGGATTGGTCTCGGTGTCAATCCCTGCAACCTCTTCTACTGATACCGACCCGGTCGGGATTGAGACAATCTGCCCAGAAATGGGATCAAAAAAAGTTGCCATTAAACGAGACCACCTGCGTCTATCTAGATTGCCAAATTGGCGCTTGATTGGCGTTTCATTGCTAATTGGCATTGTATATTGCTGATTCGAGGCTTAAAACATGGACAAAAAGCCGTTACAGGCGCCTGATTCCTCCGCTTTCATTAAGATTATTGAAACAGAAATTCGCAAACACGAGCTTCGCGTCGCCTTGGTCTCTGGTATAATTGGATTGATAATTATCGCGGGGATCTTTCATGCAATCAGACTCAATCAAGCCGCAATCTGCTTGCTCCAAAGGTAATAATGTGCGTCAAGAAGCGCTCAAAGAGGAATATATTAACCAAGAACTGACGAATGAAGAGTGGAACGAGCTAAATGCTCTCAGGAAAGCCATTACACTGATGCCGAGCAGTGTTCATCCGCTCAAAATGGATCGGTTCTCTGCCTTATACGCACGCGCGCTGTGCGGCAAAGCCGATAAGAATCTTTAAATATCTTTACCAAGTTTAATTTGCAGATCTTATTAATTGTATGCCAAAAACCGCCGAGTCATGGGCTATGATAAGTTACCAGCGACTCACAGTTCGCCTGTTCCATCAAAACGAAACTTTCATCCAGAGGAACCAAAATGGAACGACTCATCGATTTCTCGGAAGTATCTAGCTATGACATGCAAGTGTCAAACGACAGCCTAGTACTAAAGTTACGTCAAAAAGGAAATGTAATACAGATTCACGTTAGCAAAATAAAAGAGACTATCGCTAGCTTAGAAAAAGAAGCCGACCTTGTTGTTCAAGCGGTTAAAAGAAAAAACGTCAAGCTTACAGAGTCTCAAGTCAAGGAAATTCGTCAAAACTGGGAAGATACGGTACTAGTTAAAGGTACAAAACGAGCTGCCGCAGAATTTCTAGGCGCTGTGTACAACTGTAGCAAAGAAAACATTTACTCAATCATTTATCGTAATTCCTGGATCCATGTCTAACTGATCCGTTACAATGGATACGTCCACGTTCGCGGCAAGCGACTTGGGCGGTTCAGGAAGATACGAGCGCCAGAAATGGCGCTTTTTATTGGCATCTTCCATTGCCGATGACTTTAAGAGCGCTGTTTATAGTGTGACTTTCGGGCCGTCTTGCCTCATCATCGTTCCACTTGATTATCGCATCCTGCCTGATAGGCCCTTTAGAAAAATACACATTATAGTTCTGCTCTTGCGCCAGTTTAACCAGGTTCTGAACTGTGCCACTATGACGCAGTCTGTCGTGAATAATCAGCTCTGGACGCTGGTCATACAGCTCTCCGTAAATGTTGTATTCAGACATACTCTTAAAACGAATAACTTCATTATATAATGATTCCGAGTAACCGTTTACGGAATACTGTTGACAACTATTGATAGGTATATGCTTTCAACACAAACCAGGCTTCGCGTAGAGTTCATCTGCGATAGAATCAGCAAAAGTGCAGAAGTATCGTTGATTGATATCTCCTGGATCCAGAAACTGGCAGATCGAAATCCAACCGTGGCTTCGGCCCTGAGAAAAGCTCGCAGGGCTTCAATGTCAGAGGATCTGCCTAAGGATGGGCTGGACGCCTTTATGGCTGACCTAGATATTGGAGACCCTGATCCCAGTAATCATCTCCAGGGCCCACAAGATCCTATAACACTAGCAGAATGGTTCTCAAATAGACGCGCCTGGTTTAGAGGGCAACTGGAGTAAGTCGTTAGACTGATTACGCAAGGTTAAAGCAGTTTATGAGAGGCCATAAAATGCCAGAGGATAAGTCGGTAGATTCCGAGATCTCACGAGAGGCAAGAGATATCTTCTGGTCTTACTATTCTGCAGTGGCTCGCAATCAACAGTCAGATTACTGCTATATTAACGGTATATCTGATGTACTAAAAGCTGCCGCAAAGACAGTAAAAGATAGCGACGGCATCTTGGTCAAAATAGCCCAAGAGCTGTCCGATTTCGCGCACCAGTGTCAATCAAGCAGTGACCCTAGTCTTCGGACATGGGGGCTCGGTGGTAAATAGCTGGTCACCATTTTACCTTATCCGCCCAATAGGCAGCGGACATTTTCCCTTTCGCTATATTCTTGGCGTGTCTAGCTTTAAAACTGGCACGCTTTGCTTTGTCTGCAGCGGATTCTCCTGATCTGGGAGGCTTCGTTTTGGCTCCCTGTTCTCCAAAGCGAATCGTCTTTACCTTGTCGCCTTCTTTTGCTACGACAATGTGGCTCTTTTGGGGATGGTCTGGCGTTCTCTTTGGCTTGTTGTACCCATCGACTCCTGCTCTTTCGAGTCTAGGGTCTTTCTTGGATGCCATTATTTTTTACCTTTCGGCTTCTTTGCGGTTTTTGCCGCTTTTTTAAAGTCGCCAGCAGTAGGCGCGCCCTTGGCTCCAGGCTCTTTCATCTTTTCGCCACTCCCCTTGGCGATTCTTTCTTTTTTGGCGGCAATGTTTGCGTAAAGACCTTTCTTCGGCATCGTAAAATAGCGACTAACTAGTCTGCCTAACTTCAGATGCTTAGTTTGATCGTCTTATAATTCGGAATAAAGCCAAAGTCACAATGAGGAGTTCAATCACCAGAAGTTTCGTCAAGCAATATTTAATAGACTCAAAACAGGCGCCCTGCCAAGCTTGCGGAGAGTCATACCATTACTCGGTAATGGAATATCATCACATAAACCCAGAAAGTAAAAGATTCAAGCTTTCTGCCGCTTCTTCTGGCAATGTTTCAGGCTTGACAAAAGAGATGATAGATGAGGAGATAGCGAAATGTTGTTTACTTTGCGCGAACTGTCACAGGCTAGGCCATAATGGAATTATTCCGTTTCCACAATTGTCTTTGTCAGATAGGGCGAGCGGGACTTGAACCCGCAAGGTCAGACGACCGACGCATTTTAAGTGCGTTCCGTTTACCGATTTCGGCACCGCCCCTTGTGCCATCATTATACGGCCCCGGCCGCCAGGCCGGCGCCGGCCCAGGCCCAGGGGCTCGTTATAATGTGGCAACGGTTCTGTCGCCTAAAGGTCAAGGCCGCCTCCTTATAAGGGGCTGATCCTGGTTCAAGTCCAGGCAGAACCATCAAAGCTAAAGCCCGGTATTCGTGTATAATCCATGGGCTACTCGATGATCATGGTTCGATCCCCAAGGCCTAAAATGTCACGGCGCCGTCTGGAAGGGCGTCGCGTTCTCCAGTTTGCTTACACTGTTGTGGTTCAGGCTCCCTTTGAGATGCCTGTTACTGTCAATTACGCCAGAAAGTACGCAAGAGATCACAGCATCAAAGCTCCTGCTGTGATAAAAATAAAAAGGGTAAGTGGCGTCGTCGACAGCTACTTCCTCGGACATAAAGGCATGTTCAGCCTTGATTATGCTGAATTACACTGGATGACTTTCCCGTCACTCAGGCAAATCGTAGACACAGTAGGACGCAAGCAGTTGTTTGACGACCTGAGGGAAGGCGACTTGTCGCACAACGAAGAGTCTTACAACGCTAGCTACGCTTTCATTTAAGAAGCATGCAAAGGTAGCCTATTGTACCTTAAGTGCCTTAGATTAGATGGCTAGGTACACACAAAGTACGGCTACCTTTGCGCTTTCTTTAAGCAATGTGCCCATAAGCGCCGGCCCTAATGGTGCTTACAGAAAGACTGCTAAGAACTTCTCAACGCAATCCGCTAACGAAGAACCGCTATCCAGAGAGGCTGATTCTGGCATAGCGCCTGAACATCGAAGGAAGGAAAGCATTCTCGCTGCAGATCGGCTAGTAATACAAAAAGTTCCATATCGCCACCAACTCAGCTAGGTCGGCTTATATAGGGAAAACTAGACAATAGACATTTAGTCGAATGGCACGTTATACTTTCAGTACACCTTCTCAGGCTATAGGGACGGCAAGTTCTGGAATAACGGCCTTGCCGCAAGGGCGGTTGGATAACACGGTCCAGGTGCTAGAGCCAGCCATTGTATACCAAAGACCAGTAACAACTTCTTTTGATCAGTCAAGTCTTAAGTACGCTTTCAGTGGAGATACGTATACTTTAACGATTGAGAATTGTACAAGTGTTGAGATAACAAGCTCCGCCGTTAAAAGCTTTGATGCTGTAACTGTTTACTTCGCTCGATGGGAGGCATATCAGGATGGCAATTTGTTCGACAGCAGTGGACTCGTTCATGTGACTGCAGGAGTCACCAAGACTTATACATTTGCGTATCCTGTTACTTTTACTTGGGTCAGAACAAGTCAACCGGACTTTACTGGATACTTTCCCGACCCAGTGTATGCGCATTTTTCAAGGCTTAAATACACTCAAACCACTTTTGAGACCATCCTACAGCCCTGGACTCCAACCGCTGTGAGTCTTGACGATAGTCTATTGTACTCATTGACAGAGACTGCTAATGCCAGCGGTGTATATCTGAATAAGGCCAAAACATACTCCTTCAAGAGTGGCGTTAGTAGTCTTGCGGAGCCTAGCGCGAATGCGCTTAGCCCGATTTTCCCCGCAAACAGAAGGAAGCCTAGGAAGATTGTTGGTTACAAGTCTAGCGCATTGTCTATTGGTTCTCCTCGTTAGACCATTCTTGCTACAAGGTATAATTCAATATTTGATCCGCTAGTTGTTTCTCTACTTCTAGGGACATCTACGATTCTCCACTCTTCAACTCCTGCAGTGACCTCAAGTATGTCGTCTCTATTTGCTGATAAATTATCCGTCCACGTTGCAATACCAAAATCAGAAGGCATCAGGTCTGACGTGAAGTAACACATGGGAAATTCGGTAAATATTGGAGTAATATTAGACGGTTCATCCGTCCAGTGCGATTTCATCTTTACGGGTAATTGCACTGATTGAAAATACGGGCTCTGAACTTGATTTTGGCCAACGCCACCACTATTACTGTCGTCGTCAACGTTGTAAGAGCACAGGCAGTGCTGATCATTGCTATGCCTGTAATAACTAGTCCAAAGTCTGGCGCCACTTCCTCGCTTGTCAGTCTTGGCGATGTCTCTGGTGTATAGACTAAAAACGTTAGCGTTATATTGTTTATTCAAATATACATGCCATAGTTCTGGCACCGAGTATTCATTTAAGTCAGCTATGCTGCTTATTATATTTGCATTTTTGGGCATGAACATAAAGCACATTTCAGAGACGTTAGCGCCTGTTACTCTGAAGAATGTTACGTCTGGGTTTACGCCACTAGTGAATCTGTCTATATTCACTTCCAGAGCCTTGTCCCACGTAGTAGAAAGAGAATCACTGTTAACAGTGAAGCCACGAAAGTAAGTATTGTATGTGACGCTATTATTTGAATATCTATCTTTGCCAGATGTCCACCAGTTATAATCAGTGAATATCGTCTCACCTGTTTTCGCGACTGGGCTATGAGTAGTTGTGTTCCAGGTTACGCCATTATACCTGTCGTAACCTAGGAAATAGTCCCACACCCAGGAGAAGCGAAAATAACTAGTGCCATATCTTTTGTTCGCGTCGTAAACTCTTTGGACTACTTTTTCAAGATGGTTATTTGGAGCTGTCCAGCTATCGTACCAGCCAGTAGAAGGTAACACGCCAGCATCCTTGAAAGCTTGTTCCCAGGCATTCATGATTTGAACGCCCGTATGACCAGGCGCTAAGGTGTATCTCTGATGAGTAACCGTCATTTTTTATGCTGGTTTCAATACTCTATAATTCCTAGAACTTGTCATGGTATCATAGATACATGCTTAGTAGACGCCTAAGGCATGATAAACATAAAATACCCTAGTACTATAACTGGTCACACAGCACAGGCAAGCCTGACAGGACCATCAATGGTTGACGTCGTCAGCAATCCGTTGTCAAGCGGAAAAGTGTACCGTATCTATAACATAAGAGCTCTATGCACCAATACTGGAACAGACCCTACAATCAAGGCTTACATTGAAGAAAATAGCGTATCAAGAGCTATTGATATCGATGATAGCTACGTTCATAATTTAAACGAGTCTAGATTACTGTTGCTTACCAAGGACTATGTATACCTGGAAGAAGGCCAGAAACTTCGAATGCAATCTGGCCAGGGCTCTAGCTTTAACGTGTTTTGTACATATGACATCGTTCAATAACACCCCGAGTTGGGCTCGAACCAACGACCGACCGCTTAGAAGGCGGTTGCTCTATCCACTGAGCTATCGAGGCATGCCTCAGTATAGCAGGCAGGAGTTCTGGTGGCTTGTACGCAGGTCAGGTTTATCCGTTTGATGCTAAACTTCATTTAACTACACTTGACAGCTCTGGGTCGGCCTTTTACTATTCAATGGTCAACCCAAAGATGCATCATGACACCGTGGGCTTTGAGCTCAAAAGAAGACAGCTCGGATGAGCAGCGGAACTCTTTCGTTGTAACGATCCTTAAGAATGGCGCCTTCTCTAGCGTCCTAGTAAAAGCTGACAACTGGGCGTTTGCTCAAAGAATAGTGGATCTAGAAAATCCAGGCGCCATAGTCATTGCAGTATGGCGTCATGACTGATCTATTGGACTGTGTATCGACTTTGATTGAAACACGCTATCGCTCGCCTAGAGCTGCAGCGAAATCAATCCTAAAGGCTGTTGCTGTCACTTTGAGAGTCACTCCTGAGCTCGCAGGAGACAAGTCTGCCGACTGGATTGAATCACAGCTTCAAAAACCATGAATCGCACTCTTTCTGATTTTTACTTGAACAACTTTGCCGACGAGTTTGCTGCTGCCCTTGAACTGAAACTGGATGGATGCACTGAAGTCGGCGACCAATCCTGGGAAGAATACACTCTGTCACTGTTGCACGAGTACAAGGCGAATGCTGGCACTCAATGCGAGCACTATAAGCCTATGTGGAGATCTCTCCATGAAGCAATGAGCAAGCGTGACGCCAGCACACAGCCTCACTTGCTGTGCGCTAGTTTGATTAACACTTTTGCTGATCGGTTAAAGAATGCTTTTCCCGTGCATGAGATTGACCGAAATACATTAATTGACTACCTAATGGAAGAAGCGTGTCGCGCAATTGATTGTGAATGACATGAGCAATCCAGTAAACAACAGCGAAAAAAAGATCGCTGAACACAGACTAGGCACCATCCTAGTGCAAGCTCAGGGCCTTGCAAAACTTGCCACAATCCTAAAGAAGAAGAATGTAGCAACTATCAAAGTTAGCCAGCTTGAAGAAATGGCAGAAGCTATTATCAAAATAGTAAAAACAAACCTGAATTAACCACCATGACAAAAAACAAACCTGAATTAATCACCATGACAAAAAACTAATCACCATGACAAAAAACAAACCTGAATTAATCACCACGACAAAAACAACCAAAAGCTCCCAAGTAATTATGACAAAAGAGACCAAAAGCTCCCAAGTAATTCGTGCCCTAGGGTATTCCATACAAGAAAGTGTGCCCTGCTGCTCTGTCTGGGAAGCGATTTCAGATTGCTTTAGGTGGTATCACCTTGACGACACCCCCGAAGCGAAAGTAATGCCATGCATCAATGGCTTCAGAGTTAACCACTGTCCAAGCTGTGGAGCAAATGTCCGTATGTACGTTAAGTTTGACTAATTGCTTATGCGTATAAACTTCGGCCGATCAAGATCTAGTCAGTCTAGTGACGTATATATTTGAGTTGTTGGTATACAATACACAATGAGCCATGTACTGATACAGCAATGTTCTGACTCTGGTAATTTCCATTTGGGGGGCGTATCCAGTCCCCCCTTTTGCTGCTTCCCACTCCAGAACATCAGCTTTTACTAAAGTCTTACCACTCGACGTTGCATTCAAGCTAGACAAATTCGCGTTTGCTTCGTCGTACTTATCTAACAGGTCTCTCACGCTGGTGACACTAATGGGTGACATGTCCCCTAGGTCGTTCATCGATCGCGTGATTTGTTCTATTTGATATGAACCAACCGTCAGTCCACTAGCAATCAACAGGCGAACCTGATCACCCTGGACCCAACCATAACTGGTATTCAGAGTTGCCATTATGCTAGGTCAATACTGTTGTTATTATAGCTTTCCTGTCTTGATTGTATTGAAACACGTATACTGTAATAGTACAAACAATTAGCATGCTTAGCGCTAAGCAGTTTATCGTCCAAAATGCTGATATAGCCTTCCTTGACGCGATTGCTTTATGGATGGCAATTGCCTGCGAAGACGAACTTCCCGTCAGGCAGTTACTTCGAGAATTCGAATCCAGCTATCCTCCTGGTTACGGTAAACAGCTATCAGTAAAAACCTTGGCATTTCTGACAGACAATCAGAAACATTGGCTTCGAAGCTTGTACTGAAATATTTTGGCTTACTAACTTGGCAAGCAATGGAGAATGCTGAGATGTACAATTTAACAGCATTTACAAACAATAGCTACAAAGATTTCGAAGAAGATGTTATAACCAGAAATTCTAAGGAATGCATGATCAAATGGCTTGCACGTCTGAGTGGTGTCGAAGAAGAAGGCCTTAGAGTAAAAGAATACATAGATTGCATGATCGCTTACTTGACAGGTAGACAGGATTTCCTGTTGGATGCAGACCTGATCAGTGAGCTCGTTCAGTTGGCCTTCATGGCAGGTTACAGCAATGGCATCCAGGAGGGCCTTGGAGCCATGTCTAAAGAAGTCGAGACACTCGCTTATACAATGATCGAAAGGAAGGAGCTGGACAGCCAGCTAGAGGACGAACGGACGCCTTGAGTCTCGATAGAACCGGAAATGTTTTGGTAGCTACTGGCGCAGTCAGCCAACCAGGTATACACTGCTACTGACCAGTCGAATGAGCCATGCCATCAGACCATCCGATCTTGCTTCTTTTGACAGACGTCTCTGACTTCCTGGAGGCAATAGAGCCGGAACCTGATTCTAAATTAGCAATTCATGGTTATGAATTCTTGGATGCAATGAATGATTTGTATTGCCAATACAGAAAACAAGCAGACATCCAATCGCTGGAAAATTGTTATTCGAAACCAGATCAATAATACATCCACAACAAATCAGCTACAACCATTAGCACACTCCTTATTTGGGTCCCAACATGTTAGCTAACTAGTTAGACCCAAGTCCCATCTAGGTCCCAATGTATTAGCGAACATGTTGACTAACATGTTTGCTAATTATTTATGTCCTAGATGGGATGGGGTTCTAGCATGTTAGTTGGCTGTTGGCTGTTGGTTTAAATTTCCATATTTTTAAAAAACCACCACCACCACCACCATGCCCCCGCAAGGGGGCTTTGGCTGTTGGCTGTGGAGTCGGAGCGTAGCCGCTCTGTCGGCGAAGCGTAGACACCAACATGCTGGCGCCTAGTAGTATATATAATAATAATATATATACATAGAATATATACTATATACGCGCGCGCGCAGGGGAGGTTTTTACCCACGAGACACCACGAAAAAATTGGAAATGGCCACCCGGGGGTCGATGATTTCCGCTGATTGGCAACTATGTAACCATCCTGGTGGAACAAGCATGATGCAGCTATCTCGGTGGAACAAGCATCGCACAGCTATCCTGATGGAACAAATGTACTATTGACAGGATAATAGTAACCACCAATCAACATTCCGGTGGGATGGATTGATCATGAAACGCCACCAGAGGCCGCTACTAGGCCCTAGAAGGCGTGTGAAATACTAGTTGGCTATGTCGGATCGTTTTATGTTATTGATCGGCCTTGTAGGGGCATGTAGCCACTAGTTGGGATTCCGGGGACATATAGCCACTAATAGACCCATTAGTCAGACTCGAATAGTTGTGTTATGTAGGGGCGTATAGCCACTAATGGTTCCACTAGTCAGGCTCGAATAGCTGGAACCATTAGTCAGACTCGAATAGTTGGGACCATTAGTCAGATTCGAATAGTTGGGTAATTGTGTTAATTTCATGACCATTTTGCCGTCACGTCGTTTATAGGTACTATATTATTTGGCATATTTTTGTTGTCATGACTTTGTATATTATTGTTGGTTGTCTAGTGGTTTTTGCTTCGTTGGCTTTGTCTAGGGGGGATATTGACTAAGTAGTGGCATCCTGGAAGTGACTATCTAGGGCGGTATCCTGGAAGTGACTATCTAGGGCGGTATCCTAGAAGTGACTAAGTTGACATTATGGCAGTCACTGTTGGCTATCAGGCGTGGGATTCTGCTAATTATGCGTGGGATACGGCGGCAGCGGGTAAGCCGGTAGCAGAACTATGTAGTGCTATAAATACGTGGATTACTACAATCAATGGTAATGCAAGCCAGAGTGGAAAACAGTTAGCGCTAATTCGAGATCAAAACAGTAGCACGACTGCTAACTATAGGGGTTGGGTTGTAGAGGCTCCCATCCTTAATTCTGTCAGCAGGAAAATGTACTGGCAGTATGTTACTGTAAACACAACTACTGCTTACGCTCGTGCTTTCGATGATCTTCTTTGGGTTGACAGTACCGTTAATGGTGGGTATGGCGGGCCTGGAGTAGGAACGGGGACGTCTTATATTCTTTCTGATGCTAGGAGTCACAAACATACTGTGACATCGTTTGGTGACTGGACTATTGCTTACGAAACGGCAAATGGACAGGAGTTTTTTGTTGCAGCAAATTATCTTGACAGCAACACTGGTACATATAATGATTCTTTCATGCTAGGTAAGGATAATTTTGGTAACTGGGCAGTTGCAGCTCAGGATAGTAGTGCAGTTGTTGGTGCTTATTACGATCCGTACATAGACAGGGTTGTATATGCAAGTAATACTCGTTTCATGACAACAGGAAGCAGTGCCACTCTTGCTGTTCAAGGTAAATTTACGCTAGATACACCCGACCCGGCTATATCATCTGGACAAACCCGTAGGCTTGCTGTTAGTTTTGCTAACCCAAACGTCTTTTTCAACACTCCCGCGCCTACTGTTTATGCCTATGCTAGCCTTGGAGGTGGAGAGTATCTGTTCCAGTTGACGGCTTACGGTCCTTACGTGCGTTATACGGCGATTTAATCATGGCATTTACTCAACCAACTTTACCTCTTCGCAGTGGTCCGCTAGTTACAAATACCGCTGTTGTAAACACGGATGATATGGACGCAGTAATGTCTGGCTTCGCTAGTGCGTCTGCTAGTGATGCTATTAGTTCATCGAGTGGACTAAGCGAATATGTTGCAAATCATCCGCTACTCAGATCTTTTGGTCTTGTAATGACCTGGGGTGATGGTAACGCTCCTGTTATTAGCGGTGGTGGCGGCTCCACCAGGCCGACAACTGGGCTCCTCTATCCGCGAGGAAACAACTAGACCCAGACTGGGTGGCACCGGCGCGCAGCGCGAT
>Ga0099848_1000539_pt1 | contig 17977 bp, 9 predicted proteins | sample CB_VirMetaG_3_FD_78179 | JGI IMG/M metagenome (GOLD analysis project Ga0099848, IMG submission 78179) | Freshwater to marine saline gradient viral communities from Chesapeake Bay - CB_1508_1S Viral MetaG | ecosystem: Environmental > Aquatic > Marine > Coastal | place: USA: Chesapeake Bay...
CATTTCTATGGCATTCATTTTGAAATACGGAAGTTCGAAATGTCCAAACATATATCGAACTTCTATTTTATCAATTTTTTTCCATTCATTGCCCACTAGCCATGGGACAAGCGCCACCCCATCTTGTATCAATATATCTTCAACAAGTGTTACGTTACTAAACAAACCAGCATAGGGCAAGCTATTTAAGTCACGCTTTTCTCGATAGTATAGATCATGGTTGCCCATAATCATATACACACGTTCAAAGTTTTCACTTAATTTGCGAACATTATTCACACTGTAGTTAAGTGTACTAACATTAACGCCAGCACGATGATGATGCCAATCACCTAGGAATATGCAGGTTTCACAGTCTTTGCTATTTTCAATAAACCAATCTACAAATTCTTCACAATCATCATTGTGTTGTCTACTGTTGTTTTTATTACCAAAATGAATGTCGGTAAAACACGCCGCTCGATTAAAAAATGTCATAAGTTTAAAATATAACTAACTTGTTGATAAGTCAACTAAAAGTTAGTTCCAGTTGCTTCTTTACGTTCTCTCTCTATTTGGTCGTCCCACTTGGCTTTTTCTGATGCTTCATGATCAAGCTGACGGCCAAAGCTAGGATTAAATCCGTGTTCCTGTAGTAAATCGTCACGTATGTTTTGATTTCGTTTTTCCAAGTTTAATATTCTAGTAAAACTATTTGTTACAACAGCCGTATAATATGCAAACGGATTTTGGCTTTTTGCTTCGTTAAATTTTAAACCGATTTGACTTAATTGTAGTAGTGCATGACTACGCATTTCATCTACATAAGTGTACCCACGCCAATTGCTGCGCATACTATATCTTTCACACAGTTTAATATACATTTTGGCAAGTTCGTTTGTCGTGGTTCCATGCTGTGTGTTAAACTTTCCATTGTCTAACCCGCCTTCCCAATGACTTCGCACTACTTCTTTCATTTCTCCGTTTATAATTGAATAGTGTTTAAACGGTGGGAAATTTGTTTTGCTATGAATGTCTGATTCATTTTTAGGACTTGTCTTGCGCTTTGGTTCTGCTGGTACATGCTCGTACGTCATTACTCGATAAACTAAGCTATCAGTATCTATATCTTCTGGACTGACACGTGTGTCGGCTTGCTTTGGCTTGTCTTTAGCACGCCTACCATCCTTTTGCCATTCTACGTAAGCCTGTTCATAATTTTCTGCACTTAGTTGATGTGCTCGATTTTCTCTAGCTTGTTTTATAATTTCTGGCTTGAAAATATCGTTGTAATCTTCAACAATAATATCAAAACGTTCATACTCGTCATCTAACAAATAACAATATGTCATTTTACTTTTGTGTATTTCTTTTAACATATCTTTATTATTGAGATAATTTTGTTTCCTCATTAAAAAATCCTTTAAATCCTTTTCAATATAACACTATTCTTAAAAATGTCAACAAGTTAAATTAGTACTTTATAAAACAATAAATAGTTGTACAGGAGATTACCATGAGATATTCACAACTTATTGAAGCAAAAGCAAATGACATCGCCGTTTTTTATGGCGGAAGATTCCAACCTATGCATAGTGGACATTTTCAAGTTTACATGGACCTTGTTCGTAAGTTTGGTTCCGATAATGTATTTATCGCCACAACTGTTGGCAAAAATGCGTCGCCAGAAAAAGATCCATTTACATTTGACGAAAAGAAAATGATTATGAATAAAATGTTTAACATTCCGTTAAGCAATATTATTAACACCATGCCTTACAGACCTGATATTGCAGCGACAGGAAAAGACCCAAATAATACTGCAGTATTGGTTGTGTTTAGTGAAAAAGACGCCGGCCGCCTTCAACCAGGAAATTATTTTAAAATGTACAGCGACAATGAAGAACTGTTGTCAAGTGACGAAGCAGGTTACATTTATACTGTTCCTGTTAAGGATGACGGCCGTAGTGCAACCACATTTAGAAACGCAATGCGTATGCCAGGTCTAGACGAAAAACAAAGACAAGCAGCATTTGCAGACTTTTTTGGTGCGTTTAATCCTAAAATGTATGAATTTATCAAGGACAAACTAAATGAGCGTAAGTGATAGCAGTAGAGCTAGGTTAATTTCACTAAGCGGCTTGTATTTTGCAGGCCCAGCCAATGTTCTGCAAAGAACAAGTGGTATAGTTTTTCCTAACCAACCTGATATCATTTATAACCAAAGTGTAAATTATACTCCCTATAATTTAACACACACAAACTATACAACTTATGCATACGGAAATACACCCAGTCCTACAATTCAAGTTACAGCACAATTTAGTAATGTTACTACAGAAGAACACGCATATACACAGGGTGTAATACATTTCCTTCGTAGTGTTACAAAAATGTTTTACGGGCTAGGCGATGTGTCGTCTACACCAACAGCTGGAACGCCACCTCCTGTACTAAGGTTTAGTAGTTTTGGTGCAACACAATTTAACAATGTTCCAGTTGTGGTTGGAAACGTTAGTATACCTTATCAAAGTGACACTGACTTAGTTGAGCTCAATGGTGTCTCCTTACCAGCAATACAAACAATTGCACTTGACTTATTGGTAACAGTTAACCCTGCAAAACAAAAAACGCAATTTAGTAAAACCCAGTTTGTTAGTGGTAGTCTATATAGCGGAGGATTTATTTAATGGCAAATTATCGTGATTCAAGTAATTATTCAACAACGAAAATTAACAGAAAATATCTAGACGTATATAACCCCAAACTTACACTTGACACACTTTCACAAGAAACTAAAAAAATACGCATAGGAAATAGATACAACAGACGTCCTGATTTGTTAGCATATGACTTATATGGTAACAGCAGATACTGGTGGATATTTGTTCATTATAATAGAGAAGTAATTGAAGATCCTATAAATGACTTTGTTGCTGGTAAAGTTATTGTTGTACCCAGTAAGCAGGTTGCAACTGGAGTTAGTTAATGACAACACCTCCTAGCACCACGCCGTCATTAGAAGCACAGTTAGACTTTCTTGTTCATGAAATGGGAACAAGTAACGGTGGAAATCTAATTACTGATAGTAGTTGGAATAGCAGTAGTCTTAGTATTAGTGATGCAGCAACATTATTTGAAAGAAGATTTGAAAGAGCTGGTGGTAGTAATCTCAATGGTAGGATCAATTATGCAAACCAAGTGTTTAATGCTGCACAAAATGGGACGCTGGGATCTATCAGTTCTAACGTTAGGTCGTCATACAATTATTTGATAAGTCAAGGATTTAATCCTGCTCAAGCCTCTGGTATTGTGGGTAATCTTATGGCAGAAAGCACACCTAGTTTAAACCCCGCTGCTTTTAATTCAGCAGGTGGTGGTCAAGGGGCTTTTGGTATTGCACAGTGGCGTGCTGAACGTCAGAGAAATTTATTAAATTGGAATGGTGAAGCAATAATTCCCAGTGAAGATTTTGTACCAGATAGCGATGCATTGCCAGTGGAAACTTCAGAGGATGCTAGAGAATTAATCGGTAATGAAGGAAATTTTAATACTGGCGGCGGTCAAAGCTTATATGAAGATAACGTATTAAACAGTTTTGATAGCTATACATATAGCTGGGCTATACACATGGTAAACCCACAAGCTGCACAAGATTTTGAAGAAAATTTAAACAGAAACACATATATTACGATTGCTGAAAGTGGTGTTGAAAATGAAATTAGTATTGAAACAGTGATACAGTCTAACGCCCTTACCTTTGTTAAACAAAACAGAAGCAGTGTTGCAAATACATTTGATATTACGCTAGTAGAAGCAAAAGGATTCACTCTGTTCAATAGAATAATTTTAGCTGCACAAGAGTTAGGAATTGAAAATTATGCTGAAGCTACTTATTTGTTAGAACTTAACTTCCGTGGTTGGGACTCAACTGGTAATCCTGTATCAGAAATTGTTGGTCCATATTATTATATGACAGTTATAACTAATTTCCAAACTAGACACAGCGACAGTGCTACTACATATCAGGTATCTTTTGCCGAAACTCATCAAGAAGCATATAACAGACTTGAGTATCATTTAAGATCAGATATTACTGTAATAGCTAGTAACTTTGGTGATTTTTTAACAAATTTTGAACAAAAAGTAAATGACGAAACTGTTAAGCAAACTTCACTTACTTTAAGTAAGTTATACCCTACGCTTTATGTTTTTGGTACAACAGAAGAAGCAAGTAGTTGGAAAAGCTGGGACTTTGATGAAATTATTGGAGACCAAATTCAAGAATCTAGAAACATCAGTATGTCAGCAGCAGGCGGAACAATAACATTTAACTTAAAAGCTGGTACTTCTATTACAGCAGCTATTGCAGCGGCAGTATTACAAACTAGAAATTTTAAAAAGATACCAGTTGGTAACGGTCAATTTGCAAAAGACAATCCGGATTCTGGTACCGCAGAAGCGCCAAAATTAGCTGAAATGATAAGCTGGTTTTCATTTACTACTGAAGTAGAGTATAAAGAATTTGATCCTTTATCAAGACAATATCAGAAACAAATTACATATAATATTCAACCGTATCTTACCCTTGAAGGATTGCATGATCCTGTTAGTTTCTCAGAGCTAAACACTGACAGAAATCTACAAACTGTAAGAATCGATAATATTTTAAGAAACGGCTTCTTAAAGAAGAGATTTGATTACACATATACTGGCCTAAACACTGAAGTATTGAATTTAGATTTAACCTTTAACAATACATTTTTTTCACTGCAGCCTATAAATGGCGGCGCAATTGAAGGACAGGGCGGATATTTTGACGGATTATCTACCACTGAAGCCAATGCAGTAAGAGCTAGAAATTCCTATCGAGCAGTACAGGAAGAATTAAGAAGTCTAAATCGCCGCCTTGATCAAATTGGAGATCAGCGTGAAGCTGCACTTGCCAGACGTGGCATAAACGACTTGGACCTTATTACTCGTCTTGAATCCGAAAGAAACGTTATTTTAGGTAGACAGCGGTTTCTTTCTACACAATTAATAAACAATGCTGAAACAGCATTTGAAGCAACACAGGAGTTGGCAGAAAGAAGCCGTGGTACACGAGCAAATCTATCAACAACAGCACAACAGTACATCACACAAAGCGACGTTTTTGCAAACTCGCAACGACTTGACAGTATAGGAAAATCAATGAATTTTGATTACAGAAGTGTCAGAGATAGTTTAGCAGCAAGTGGCGCAGACCTTTCTGATAACGTGGGTACTGCAATGCTAGGTGCGCTTGAGTTAAATTTAAATGCTGTTGAAAGCATGGTAAATCAACGTATTGAAATACGTGGAGACCCGTATTGGTTAGGTAGACCCAAAGGCGTAAGTGCGTCAAACACTAATCAAGCTAACTATAGCAGAGGCGGAGTTGGATACTTCTTACATGTACGTTTTCCAACATATGAAGGCGACGACGGATTTATTAATCAAAGCTTCACCAACTTTACTATTACTGCTTTATTCCGTGTATTGACAGTAACATCAACATACAGCGCAGGCGAATTTAAACAAACACTGACAAGTTTTAGAGACGTAGTAACCAACGTTCCCATGATGATAGAACAACTGTTAAGTGGTAGAATAGCCAATGCTGATAGAAGAAACTTACAACAACGCTATACTGACAACAATGACGACGGAATAGATGACGTTACTGGCAATCAAATACCAGAAGATAACTCAACTATCGTTGATTCAACTGCAACAGGTAGCGATACTGGTGTTGTCAGTGGCGACACGGCTGGTCTAAGACCTGAGTTACTATCAGCACTTGATCAAGCAGCACAAGAAGCAGGTGTAACTGCGGTTGTAACTAGTGGAGTCAGAGGCGGTGGTAGCAATCCAAGTGGAAGACACAATGGTAGTGCAGCAGACGTTGCACTGTATTCAAACGGAAGATTGTTAAGTGTGGAAAATCCGTCGGATTTAGCAATTATTCAAAACTATACACAGTCTTATTTGACCGCAACACGCAGTGCAGGACTAACACCAAGTGTTGGCATCGGCAATCCAGCATATGGTAGCGGTAGTGGACTATATATGAGTGGTACAGCGTTCCATTATGATATTTCACGTACATCAGGATACGCCAATCTTGGCAGTGGCGCAGGCCCATACTGGGGCGGTTCAGGCCGCACTGCAGGACATGCACCGCCAAGCTGGCTAGTGAATATGTATAACAGTTAAGGAAACAATATGTCTAAAGAGGCAAACAGATTTACAGGTACCAATAGAGATTCGTCAGGTATACCTGCCATTTATCAGAGCGGAGATCGTGCTGGCTTCACCATGTCCAATGGTGTATTTTTGGCGAAAGTGGTTGACGTTGCTGACGAAGATTACGGCGGAGCAATCTGGGTTGAACTAGTTGGCCACCAAACGTTTGGTGAACGTGACACCAGAGATCAAAGACACCAATTTCAAAAAGTAAGAACAATATCACCATTTGGCGGTAGTATTAGCGGCAGAGACACTACAGTATCTTATGGCGCAAGTTTTCCACCACCAGCACCGGGTACTGAAGTATTGGTAGCATTTACTGGAGACGACAATGTTGGATTTTTACTAGGGTCCTTGCCAGCAACTGGTCGCAACAGTGCAATACCAGGACTTCCAGCATCGCAGATTGAAGATGAAGACAGTGTTGGGGCAAGCATTGATCCAGGCGCAACACAAGAAGGCAATGTAAGAAGACGACATCCAGTAGCAAATGCTATTGCAGAACAGGGTATTGGTTTAGATCCAGCCCGTGGATTGGGCAGTAGTGGATCGAGACGTGAATCGCCAACAAATGTGGCAGGATTTCTAACACCAGGCGGACACAGCCTAGTAATGGATGACGGAACAGTAGAATATAAAGAAGGCGAAAACTATGTACCCGACCAAGCAAGAGAAGCTGGAAATAATAACTTGTTAAGGCTTCGCAGTGCTGGCGGCGCACAAATGCTATTTAATGATACAGTTGGTATTGTTTATGTTATAAATCAAAATGGCAGTAGTTGGATACAACTGGACAGTTCAGGAAATGTTGATATATATGCTGCTGGTAGTATAAGCTATCATGCAGAAGAAGACTTTAACTTGTACGCAGGAGGTGATATTAATTTAGATGCAGACACGTTTAATATTAAAGCACGTGGCGCTGCGGGTATACAGGCTGAATCCGCAACGGGTCCTATGCAGTTTAAATCAAACAAAGACATACGTTTAACCACTGATTTAAATTTACAACTACGAGCTGGTGGTTATGGTAGAATTAGTACTGACGGTATATTAGACCTGAATGGTCCACAAGCTTTGGGAGCAGTTGGGCCTACAAGTGGAAGTTTGGCAGCAAATAGAAGTGTAAAAGAAAGTATTAACCCAAGAGTGCCAGAGCACGAACCCTGGGGTGGACATCTTGCACAAGCAAGTACTTCAGTTGCAGCGCAAGCGCCGACCAGCGGACAAACCACAGCAAAAGATTATGACGTTTCTTCATTAAGCAGTAGTTTAAGCAGTACACCATCGAGCTCTGGTCCGCAAAACGGCCGTGGAGGCAGACGCAGATGATTTTAACAAATATTGCTTCTCGATTCAGTACTGATTGGACTGACTTTATAGTTAAAGATCAGGAAAACATTGATACAGAAATAAATCTCAACGATATAAGTGCATCTGATACTATCAAATTAGTAACACTTAATATGTCACGGTATAATGGATATGATGGTTTTGGGTACGATGTTGGTACAGCAGAACGTGGTATCACAGAACAAGAAGCATATGATATCTGGATCAAAGACTTTCAGACCAATCAACGAACATTTATAAAACAGCTTCAAACGTTAAACATTAAGTCTATAGCACAATGTGTTTTTGATGGGTTATTACTTTATTTTATTATCAATGGAAATATATTAACAGTAACCGCACCAGAAGGAACATATGAACTTAGAAATTATGTAGTTGAAAAAGACTGGAGTACAGTTGCTAGTATGATTAAACGAAGCAATTTTAACAAAGTTTTTTGTTTAAGAGCAGCAAGCATTATTAAACTTGCTGATTACGGAAAAAATAAAGATCGTGCTTGGATGCGTCAAACTGGCATATTTGAGATGCGTGACAAAAATGAACTGAATTCACTAACCTTAGAACAACTAGCACGTGCTAGATTTGCATATTATGCTGAAACATTGCGATTTTTACCTAAAACACCAGAAGGTATTAAGCGTGGTATAGCTAAAGAATATGAAAAAACACTTGTTATAGAAAATTATACGTACAGTACAACAAAAGTTTTTACGCTTTTGCAAACACCAAGTATGGAACCAGTAGAAAAATTAAAAGTAGAAATCAACGGAGAACAAATACAACATTATTTTGATTTCACTATTACCAATAACGTAGTTACCATAACAAAAGATCTAACGGCGGGCGATATTATACGTTTTACCATTAAAATCTAAAAAGTATCAGTTAATTATGCGATAAATATTATTATGGTAACATATATTGGATATAGCACAATTGACAGAAATACAATTAATGCAGTACTCACTGACAAGGATCTAGCCTTGCGTGATTTGCTAAACCATTTCTATACACGTCGAGGTGAAAGAGTAATGAACCCAAATTTTGGTTCAATACTTCATGAATTGGTTTTTGACCCACTTGATGCAAGAACAGAGATACTTGCAAAAGAAGATGTTGAGCGTATTATTAACAGTGATCCAAGATGGAGATTTGTAAGTCTTAATTTAACAAAACCAGTAGACCATCAACTTGATATACGAGTACGTGTAATCTATGATGATACTGGTACAGCAGAAGACCTATATCTAACTTATACAAGTGAGGCGGAATAATGGCACAAGGTGCAAGACAGAGTAGTTTATTTGCGGCAGAAGATTTTAGTGTAGTCTATGAAAGTTTTGCACAAGCAAACTTTAAAGCATATGACTTTGACACTATTAAAAACGCAATGGTTGAGTATATTGATATCAACTATCCAGAAAATTTTAACGACTGGATCAGCTCAAGTGAATTTACAAGCTTGCTGGAACTCATGGCATTCTTGGGCCATAACCTAGCCTTCCGTAACGACCTCAACTCACGTGAAAATTATTTAAGCACAGCAGAGCGCAGAGACAGTGCTCTCCGTATTGCAGAGTTTTTAGGCTATACTCCAACACGGAACGTAGTTAGTAATGGGTATTTAAAAATAGACAGTATTAAGACAAACGAGACAATTTATGACGTTGATGGAAATAGTCTTTCAAACGTGGATTTACAATTTGAAGATGTAACTGATCCTGCAGCATATCAAAATTTTCTAACTGTAATGAATGCAATATTCATGGCTAGTAATCAATTTGGTTCACCGCATTCTAGATTTATACGCAATGGTACCACCAATGAAATTTACAGAACAAAAAGTACAAATGCACCTGTAAACTATGAGTTTAATGGCACAATTAGTGGTGCAAGAGCTACATTTGGTATTCACAGTGTTCATTATAATGAAAGATTAAATCGCTTGCAAGAAAAAACACCAGATCCATATGGTGCACTTGATATTTTATATCGTAATGACAATGGCGGTTTTAGTAGTCCTAATACAGGCTTCTTTTTGGGCTTTAAACAAGGTTCACTGTCATTTAAAGACTTTGAAATCACAGAAGGATTACCAAATCTTGTAATTGACATCAATGACAATAATATTGCTAATGGTAATGTTTGGGTACAAACAATTGATGAAGTGGGCGGAGTTATTACTAATTGGAATCAAGTTGATAGAATATTTGGACTAAACTCAATTTACAATAATGCAGCAAACAACTTTAGAAATATTTTTACTGTCAGCAGTAGAGAAAACGACCAGGTTAGTGTTGTATTTGGTGACGGTAACTTTGGAAACATACCACGTGGAATTATACGTGTTTGGTATCGCACTGGTTTAAATTTAAGCTATGTAATTAATCCTGAAAGTTTTGGCAGAGTAACCTACACTTTTAGTTACACAGGATTGGACGGCAACACATACAATGCCAGCTTTACAGCAAGCTTAAAAAGCACAGTAAGCAATGCCAGTGAACGTGAAAGTCTACAAAGTATTAAAGACAACGCAGGACGATTCTTTAGCACACAGGATAGACTAGTAACAGCAGAAGATTACAGTATTTTTCCATTAACTGTTAGTGAAAATATTCGTAAAATTAAAAGTATAAATCGTGTACACAGCGGGCATAGTCGCTTTAGAGATTTTAATGATCCAACCGGCAGTTATAGTGATGCAATAAACTTTATTGACGATGGTTATCTCTATAGAGAAGACATTGCGTCACGTAATATTATCAGTTTGCCTACCACACTAAATGGTGAACAGATCTATAATAGATTTATTAAACCATTGCTAGACAATCCAGAAGTCAAAAATTTCTATTATAATAGACATTTTTATGGACCAAGTGGTAGTTATGATCCATACGTGCAATATTCTGACACCACCAGTAATATTGTGTATTATAATCTTGACAACTCAGCACTTAATACATTCCGTTGGAATCAAGTCACAAAAGGTTCAAACACTTGTACAGGCTATATTACTAACGATACTGCCGTTGTGCAGCGTATTGGGTCAAGTGGCATTTCACCAATGGACAAAATTACAGTGAATTCATTGGTTGAGTTTATTACTCCTAATTATAAAAATGGTTATATAACATCAATACAAATTTTAAATGGCGGCAGTGGCTATGTAACTGCCCCAACTGTTACTATTGCAGGTGTTGGGACTGGTGCAACAGGTATTGCAAATATTGATGGCAGTGGAACAGTTATTAGTGTTAGTATTAGTAATAGCGGCATTAATTATGATAGCAATACTAGTATTACATTTAGCGGTGGCGGCGGCACTGGTGCGGCTGCAGTACCAGTTATAGGAAATGCAGATACAAAATGGGCAAGAGTTACTGGAGTTTACAATAATGGCTTGGGTATTGACGACAGTGTTGGTAACCAGACTGGTATTGATTTACTTAATCGTGGCAGTATTAGTATTAATGGAATCATTCCAAGCGGTGCCCGCATCAAAAGAATTGTTCCAAGTTGGAGTAATGACTTAACCAGTGCACTAAAAACTGTTATGTTTAATCGTTTAGCAAATAACAACAGTTTTGGTCTTCGTTATGATGCTGCTAACCAAGAATGGAAAATTGTTGAAGGCAATAACCTTGTTACAAGTTCGCTAGTAAATAATGATCCAGTTAACTGGAGTCGTGAATACGAAGGCGACACAACCGGAACAGGATTGGATAACAGTTGGATTATACGTGTAAATTATACATCAACTGCTTGGGAAATTATTACTCGTAAAACACGTTATATATTTGGAAGTGATGAACAAGTTAAATTTAGTAACTTAAATTTCCAGGAAACATTCAGTAGCGAAACACTGAAGCCAAGCATGGACAATATCGAGATACTAAACATTAATTCTAAATCTCTAACAAATAACATTCCACTTGGATCTAATTATAAGATGAACGCTTTTGGGTATTTTACATATCCAGACGGCTATACTGATCCGTATAAAATTAGACTTACACTGGCTTCTCCAAACAATAATGGGTATCCAATTATACCTAGTGCATTCCATGATATCGTTGGTACTGACACAATTAAACTTGGAAGCACCACAGTTGATGGATTTACTTATACAGTTAGAGACGATGACGGGACAAGAACTGTTCTGGGCCGCCAGAATCTAAAATCAAAATATACAAGAATAGCAGACACAAATCAAGTTATTGATCCTGCAACAACAAATATTATTGACACATATGTCCTGTTAACATCTTATGAGAATGATTTTAGAACTTGGGCACAATATGATGGAAGAAGTTATACTAAGCCACCAGCACCAACAATATCAGAATTAAATGATTTGTTTAAGACTTTGGAAACAAAAAAGTCAATAAGCGATCAAATTATTTACAGACCAGTAAAATACAAAATTCTGTTTGGTAATTTAGCATCCAGTGAGTTACAAGCACGATTTACTGTAACTAAAACAACCAATAGCTCACTTAGTGACACTGAAATTAAACAAGAAGTTATTCGTTTAATTGAAGAATATTTTAGTATTGATAACTGGGACTTTGGAGAAACATTTTATTTTACTGAACTAGCAGCGTACATTCACAATAACACAGTTGGTCAAGTAGCGCAAATAAATATTGCTCCTGTTGACAACCAAGCAAGTATTGATGCGCTTTTTGAAATTATTAGTGACAGTGATGAATTATTTTTACCAGTAATTTCAACTAGTGATATTACTGTTAATAAAAGCGTAGCATTCAACCCTACAACAATTGCAGCCAACACCGGAGTTAGTATTAGATGAGTACACAATATCATGCAAAACCAGTTATAGCGAAAAAGACGGTTAGACCAGGCGAAAGTTTAGAATATGTAGGTACTAGAAACACTATTGAGTTGCTTCCTGCAATTTTTCAAACTAGCATTAACAAACGTTTTTTAAGTAGTACCCTAGAACAGCTGATGTCTTCTGGTAGCATGGAAGCTGCAAACTACTTTACAGGAAATATACAAAATAGAAAGCCTAACGAAACTTTCTTAAGTGACCAGCGCAACAGCGATAGTTATCAATTTGTTCCTGGAAGTGTTGTTCGTAATAATTCTAATGACATCACACAAGCAATGTCTTATGATGACTTTTTAGACATTTTAAAATTTAATGAAGTTGACATTACTAACACAAATCGTATTTTTAACGAACCAGGTTACACACTTGATTTGCCAATCAATTATGATATGTTTATCAACTACCACCATTATTTTTGGTTAGTAGACTTTTTGCCAGTCTGCGACATCGTAGCAACTGTTGCGGATCCTATCACCATTAGTGACATTGTAGGGTCAGTATACTACACTACTCCTGTTTTGTCAAATGGAAAAACATTAGAGCTACAAAATGGTATGCGTATTAGATTCACTGGTGCTAATGTTACTGGTACTGGCGATTATCCAGTTAATGATGTGTTTATTGTTGATGGAGTTGGTACATCGATTGCATTTACCAAACAGTTTGAAAATGCTGGAACCTCCAACTATGGCAAACGAGTGTGGTTTAATGATACAATTTATGGTTCACAGGAGCCCAGCCAGTGGAACGGTTCAGATTCTGACTTTGTTTACCCAACATACAACATGACTGAATATGAAGTATACGGTCGAGAATATGTTGTTGAGCAGAGACATACTGCAGATCAAAGTGCGTGGAGTAGACGTAATTTATGGATACATGAACAAACTGCAATCGCAATTTGTGATTATGTTGGTGTTGAGTCGTCTGATTTCTTACTTGACAAATTTCGTGGAATTCGTCCTATTATTGAATTCCGTGCCAATATTGAAAAATATAATTTTGCTACACAAAGCCTGGGTAGTGTGACTCATATTTTTGACAACATCAATGACCCAGCAACAGAAATTATTGGTAGTCCTTTTGACTTAGCAAGTTATACTGTTACAGAAACTTGGACAACAACTGGTTACGAATATGGTGATCATGTTAAATTAAATTCCAATGGCGTTGTAACATATTGGAATTGTATTAAAACCCACACTGAAGCACGTAATCCAAGTTATTCAGAAAATAGAATTTATTGGTCACCAATACAATCACGTGATTTGATTGATGGTGATACAATCCTATTTTTAAACGCCACAAACGCCGCATACAATAATAGAATTTTTACTGTTACAATAAGTGGTGGTTTTGTTAGTGCACTAACTGAAATTTATGGTCCAACATCAACTGCACTAAATGTTGGTGATGGAGTTAACGTTCGTATTGGTTATAATAATGTTTTTGGAGAAAGCTATCCAAACAACATTTATAGTGGTAGTGAATGGCATTGGGATGGCAGTGCTTGGGTGTATAGTCAACAAAAAAATTCACGTGGTGACAATATACTTTTCCAGTTATATGATACCAGCAGTGTTAAATTAGATAACCAAGTGGCATATCCCAACAGCAATTTTGTTGGTGACTTTATTTTCAAATACGGAACTTCCAATAGCACAGAAGAAGACCTAGCACTTGGCATTCGTCCACGTTATGTAGACTACGGCAATGAGCCAGGATTAAGTTTTGATATCGGACTTGGAAGTGTACGTTATACGTACAATAATAGAAACACAACTGACAATCCTGAAAATACAAATGCAAGTGTCATTACTGAAATACCAGGGTACTACTATTACAAAAAATTAGACAACAATCAATACCACAATGGTTGGGTTGAGATCAGAGGCGGTCAGCCAGTTAAAAAACATGCGCAAAAAATTGTCAAAGACTCTACTCAGCCAATTGTAATTAATTTAGGTACCAATAATATCAGTACTGACAATGTATTGAGATTTACCAAAAGAAACAACAAATTAGAAGTATATCAAGGCGGAAATCTACATAACACTCGTATAAACGGATTAAATCCTGCATTGTTTGTTGAAAAAAATAAAACATATACCATTACTACATATTTTGATAGTACTGATATTGAGTTTGTAAACACTGACGGCAGTGCATTAACTAATGTTACAGTTGGCGCTCCAACCAACAACACGTTTACGCTTGTTGTTGGCACTGCATTTACTCCAAAAGTTTTTAGATACCGTCTAGCTAGTGACAACACTGTTACTGGATTGGTATATGTTAACGCTGACAGTCAGTCCAATATAAACGTAACAAAAAATGGAGTGGACTTTACTTCATATACACTGGCAAACCAAAAAATAACCATTACTGGCGGGTATGCTACTGATGACGTTTTTGATGTAACTTGGATTAGTGATGACAAAATTATTGACAGTGACGGCGTTGATTTGCCAGCTGATGTTCATGTGTTGAACCCACAAAATGAATTTTTAACACAAGCAAGTTTTGGTGATATTCTATCACACATGAAGTCACAAATCAATGGTATACCAGGGCTTAGTGGAAACTTTTTTGGTGTTAATAATTATAGAAACTTACCAAGTATTCATGAATTTGGCGGAACAATTAGACAGCAGCCTTACAGTACAGAGTTGTTAGCACAACTGGTTATGCATAATGACACAAATATATTCAGTAGTTTAAAACATGCTTCAAACAGTTATGCAAGTTTTAAAAAGCAATTTATACAAAAGTGTATTCAATTACATAATACCATGGACAGCTCAAAAGCAGTTTATGAACTTGTTGACGAAGCACTAAAAAGTATCACTATTGGTAAAAATACAAGAGACGTTTTTGCTAACAGTAATATGTTAAAATTCAAAGACTACGAAGAAGTATCTGGTAGTTGGACTGCAGTTATATCTCCAGTATTTGACTTACCACACACGGTAAACACATATGATGATACAAAAAATCATATTCAAGTATTTGTTAGAGACAGTGACGGTAGTGGAAACCTCCGTTGGAGAAGCCTAGTTAAAGATGTTGATTATACACTAAGCGAAAATCAAGTTACAGTAACTAGCAGTGTTAGCTTTGACGGCAATGGCCAAGCATTGATTAAAATTCGCTGGTATCCAGTAACAAGTTCAAGCTTTGTTCCTCCAAGTGCAGTTAAACTTGGTTTGGTAAATTCTTCAATCCCATTAACAAACGCAAGCTACATTTATGGGCATGATGGCAGCATTGTTGCTCGCAAAGGTACAGAGCTTTATAATAGAAATCAAGCTGGATTTAATATTGAAGATGCTGTTCTTTGGGACTTTGAAACACGCATTTACAATAACTTAGTTTCTACAGATGTAGTTGATTACAAGCACATTATGCCAAATGCAAATCGAGTAACAGTTTACGATTGGGATGATTTAACAACAGCACTGCGCTCTGACTTTAATAAATGGAAAGTTAGAAACGACGTTTCTGAATTGCACGATGCTAATGAGTATAATGTTAGTGATAAGTTTACCTGGAACTACAGTGATGTAGCACCTAATATTGGCGGCTGGAGAGGCATATATACCTATTATTTTAATACTGATCGTCCCCATACACATCCCTGGGAGATGTTTGGATATATGTCAAAACCTGTCTGGTGGGACACCAATTATAGCTGGACAAATGCAGGAAAACGCACAGCACTTATTGCAGCATTAAAGACTGGTCATTATAATGATCCTGCAATGACACCAAAATACAGTCTAACATATGCATATACTGCCTATGATTGGGATACCAACACACTAGTAACAACTTCTGCAGTATTGAATGATCCAGTTACAGCAGGTGTAGTAACTACACCAAGCGATGCTGCTAAAGAATTTGTATTTGGTGATTGGGGCAGTATTGAAAATGTCTGGAGATCAAGTTCAGAATATAAAATATCTCTATTTACTGCATTGGCTAAATTAAGACCATTACGCATAACAAACGATTATTTTAGAAGCAATGAAAGAACAGAGTTTAATTTTAACACTGTGCAAGTGGCATTTGATGATACAAAGCAATTGGGTAATAACCGAGCGGTATCATTAACTAATGAAAAATATGCTGATAATATTGTTGAGTTTGTTACAGTTAAAAATGGCGGCAGCGGGTATATCAGTGCACCATTGTTATCAGTTTACAGTAACTTTGGTACTGGTGCAAAATTAATAGCAAAAATTAGCGGCGGCGAAGTTGTTGCCGTATCAGTTACTAACCCAGGCGGCGGATATCAGACTAAGCCAAGCATTGTACCAAACACTGGTTCAGCAACGTTTGACGTAGTGCTGTTAAGTGATGTTCAGAAATATGTTAATGGTTTGAGTAACGCAATTGTTAACTACTCGCATCGCAACGGAACAGATGTGAATAGTTTAATTGAACGTTTAAACAATTATAGTAATAATCCAATTATTAAAACTGGAGGAGTTGTTAATAGTAATCAAAGTTTAATTTTAGAAAGCAGTCAAGACAAAGGTCGTGTTGTTATTCCAGAAGAAAATATTAATACTATTCTTTATACAAGCCAACCTAAGGAAGAACTTTTCTTTGGCGCAGTTAAAATAACAAAGACGTCTACTGGTTATAAAATAAATGGTTACGATAATGCGCTACAGTATTTTACATATTATAAACCAAATGAAACTGCAAGCAAGATAATTGTTAATGTTGGAAACAAAAGAGTTTATAGATACAAGCAATACCAAAGTATTGTAAGCACACTGGATTACAACACTATCTTAACTGGAGATCAGGAATTATATGATTTCTTACTGGGGTATGGTGAATATTTAAATTCAGTAGGTTGGGTTGCAAATTGGTATAGTACTGCGGGCAACACTATTTTGTGGACAGAAACAGCCAATGTCAACGACATACATTATGCAACTCCAAGTACTAGTAAAATAGAAATACGTGAGACAAAACCAGGATACTTTAGTAATATTGCTAATAAGTTTGACGGCGAGTTCAATGTTATTAACCAAAATGGATATCAAATTTTAAATAATAAGCTATCAATAACACGTAATCTGATCGATAATGAAACTGGTGTTACAACAGTTGAGTCAAGAGATAATGTTGAAATTTATGGGCTAAGATTGTATAGAGTTGAACTAGAACATGCATTTGTTATTGATAATGAAACAAACTTTGATGACTTAATTTATGATCCAGTATTGGGAATTAAGCATAATCGTATTATTTGGCGAGGTAGCAGAACAAAAGACTGGAACGGTAAGTTGTATGCACCGGGTTTCATTGTTAACAATGACGGCCTAATACCAAACTTCGATACAGTGGCAAGTGAAATCAACAAATACTACGGGCCAGGCAACACATTAAGTAATCAACAGCAAGTGGACGCTGCTCGTTTTAATATTGGATATAACAAACCAACTTGGAACGAAGTAATTGATTTAGACGACGACACGCTGTTTAACTTTATCAAAGGTACAA
>Ga0099848_1000541_pt1 | contig 17959 bp, 27 predicted proteins | sample CB_VirMetaG_3_FD_78179 | JGI IMG/M metagenome (GOLD analysis project Ga0099848, IMG submission 78179) | Freshwater to marine saline gradient viral communities from Chesapeake Bay - CB_1508_1S Viral MetaG | ecosystem: Environmental > Aquatic > Marine > Coastal | place: USA: Chesapeake Bay...
ATAAAACTATCAATCATAGGTTCATCCTTAACGTAATTTTTTCCTCTACGTTGAAGCATATTTTTTAAACGATTGATTTTATCATTACATCGAAGCCAAATACCTGTAATCGAAAGGTGAATATCTTCTTCTTTGTCTAAAGTAGAACCTAAAGCAATATTTTGAAGACCATAATCCATCATTTTACTAGCAAACAATTCATATTGTTCTCTTTGAACTTGTTGAAATTCAGCTGCTAGTTCTGGGTGTTTTTGCTCAAAATCTGTAACTGCTTTATGATTTCCGTAACCTACTTGTTCTTCCATTATAATTTTTTTAATAACTTATCTTGTTCTTTTTGATCAACTCCCATTTCCCATAAAATAGTTCGAACACCTGGTTCTCGAATTATATCAATGTAGTGGTCGGCTTCACCTAAACTACATTCATAATAATTTGCTATATATTCTACAATTTCTTTGGGTTTTGTTTTATTTTTTGATTTGGTATATTTTAAAAAAACATTTTTCTTGGGAATCATTTGACAATAAATGGTATAAAATTTTTGCTTTTCAGTTAACGGGATTTTTTGGACTAGATTTACAAGATCAATGTAATCTTTGTCCATTGATAAATACCGATTAATCATAAAAACATTGAAAGACTCGCGGTCTTTCTCAGAAAATTTATCCCAAGATGTTTTTTTTAATGTAATTTCTTTTAACCAATCAAAGATTGTCATACTCATCTTTAATATCGCCTGGTAGTGTTTCTTTAAGAAGTTTACCTGTAACTACGTCATAGAAAACTGGAATGGGGATAAGCGCATCTTGAGCTGTACCGACAGCAAATTTTGAGGCTTTTCTTAAAATAATCCCTTCTGCAAAGATGACATTACCATCGTCACTTTTAACAATTTCAGTATTTTTTAAATTGATGTTCAATTTAGGTTGTTCAGTTTTCATTATTGTTTTGTTTTTGTTGTTTATAATCTAAAATAAATCCTATTGCTACTATAATATTCATACCTATACTCATAATGATTTCGTGTATGTCTTCATATATAGATGTCATTAAGTGAACGTGTCCTACCATCCAAAATGGTACGGAAAGATTTTGACTAATCCAAATTATAGTAAACTTTAGAAAATTTTTCATTTGTATTCTTTTTTTAAAGTCAAAATAGGATTCCAATAATCTTTCTTAGCGGGCATAAAATAACCATTAGATCTTGGGGGATCAACCTTAACAAAAGAAAAATTTATATCAAATTTATCAAATCTTTCAGGTATAGCCGGTCCTTTATAATAAAATTCAGGAACTGGGCTTTGGATTACCTTTTGAAGGGGTGAATAGGGATAAGTAAAAATTTCATCTGCTGAAGTAGGATTATTAAAAAATGAATAAATCCCTTCTGGTTTAAGAATATTCGGAACAATTTCATCAAATGGGATTTGGTTATCTTCCCAAGTATCAAAATAAATTCCATCATATTTAGGCAATTTGTCTACAACATTTTGCCATTTATCAAAGATTAAAATAACATTTGGTTTTTTATCCCAACCATCTGCTATCATCTTTTTTTGAACATCAGGATGACCCTCAATAATAGTATGAGTATTAATAGGGTATTGTTGAATGTATGAGTCTATAATACCCATACCAAAACCCACATTTAATACATCCCCCCCATTTTTACAAAGATAGTAAGCAGCTTGCCCCATTACAGGCCGCTCCCACTCCATCATAACATTTTTATTATTTTCGTCTAATAAAACATCATTGGAGTACTTTAATTTCTGTTCAAAATAGGGTTTTATCACTTTCTTTTAAAAAACAAATTTATTTCGTGACCTTCTGTTTGCACAAAAGAATCAGTAATACTAAAACCATTTTCATTTAAAAATGGAATAGCATCTTCTACTCTATTTTGAGTGTTTTTATAAATATCTAAACCACACCCAACTTCTAAAACCCCAGCTTGAACCATATGAAGTTTATTCTTCAAACTTTTCAATACGTTAATATCATTGCCTTGGGCATCAATATGTAAGTAATCAATCCTATTGATATTATATAAAGTAATAAAATCATATAAAGTAATAGTAGGAACCAGATATGAATGGTTAGTTTCCATATCACCTCTATAAAAATCTGGTTCTTCAGGTATCCATTTCCCGCCTCTTAAATTTTCATAATCAAATTCAAATAGACTACTACTCCCCCAATCGTAACCAATTGAAACATTAAAATTTTTAAATGTATTTTCAAGATCAATTGCAAATGGAAAGATATGTACTTTTGGATTAAATTTATATTTTTCACACAATTCAGAGTATAATTCGTGAATGGGTTCGAAAGCAAATACTCTATCAAATTGGTCTATAAATCTATCGGTATCTGTTCCTCTATTGGCTCCTACTTCAATACAAGTTGTCATTATAAAATTTCAATTATCTTAGCTATACAAGCCATTATATTTATTTCTTTATCTATTCTAAAGTTAGCGTGATATTGGTATTCTTCAAGAATAATGGTTACCAAACCTTCCTTCCCACTAGCAAATTCTGAAGCTCTATTATAAAGTGCCTTAAATAATTCATCATAATCATTAATATTTGAATCAGCCAATATTTGACGGATATTTTTCCAGTTTTTACCGGTTTTTAATTCGTTTATAACGTGTTCAACATAATTTTTTGATACAAGTATTGATTGATCTAAAACCAGTTTATTATCAATTGTAGATAATTGGGCCGTACCTAAAATTTTACGAATATCTGGGTAATATTGTTTGACAATAGGACCTAGTGTTTCTTTAGTCCATTCAATTCCTTCTTTATCTAAAATACCTGCTATATGAGCAGCTACTTCTTTAAGTGAGGGTGGAATAATTTTAACTACCTGGCAACGTGATTGGAGAGGGTCAATAACACGTTCAATAAAGTTACAAGTTAAAATAAATCTAGTACTTCTTGAATATGTTTCAATAATGCTACGAAGAGATGCTTGGGCTTGAATTGTCAAGAAGTCTGCTTCATCCAGAATAATAATTTTGATAGGCGAAAATGAAGCCGCTGCAGCAAACCCTGATACTTTGTCTCTAATTGTTTCAATTCCTCTTTCGTCTGAGGCATTGATGTAAAGATGACTACAATCGAGGTTATTAACAATGAGCTTAGCAAGAGTAGTTTTGCCGGTTCCTGCGGGTCCATAGAATATAAGATTTTGAATGTCGTTCTGTTCTAAATATTTAGAAATTGTCAGTTTGACATTCTCATTTCCTACATACTCATCAAGATTTTTACTTCTATATTTTTCTACTAATAAAGTATGTTCTTTATTGAAAGTCACCATATAGATCGTATTTCTTAGGTTCTGGTTTTGGGATTTCTATTTCTTCAGTTGTAATAACATACAACTTTCCCTTTAAGGGCTCAAGTCTAAATGCTTGAGGTTTTGTAGTTGCTTGTTGATACCAAGCATTTAAAACCTCAGTTAATGATTCATAAACTTTCTCACCGCCAAGGAGTTTCCACCTGTCACCAGGTGGAACTCGCTCAGCAATTTGAATGTTTTTTTCTACTTCTTGAGTTTTCATTAGAACATACCTCCCATTCCACCCATTGGATCCGATTCTTTCTTATCCTCTGGGTTATCAACTACAACACACTCGGTAAGTAATACTGTGCCTGCTACTGAAGCTGCGTTTTCAAGTGCAGTTCGAGTTACTTTAGCTGGGTCAATGATACCTGCTTCTTTCATATCGATAATCATTCCTGTTTTCACATCGTGACCTTCCCAAACAGATTCATTAGTGGTATAATTCATAGCAAGCATTTGTGCTTTAATAGCATCATAACCAGCATTTACAAGAATTTGTTCAAAGGGCTTACCACAAGCTTGGTATACAATTTTAGAACCAATATTAGAATCTTCAATTGCTTCACGAGCATAAAGTAAAGCAGCACCACCACCTGGAACAATACCTTCTTCCATTGCAGCTTTAGTAGCGTGCAAAGCGTCTTCAACTCGATCTTTCTTTTCTTTAATTTCGGTTTCAGTATAACCACCAACGTTAATGATAGCTACTCCACCTACAAATTTAGCTAAACGCTCTTGAAGTTTTTCAGCTTCATAAGGTGTTTTTGATGTTTCAATTTGCTTCTGGAGTTCGTCAATTCGATCACTAATCTTAGTTTCATCACCCTTACCATCAATAATGGTTGTATTATCTTTAGTAATAGTTACTCCTCTGGCAGATCCAAACCAGTCCCAGCTAAATTTGTCAAGTTTCATACCCTTATCAGTGCTGAATACTTCACCTCCTGTAAGAATAGCAATATCTTCAAGGATTAATTTACGGCGATCACCAAAATCAGGAGCTTTAACAGCAGCAACTTTAATAGTACCTCGTGCTTTGTTTACGATCAGTGTAGCAAGTGCTTCACCTTCAATATCTTCAGCAATAATGAGTAAAGGTCGATTACCTTGTGATACTGCTTCAAGAATTTTAAGTAAATCATTTACTTGGGTAAATCTTTTATCAGCAATTAGAATAAAAGGATTCTCTAAGTAACAAGACATTGTACTATTATCAGTTACAAAGTAGTGTGACTTATAACCACGATCAAATTGCATACCTTCTACTGTTTCAAGATAGGTTTCTTCTGAATTGGATTCTTCAATTGTTACTACACCTTCACGGCCTACTTTTTGCATAGCAGTAGCAATCAATTTACCTACTTCAGGGTCATTATTTGCTGAGATAGTGGCAATTTGTTCAAGTTGATCTTCTGATGAAATGTCTTCAGCGTTAGAACGAAGAAGGTGAGTTACTTGTTTAACAGCAGTATCAATCCCACGTTTAATTTCAACTGCATTAGCACCATTATTAAGATGTGAAAGACCAGCTTTTACCATTTCACGAGCCAACAACGTAGAAGTTGTAGTGCCATCACCAGCTCCGTCAGCAGTTTTAATAGCTGCCTGTTTGACCATAGTACATCCTACTTCTTCTACATTATCTGATAGAGAAATAGATTTAGCTACAGTTACACCATCTTTAGTTGATTGTACTTGACCCATTTCATTAACGATTACTACGTTACGACCATTTGGGCCAAGTGTTGCTACTACAGCATCTGCTAATTTATTAATACCCGAAACTAATTTATTACGACCTTCGGAACCAAATTCTATAACTTTACTCATTTTTTATTTATTAATTTTTGCTAAAATATCATTTTCTTTACCAATCCAGTACTCTTCACCTTCATATTCAAACTTAGTGAAGCCCAAAGCAGGAAGAACAACAATATCACCTACTTGAAGGATTGTAGAAACAAATTTTCCATATCCTGAAATAAATCCTTTACCAACAGAAATGACTTCAGCGGTTTTATTCTTTTCACTGCCTAAATCAGGAACAACGATGTTACCATATTTAGTTTCTTCAACTTCAATGGGTTTTACTATAATAGCATTAAATAGAGCTTCTAATTTCATATTGTGGGTAAGGAATTTAATTTATTTATAACTTCTTTATATTCTGAGATGTACTCATTTACTGATTCATAACTTTTACCATTCATTTGATTTTTAGCGATAGCTCTAAGAGCAGAATCAAAATTTGAGTAAAAACCAATTGTGCTTTGATATTCTTTACCAGATTCTTGAGAAACAATCATTTTATGCACCGCATAACAATAATCATCTAATTGGATAAAGAAAGGATCTAGTTTGGGATCTTTTATATACCTTATTCCCTCAGGTAGTTTAGTATCACTCATAAAAATTCAATTATAACCAAATATACGAAAAATTCTTTAAAATGGCACGCTAAGTTAGCGAGCTTTCATAAATATTATTGAGGGGCTTTTCTTAAAATATAATAAGTTGATTCACATTTTTCGTTTTCAAAATGTAATTTTAATAAACCTTGTGTATTCAAATAAAGTTGAGCATTATCAAAATCTTTATTATTATTTAAAATAGATTTTAAGGTTTCACTATCAAATGGTAAAGAAAAATCTCCCATAATGCCTTCTAAATCTACTTCAGGTATAATATATGAAATTCGGTTAGAGTGGTTTGAACTTTCACCAAAAATCAATTCGAAAACCTGATCATTATCAAAATTTTTACCAATATTGAAAATAACATTATTACTTTCTAAAGCTGATTTAGCTTTAATAATATTATCAACAATTTCTTTGGTTAAATCACATTGAATTTGGTATTCAAAATCTCCTTTTAGTTTTTTAGGTTCTTTGAATTGATTAAGTAAAATATCACCTAAAGGAAATTCTAAAGTATAATTAGTATCAGCTAATGTAATTTTTGTATAAGTTTTATTAGTTTTTTGTAACTTAATATCAATTAAGCCCGTAGTAATAGCTAATAACTTATTTAACTTGCTTGTATCTAAAATACCAATCTCACTATCTTCTAAAGGAAAGTTTTTATAAACTACATTTCCAATAGCTTCTTCAGATGGTGTATTAAAATCAATATTTAAAGTATTATCTGAGGTAATCCACCTAACAGATTCTACTAAACCATTTAAAAAATATTTAGATATAACGGATTGTAAATCGCTTTTTTGGATCATTTTTGTAGTTTTTCATCAATAACAAACAAACTGGAAATAGTTTCTTCAGGGCTTCTTGTTAAATCATAAATAGGATCCTCAAGATTAGGCCCAAATATAATATCCCTAGCAATATCCTTGTCAGTCATATCGTGGGGTGGTTTTGGGTGCCACCAATTATAATACTGGATATCTGCTTTATGAGTAAAAATATCTGTTCGATTGGGTTCAGATAAGTCTCGACAAATATTATAACCCATATAATTTGGTCTCAAAACAACACTAGGCATTTTAGTGTAAAAATTAAGTGTTGGGAAGCTAGGGGCTAAAGAATCAGCATATTCAGATTCAATATTAGCTTTACAATTAAATTTTTCAGAATATTCTTTTACGACAGTACACCAAGAAAAATGTGTTGCAATATCTTCACCTCCTAATAGGTAAAAATTAGTAGTTTTACCATATCTTTGGTTTTCTATCTCATCAATTACAAGAGCTTGACCATCAATGTATTCATATACAACAAATTTAGTTGGTCGATACCACATTGGCCCTGTGGTAAAAGATTCATTATTTTTTAATCTAAATGAAGTGTAGTAACCCCATAGATTTTTTCTTTTAGCTAAAACTAATATAAAAATGTCTTTTTCTGGATCACATTTACAATTAGCCACAATTCCCTTCTGAGAACCATTAAAATCAATCGTTACTTTCGTCTTCATTTTTTTCTATTTTACTATATATACCATATTCCGTAACTAAATAATCAACTACACCATCATCAAGATGTTTAAATACTTGATCTGGATAAACATTAATAGGTTCTCCGTGAGCATTAAATGATGTATTCAATAATACTGGAATTCCTGATATTTTATTGTATTCATTTAAAATATTCCAGAATACGCTGTTACTATGTTTTCTAACAATTTGTGGTCGTCCTGTATTATCTACTCTGTGAATTACAGCTGGGATTTTTTCAATCCATTCATCTTTACAAGTATAACAGATTGTCATAAATTCAGCAGTATGTTCAGAGCCCTCGATGTGGAATATATTATGAGCTTCTTCACCCATCACGAAAGGTGCAAAAGGCATAATCTCATTCCTTTTTAATCTTTCATTCAACATTTCGTGGGTTCCAGGATCTGTAGCTCTAACCATAATAGAACGTGAACCTAATGCTCTAGGACCCCATTCAAATCTACCTTGGTATAAACCTAAAATTTTACCTTCATTTAATAATTCTGCTACAACTTTATAATCAAAATCAATTTTAGTTAAGTCATATTTAGCAGCTTCAGCTTCAATTTGATCTCCGTTATAACTAAATCCTAAAAATGCATTTTCTAGTTTATAGGGTTTCCAATCTCCAGCTTCTAATGAAGCCAAAATAGCAGCTCCCATAGCAATACTTTCATCACCCATACCCGGAGTAACAAAAATATTATCAAAACAACCCATTTCATTGATTATCTGGTTCATTTTTACATTAGCAAATAAGCCACCTGCAAAACAGATATTTCTATAATCTGGGTATCTTTCAGCTACATCTGCAAGGTATTGAACCATTGTTTCCTCTAAATGAGACTGCATAGCAAAAGCAACATCTGCTTTACCTTGTTCGGTTTCAAACCATCCTTCTCTTTCTAATTGGTCAAAAAACCACTCGTAAAGATAGTCGTGTGTAGTAGGAGAAAATGTTAAATGACCCTTATTATAAGTAACTAAAGAACGGAAACCATTCATTAGTCTTTCATTATAATTTCCGTGTCCTGCCATTCCCATAATTTTTCCCTCATCTTTGTTTCCAACGAAACCAAATTTAGGACAAGAATAGTACCAAATGGTAGCTAATGAATTAGAATTAGTATGCATATCTAAAGTATGTACTCGATGCATATCTAAACCATTACCAAGTTGAATTGTACCTAATTCGTGTTCACCATTACCACCATCCATAGATACAACTAAAGCTTTTTCAAAACCTGAGAGGTAGTAAGCAGCTGCTGCGTGGCAATCGTGGTGAGGGTAGTATAAAACTTTAGCGGTTGATTTTTTAATCTTTAGTAATTGATTAACAATATCTTTTTTATACTGCTCATTATATTCACGAACATTAAAACTATTGTAATATGAATGTACCAAGTTAAAATCTCCAATACCGATATAATCAGCATCTTCAAGTAAAACTCCAGTAGCATCTTCAATAGCATTTAATGATGTACCTGAAGTCCAACCCCAAATCCAAGGGGTTTTAGTTCGCATCATTTTGTCGTCTTCAATTGCATATATGATTTTCCCGTTTTCGATGTAAACCGAAGAATGGTTGTGAAAGGGAAAACCTACTCCATAAACTTTTGCCATAATATTATATAAAAAACATTGTTTTATAAGGGTTTAAATTAAAACCCCAACCTAAATCACTATAAAAACCTTCTAATTTACTTTGCAAAATAGATTCAAATGATTTGTTTCTATCTGCAAAAGTATTTAATAATTCTAAAATTTTATCAGGCATATCAAAATCTAAAAATGCCAGTGATTCTAATTTATACGGATTATCTTTAAGGTAAATCCACTTAACCTTATCACCCTGAACGATTCTAGAGTGTTGTTTGTCTAATTTCCAAAATGTCAATAGATCATTATATTTAATGGCTGCTTTTACGGGTGCTGGGGCTCCTTGTTTAATTGTGGAGAACATTTCTCCCTTTTTTGCTTTACTATCAATATACTTATCTAGTGTTTTTACTGAAGTAGGGTTACCTAAAATTGTGATATCTAATTCTTTTGAAAGGATATAAGCTTTAAACTCTAAAAGCAAATCATCAATTTCTTTTTGTTTAGCCCCTTTCAGTACTTTTTCTAGAATTGAATTAAAGAATTTACCAAATACAGGAGGGAAATTAGCTTTCATAAATTCTAACCCCTTAATATCTAATTCTTCTTTAGTTACACCCTCTTTTTTAGTAATCCACTGAGCATATCTACGAGTAGCTCTAAAATATGCTGAACGGATAACGGCTTCGGTTTTCATCTCGAATCTGTGTTCTTTAATATTGAACACATCTTCAGCCATCTGTTGATAATAACCCGTGATTAAGTCTTGATATTTGAGGGCAATTTTTTCCAATGCTTCATCTTTTTCCTCCTCAGACATAACATCAAAGTTAGGGTAGAAATGCCTAAGAAGAGGTTCAGCATTATAATAGTTAGAGTCTGTATCAACATAAGAACAAAAGTTGATATCGTCTTCTTTGCATATAAACCAAGGTGTACTTTCTAAATTTATCATAATTTAATCCACTTTTGCTCACTATTTAATCTAAAAGAACCAATACTTTCTTTATCCCATTCATCCGGTGAAATAAGGGATAAAAATATTTCTCCGTTATTTCTAGGGTATAAATGATAAATTTCACCTATTACAGGTTCAAAACTAAAATGTGCATTGTAAACTAAATCGTTCCATTTATATTCTTCAACTAATTTTTGATATTCTTGCTTTAATTCAAGAAATTTTGTTTCTAATTGTTTGTTAACTTTGTGAGCTCCTCGTTGTTTCCATAAATCAATGTTTTCTACTTCGATAACAGGAGCGCCTACATTACTTGCATAGGGTAGGAGAGCTGGGTTATCGGCTACATTGTCTGGTTTTTTCATTCTATAACTTGAATCTCACCTAAATTATTTGATGGAATATAATACTTAAATTCATACCCGTCAAGCCATTCAGTAACAATTTTTTGCATTTTTGGAGAGTTTCCTGTAATAATTTTAGTGTTTCTAAATTCAGGATCATCCCAAAAGAAAAATTCACTTAATTTATGTTCTACATCTTCGTGTTTAATCCCGTGTAGATCTAAAGTTCGTTGTGTTTTCATTCTTCGTCAGAATCAATTTCTGCTTCTATTTCGCCTTTTGAGTTATAAATTTTTTCAAAAGAAATAATATGCCACTTATTACCTCCCATTTTAAAAGTACCTCCTTGTTTCAGCATCTTTCTAAATAAATTCTCTTCTTTTTCAGACCAGTTTTTACCGGTTTCAATAATTTGATCTTTATCTAGTTTTTCTCCATTTAAGAATATAGATATGCCGTTTCGTATTGCTTGCTTTGTTATCATAGTGTAATTTCGTCTCTTATAACTCTATTCATATGCGTGTTAGCGAATAAAGCTGATTCTTGAATAATTCGTTGTCCTGAAAGGGTAATTGATTCACTAAGGATTACATTTCCGTATCTAAAGGAGCCCAAAGCCGTAGCACCATATAAGCTATTCAATAAGATTTTCATTGTGTGTTGCAAAAGGTTAAATTGAGCACCTTTTTCTTTATCACCACCTTTATAAGCTTCCTTCATCTTATTCTTATATATAACTCGTTCTTCAAACCATTTAGCAAGGATTGTTTTCAAAACTGAATCAACGTCCGTTCGATACATAACGCCGTTTGCAGAAATTGACAAATTCATATCGGAAATTAGATTTAATAATTCCCCTACTTTTATTTTTGTTCTCTTTCTTTGTGAATTTTCCAGAGTCACTTCCTTTTCAGGACTCATTGCTCTTAAATCATTCAAACCATAACGACAATTAAATATTTCTTTTCCTTCCACTACAACCTTCTCATTTGGTATAATTATTCGCCCTACTAAGGTTTCTTTACCAATGTTTAAAGACATTATAATAGATGGGTACAACGAAGTTAAGTCTTCGTCAAACATATACTTATATAAACCTGCTTGCGGGCAAAACAAATAACCTCCCGCATAATTCTGCTTAATAATTGGGTTTATATCGCGGCTAGGTGGTATTATACCTTGAGACAATAGGTAAGCACTAATTGCGCCGTCGTGGATCATACTATTTTTATAGACGTCACTATAATTGATCTTACCTTTGTGAGCTAGGTTTTTTGTTAACGAAATATATTGAAATTTTTCGTCCAACGCCTTTAAGATCTCAACGTCTCGAAAGTTATATTGAATAAATTTATGGATGTCATCCTCAAACAATCTGTCGAGGGATCCTTCGTATTCAATTTTTTCTAAACCAACGTATTTTTTACCTAACGCATCTAATTTATACGAGGGTTCATCCTTAAAGCTATATTTTTTGTGTAGCTTCATATAGTCTAAACTCTCGATACCGGCAATTAATAGGGGTTGGTCCTTATTCCACTCACTTTGGTCGTAAACAATGTTTACCGGAGAAATTAAATTAGCAATTTCTTTATCGTAAACGTTACAAATGCGGTAATAGAGGTAGGGTATGTCAAAATAGTCGCTGTTGTACCCAATTAGTATATCCGGATTAATTTCGCGCATTCTTATTAAAAAAGTTTGCAGCAACTCTTCTTCCGTTAATAAAGGTACAATTTCCTTATCTTTAGTTTTTGTATGTTTTAATTCACTCTTTTGATCTAAAATAAGAATAACCCATTGATCTACTTGTTTATCCCACCAAGCAATTGAGGTAACAGGTTTAGGAGCACTCTTAATATATTCTTCGGTAAGTGCACCTCCCATTTCAATCTCAATATCGAAAAATATTTCTCGGTGAGTTATAGAGGGTTCATCATTAGTTCCATATTTCTCTACTAAAAACCTTTGGTAAGGTTTCATATCGTGGAAATGGACTTTTTTATCGTCTTTATCCCACTTGTATGATTTTTTAAGAGATTCTTTTCTTAAACCTACAAATTCTTCATCCTGTTCATCACATTCAACGTAAGCAGGATAATGCCATTCAAAATTTGAATAACCATTATCGTCCCATAAATGTATTTTGTACTTGTTATTGCCTAATCTTGTAGCAAAACAGGATTTATAACTCATTTTTTCTTCGCGTATAACATTACAATATCCCAACCTTTATGGATATGTTCAAAATAAATATTAAACCCGTTGACACTAAATTTTTCTAGTATTTTCAAAAAATCCCATAATTTATTTAATCTATAATGTTCATTAAACCCTTGATTAAAATAAAATGTATGAAATTCAATAGCCCATTTATCTACTTTTTTCATATCTTCATTATTCATATGGATGAATAAATCCCATTCTGCCCCTTCAACATCAATTTTAGCAAAATCAATATTCTGGAGATTATGTTGGGTGAGGATTGTGGATAAATTGTGTTGGTTATGTTCTACAAATCCTAAAGTAGGGTGGAAATTTGGTTGGTCAATATTTTGAATTAAGCAATCAAAATGAGGTTTATCGCATTCATAGCTATAAACTCCTTTAGCCCCCATATCAAAGGCATATTGAGAAAAAATCCCAACATTACCTCCACAATCTAGAACTACGTCTCCAGGTTCAATTTTAATACCAAAACGATCATATTCATTTTCAGTATAAATTTCTTTTTGAAAACTAATAGTCAGTTCTTCTTGTCCAGGAGGGCAAACAAATGATTTCATTAATTAAAAAATTGTTTTAAATCAGGACGGAAATAATTAATGTTTTTCATTACTTTTCTGTCTCGACTACGATATACAATATACTTGTCACCAACCTGTTCGAAATGACAAGGTTCACCTTGTTCTTTGGAACGAATTTCAATAGTCTTTTCTGCCTCTTCTTGAGTTGAACAAGCTTTGGATAAATTCGACGCCTGTACTTCCATATAAGCGGGCCAAATTTTATCCTTAAGGCCGTGTAACATAGTACCATTCCCAAGGGAAACATAAGCAATGTCGCACAAAGCATCCAGAACTTCCACGATGTTTCCTTCTTCGCAAGCTTGTTTATACTCCTCAAGTTCTTCGAGAACAAAGTTATATACAAACTCCCATTCACCTCTATCTTCTGGAATTGTGGGGGCATAATTGTTAGGTTTATTCATTAATGCATTAAATTCTTCTACCTCACTAACAAATGGAACATAACGACTATCAAAAAGTTTTAAAATTTTATCAGCCGTGTATTCAGCCCATTCAATATCAGGGTAACGAGACATTTCATCTCGATCTCTAAAGGAGTGTAAAGTACCTAAACTATTTAAAAGGACAACTATTAATTCTTCTTTAAATTGAGACATTACCATTATTAATTTTAAGTGAATCAAAGAATTCTTTACGTGCTTGGTTTTCATTATCCATAAACACACCACTTGCTTTAGTAGTAACCATAGCAGCTCCTTGGTGTTTAACACCTCGGCAAGATACACAAGAGTGGGTTGCTACAACTGAAACAATTACACCCATATTGTCTTCACATACTTTATCTACTGCTTGGTGAATAGCTGCTGTAAGTTGTTCTTGAATAGCACCTCGACGACCAAAGTGTTCTACAATACGATTAAGCTTACTTAATCCAATAACTCGTCCATCTTTGCCTGCAACATAGCCGATATGTACAACCCCATTGATGGTTTGATGATGGTGAGAACACATAGAAGTAAGAGGTATGTTACGTTCAATAATAATCCCATCATAACCATCCGAGGGGAAAGAAGTGATTTCAGTAAACTTCTCATAACGTCCCTTCCAGAGATCGTAAACATACGCTTTAGCCACTCGACGAGGCGTTTCCATTGAGTTCGGATCATTTCTCCAATCGCATTTTAGGGCATCAAGAAACTTACCGAAATGTTCAGCTGCTTCTTCTACCATTTCTTGTTTTTGCACATCGCTAAGAGGAAAATCTCCTGCTACACCATTTGCAAACCCAGTTTGAACACATTCAATATTGTCGTATTTCTTACGACGCTTGTTTTCAATATTATCCATTATTTACAACTAATTTTATCGAATATAATAAAAAAATTTTACAAAGCAAAGATAGACTTAAGATTTCTTTGATAACCTCCGTTAGTATCTAAACCATAACCTACAAGCCATTCATCATCACACTCAAAAGCATAAAGAAAACTATATATAACGGGCCAATCTCTTTTATACAAAGTAGGATCCCACCCATTTTCTTTTCGTTTTACTAAGGTTACAAGATTAATTGATTTAGGTCCTTTAATATGAAAAAAATCGGCTATATACTTCATAGTATAACCTGTATCAAAAATATCGTCTACAATGTATACGTGTTTACCTTTTAATGAGGTTTCGACATCTTTAACAAATTGGATATCACCACGTACTTGATTATTATAAGATTTTACTCTTATAAATTCACATTCAACATCAATATCTATATTTCTAACTAAATCAGCAAAAAACATAAAAGCACCATTTAAAACTCCAACCATCACAATTGGTGTTTTATCTCCTCTATGCTCGTCACTGATTTTTTTAGCTAGAATTTTGGTTTTTATATCGATTTCTTTAGCTGAATATAATTCTGTCATATCAATTTGATAAGGGTGCTTTGATTGGTGAGTGATGTATATAGTTTTTCAACTCTAAGTCTACACTTCCCTTCAGTAAGTCTAATTCGCTTATCTCAACTACAGGTAGTGTCATTGGCTTTCTAGTGATTTGCTCTTTTGCTTGCTCAATATGATTCTTATACAAATGAACATCTCCTAGATTACCAATTAATTCATCTGGGATCATATTTACTTCCTTAGCAATCATTTCAAGCAATAGTCCGTATGAGGCAATATTGAATGGTAAACCTAAGAATGTATCTACTGAACGTTGATTCCACATTAGAGAGATTGCTCGTTTAGGTGTAGAGTCCTTAGCAATTTCTTCAACTATATAAAGATTTTCCAATTCAACATCAGTGTTCTTCATAACCCACTGAACCTTTTCTTCCCACGTCAACTCTCTTGTATAAACTTGGAAGCCATAATGACAAGGTGGAAGAACCATATTATCCATCTCACCTACATTCCAAGCATTAACCATCAATCGTCTTGAGTCTGGGTTTGTTTTAAGGTCGTTGATTAGGTTTGCGATTTGGTCGGTGTTAGAATTTAATCCTTCCCAACTTCTCCATTGATTACCATAGATTGGTCCTAACTCACCCCATTTACGAGCAAACTCATCTTCGGTTTTAATTTTATTAATGAACTCTTCTTGAGTTAATCTAGCAGGAGTTCCTGGAGGGGTGGGGGTACATATTACATAATGTTTATACGCATCACCATTCCAAATATGGCAACCATTATCAACCAAGTACTTGATGTTGGTATCTCCTTTTAGAAACCAAAGTAACTCAGTTACCATAGTTTTAAATGCCATCTTCTTTGTAGTAAGCAAAGGATAACCTTCAGACATTTTATGTCTGATTTGACGACCGAATACTGAAATTGTTCCAGTACCGGTTCTGTCTGTTTTCTCTACTCCGTTATCTAGGATGTCCTGGAGGAGTGCTTGGTATGTTTTATCTAGATTATTCATTTACAAATCTCATTGCGGAATAAGTTCCATCGTGATTATTTTTAAATGAAGCTAAAGTAATAAAATCTTGTTTTCCTTCAACAACATTATGAACTACAACAGATAAAATTCTACCAGTATCTCTATCAAGGATAATGTGGCCTTTATTGTCCTCTAGTTTTAAGATCATATTCATAACATTTTGGGCATACCAACACATAGTGTGGTATACCAAAATTATTTCTGTGTACTTTTTTTGCTTTTGTGTAAGTTATGACTGCTAGGCAAGTGTGGCAAGCTAATTTTTCAACTTTTTCACCCATTATTTGAGCATTTTTTCAGCACCAATAGGAGCAACTTCCCATAAATTAATAGCAATAGCATTTCTTACACCTGAGGTTACTTCTTGGACAGCGTGAAGTTTACCAGCATCAAAAATAATTAAACGATTAAATTGGGGTTTAATTAATTCATAGGGTAAATCAGTTGCATCACCTCCATAGGTGTCCCAAAGTTGTAAATACCCACCAGTTGAGTAATTGATTTGTGGGTCTGGATAAAAGACAGTACCAATTTTTGGTCTTACTAATTCTCCAGTTTGCTGCCACTGATCTTCATCTTTATCAAAATGGTGTTTTAAATGGTGTCTAAAACCAAAATTTTCTGAGACTTTACCATCACCTGGTTGGTAAGAACCAACCCAATGTTCAAAACCTTGGATTTCAAAACCATCAGATATTGGGCAATTATCTCTCCAAATGTAAGATATTAATTCTTGTCTTACAGACTGAATGGGTTCATTCCACCAACCACCCCACCAGTGGTATCCTTCATTCCAAAATTTAGCATCAAGAGAAATTTTAGTTAATAATCTCTGATCTTTAACAAAGTCGTCTATAATAATCATAATTCTTCTATCATTTCGTAATTAAATAATTTAAAATCTTTTTCATAGAAGTGATTAATATAATCCAGTTCTTCTTGAGTTAAAGTTTTAATTTCTTCTTGCCAAGGAATTCTTTCTTTGGTTTTATTAGATTTAGGAAGAGCTGTTCTTATTTTAAAAATAGAGGTTTTGTTATAATTTGTAGAAAATTTACTCCAGTCTTCTTCTAAATTTTCATACCTAAAAACATTCTCAATTAAAATTTTATTACCAAAACTAACAAACTTATATTGAGGGATAAATACTTCGTTAACGTTATGAACTCCTATAACTTCTTGATAAATTATTTCTTTTGTGGATTTATCAAAATTTTCAGAAGCATCTCTTTTTATCTGTTCGCAAGCTGAAAAAAATCTATCATAAGGATTTCTTACTACACAAAATGCAGTATAGGATTCCATTAAATCAGCATCATTATTTTGGAAATCTTGTAAAATAGTAAAATGATCGTGACTTTGATCGGTTCTATTATTTAAAATATCAAAAATTGAACTTGATGCATTTTTGGGAATGCCTGTACAAATTAACCTATATTTGTGAAAAACCATAAAAAATTAAACCTCTCTTTTAGTATCAAAGGCAATGATATGTTCACGACCAGTGAAATTATAATAATTTTGTGTACACCAATCGATTACCATAGGATAAACTCGAATTAGTTCCTCTCTGTTATCTCCAGGAGGCATAATCCAAATTTTGTCTTTAGGAACTTCTAGCTCATCCATAAATATGCGAATTTCTTCCCAAGTTTCTGGCATTTCAACTGGATTAACAACTACTTTCATATGATAGTCAGAGTGGTAAGCCATTGATTGTTTAATCGCTTCCTTGTTTAAACGAAAACGATTATGTGTCTTGATCATCTTATCATCTACAATACCCCCAAGAGGCGTAGTAGCACCAAGTACAGGGACGCTGTTGCTAAATTTAGGACTAAAAGAAATAAGCCCAATAGGATAATCTGTCTCCAAGAAGGCTGACCCTTCAGTTTCAATCGTAATGATGATTTGCCTTTCATTTGCAAAATGTGTTAATTCATTTACGAGCTTAGGATGCATAGTAGGAGAACCTCCTGTTAACATCATCTCCTTAATTTCAGGATGTTGATCGTAAATGTTAATAATATCCTGGAAAGTGTATTTACCTTTC
>Ga0099848_1000542_pt1 | contig 17953 bp, 18 predicted proteins | sample CB_VirMetaG_3_FD_78179 | JGI IMG/M metagenome (GOLD analysis project Ga0099848, IMG submission 78179) | Freshwater to marine saline gradient viral communities from Chesapeake Bay - CB_1508_1S Viral MetaG | ecosystem: Environmental > Aquatic > Marine > Coastal | place: USA: Chesapeake Bay...
ACGCATCGTAGCACTGGAGACAAACTAATGGACGAACTAACAGCAGAACAAATCGCACAGCACTACACTGCGATGGGTCACAGCGTTGACCTCATTAATGCTATTATTGCTGGCACAGCTATGGCAGATGATGATGCCGCAGACAAGCAGGACTGTGTAGACAGGAATGTTGAGCATCTTGAGATTATGGTTGCTAAAGACTTCTGGACTACAGAGGACATGACAGCAGCTAATGCAGCTATTGCCGCTGGTCAAGCATACGAGGCATAATTATGGAAATGAACAACCTTATGGATATGCTATTCGGTATTATTATTACTGGCTTTGCGTGGTGGTTTAACGCTATAACCAAAGAGCAGAAGCGTATTGAAATCTTGTTAAACAAAACAAGAGAAGAATATGCTACACGAATGGAACTTCGTGATGACATGAATAAAGTTATGGATGCTTTGCATAGGGTTGAAGATAAGTTAGATAAAGTATTGTCTAAAGATAAACAATAGATTATAATATAACAATTACATAGTAACAGGAACTAAGATATGGCATCTACATATACATCTAGAATACGATTAGAAAAACAAGCCGATGGAGAAAATCCAAACTCTTGGGGTTTGATTATGAACCAAAACGTAATTGATTTGGTTGATGAAGCTATTGGTGGTTATGCTATTGTTTCTGTTAGTGGTTCTCCTGTTACCCTAACAACTAACAATGGTAGCACAGATGAAGCAAGAAATGCTTCTCTTGAATTTGCAGGAACTCTTACTGCTAATGTAACCATTACAATTCCTTCAGAAGAAAAAACTTATTTTATTCGTGAAAATACTGCAGGTGCATTTGAAACTCGTATTAAAACTGCATCAGGTTCTTCAGTATTATTACCACAAAATAATACAGTATTTATTGCTTGTGATGGTACAGAAATTTATAAACTAGAATCTTCTACTTCTGTGTCTGCTTTTGCTGCAAATAGTATTACAACTACAGTTTTAGTTGCAACAAGTATTGAAACATCTACATTATCTGTAACTGGTAGTTCAACATTTGCAGGCGATATTACCACTCAGGCTATCTATGCAGACACAGCTTCTACTTATGATGTAGGAACTAGTGCAGTTCCTTATAACCAAGTATATACAAGTGCAGTTGGTTTAGGTGATTGGGATATATTTGTAAGCGGTACTAAACTTACATTTGGTTATAATGGTACAAATGTATTTTCTATTGCAAGTAATGGGGCTTTGTCTTCTGCTGATGATATTACTGCTTATGTAACTGTTGTTTAAGGAATAGCTTAATGGCTTTACAATCAAGTGGACCTATAAGTTTTGCTAACATACAAACAGAGTTTGGTGGTACTAATCCAATAGGATTTTCAGAATATTACAAAGATGGTGGTTTAGTTCCGTCTACTATTTCAGAAACTGTAACTGCAAGTAGTTTAACAGGTTCTTATGCACCTAATGCTCGTTATCCTGGTAATGGAGGCTACGACCCACAGATTAATAGCTATGGTGGTGGTGTATATGGTCATGCATTATGGGGTGATAACGGCTCTGTAGGTAGCATGGATATGACATTTAATGTAGATAAAACAGGAACCTATAATTATTATTTTGGTTGGTTCATTCAAAATACAAATGCTTATTCTGGTAATACTATTTTTTATGTAAATGGTTCACAGCAAGCAGCACATAATTTATTTACAACTAATAATAATACTACTTCAGTAACAGGAACTTTAACTGTTACCGCTGGTCAATCTATAAGAGTATATAATGGTGGTTTTCCATCTGCAGGTTGGTCTGCTCATACTGTGTTTATTGGTGGTAGTTCATATAATAATAGAAGTATTAGTATACCTGCTAATGCAAACATACCTACAGCTGGGCCTATTTCACTTAATAATTTTTATGATGGTACTGCAAGTTAATGGCAACTAAATTCGCAACATTAAATTTTCTTCCCGGTTTTCACAGAGAATCTACTCAGTATGCCGAAGAAGGTAAGTGGTATGATGGAAACCGTGTACGTTTTCGTGAAGGTAAACCAGAAAATATTCGTGGATATGAAAAACATAATTCAGAAGCATTGAATGGTTACCCAAGAGATTTGCATATCTGGACAGATAATGATACTCGTAGACATTTAATTGTAGGTACAAATACACAAGTATATGTAGAAAAAGATAATACATTATATGATGCAACACCTATTGTTAGTGTGGTGTCAGCTAGTGATGTTTTTTCTACAAATGCAGGTTCAGTAATTGTATCTGTTAATATTACTAATCATGGTGCAGAGGCAGGTGATAGAATTATTATCGAAGCCGCTACCACTATTGGTGGTAATATTGACTTAACTACATCTGCTACAGGAGGTCCTATTTTTGAGGTTGTAACTGCACCTGATATTAATAACTTTGTAATTAATTCTTTAGTTACAGCAGCAGCTACTTCTGCAGCGGCAGGAGGTACTGCGGTATCTGTAGGATTTCTTTTGCCTAGAGAAGAGCCTAATAGTATTCAAGGTCTTGGTTATGGTGCAGGTGTTTATAATGCAGGCGTGTCTATTACAGGTGCAAGAGGATGGAATAATGCAGCAGCAACTTCAGGATTTACATTCCGTGGTTCTCAATGGATATTTGATAACTGGGGTGAAGATATTATAGGACTTCGCCGTGGAGGTGGTATATATTATTATGATACGGATGCTTCCGTTACACCTGAACGTATGAAGCCTGTCACATCTTCTACAAATGCACCTTATATTACTGCAACAGATGCACCAGTACAATCTAATTTTCTTGTTATTTCTCCTAATGATAGACATCTTATTGCTTATGCAACAAATGAATATGGAACAAACGAATTTAATACTATGCTTGTTCGCTGGTCTGACCAAGAAGATTATACTAATTGGGTTCCTTCAATTAATACTACATCAGGTGAAACAATTCTTGCAGATGGTACAGAAATTATTGGTGCAGTAAGGTCAAGAAACTCTATTCATATTTGGACTGACAATGCAATGTATACTCAACAGTTTGTTGGTCCACCTTTTATATTTAACTTTCAACAGGTGGGTACTAATTGTGGATTGATTGCGCCTCATGCTGCAGTTGATTATGATGGTGTGTCTTTCTGGATGGGTAATAATAATTTCTATGCTTTTGATGGTTCGGTTCGTAATTTACCATGTACTGTTCGTAGATATTTATTTGAAGATTTTAATACTACAAATAAAGATAAAGTATTTGCAGGTGTTAATTCAGAATTTAAAGAAATTATTTGGGTATATCCTAAAGGTAACTCAACAGAACCTAATGCTTATGTTATTTATAATGTAGAAGAAAGAACATGGGTATATGGAGATACTTTCTTTTCTACATTCCATGATAGAAATATATATGACAATACTATTACTACTGGTCAAGTATCCGCAACTGCTGGTCAGTATATATGGGATAATGAACCGGAAGGTTTATATACTGGAGATGGAAATTCATTATCTTCTTATCTTGAATCTGCTAAAATAGATATTGAAGATGGAACACAAATAATGTTTATGGATAAAATTATTCCTGATTATACTTTAGATACAGGTAATAGTGTAGAATTATATGTAAAGACAAATGAATATCCTTCAAGTGTTGATATTATTAAAGGGCCTTATACTATTTCTAGTAATACTAAAAAAGTAAACTTTAGAGCAAGAGGTAGACAGGCATCTGTTCGTGTCTCTGGTACTAATAATGGCTCATGGAAATGGGGTTCTGTTCGTGTAGGTATCCAAGAAGATGGTGGTAGATAATGGCTATTTATCCTAGATTACCTCAATATACATCAGACCAAATACCTCAAGAACTACAGTCATGGGCTAATCAATTAGTACAACAGCTAAACTTTAGAGATAGTCAGATTGATTCAAGACCTTCAACTAGAGTATATGCAGTAACAACGGTAACAGAAATTGGTCGTCCAAGCCCGGGTGATATTGCATATTCTAAAGATGAAGAAAAGTTTAAAGGCTATACAAGTGCAACAGGATGGACGGATTTAAACTAATGAACAGTAAAGAATACTTTGATATGTTAAATAATGGTACATACATTTCTAATATTAACAAAGGTGTTGTACAAACAAATGATTATTTTGGAACAAAAACAGTTCAGGGTATGGCATTAAACCTTGGTTCATTGTATAATAAGAGTAGTAATTTTCAAGCGGATATGACAAAGGCACAGTCAAACTATATGACACCAAACAAGGCAGCAAAATAAAATGGCATATTATATAAACAGACAAGCACCAATGAGTGGCATATCAGGACTTCTTGCGTTACGTGGTAGGGAGGGAGACACTGAACTTGTTCATATGTCTAAACCAGAAATAAATATGTTACGTTCTATGGGTCAATTGTCTGTTAATCCTAGAACAGGATTGCCTGAAGCATTTAATCTTGAAGAAGCTTTTCGTGGTATTGCAGGTCTTATTAATCAGAACATATCTGGTAAAGAAGCAATGCAAGAACTTATGAATTTTGGTCGTAATAAAATTGCTGATTATAATATAGAAACAGAAGAACAAGAAGAAGAACTACCTATGCCTACCAATCAACAAGAAGGTATGGCAATGGAACAACAGTTAATGCAGATGCCTCTACAACAGCCTACAATGCCCCCTGAAGCCATGCAAGGTTTACCAGCTATGTTGGCTAGGGGAGGAGAAGTTAGTGGCGGTGGTAGACCATTTGAAGGCATGATAGATGTAAATAAAAATGGTGGGGATGGTATGTCAGATGATATTGCATTTAAGGTTCAAGGAGACCCGGTAATTAAGAATGCCCTTCTTAGTCGAGATGAGTATGTAATTCCTGCAGATGTAGTATCTAATCTGGGTAATGGTTCTTCTGATGCAGGTGCAGAAAAATTAGATAAATTTTTAGATAGTGTTCGTAAAGATTCAACAGGAACTACTAAACAAATAAAACAAATTGACGGAGACAAGAAGCTTAGGGAGTTAAGTTAAGATGGCTGAACAACAATATACAACGCCTCAATCCTATAAGGATGCTTTAGAAAGTATTCTTGGAGAGGCTAAAAAAATATATGAAACAAAGAAGGGTGAAGGCTACCAACAATATGGCGGTCCTCGTATCGCAGGATTTTCACCTGATGAACTTGCAGCTATGCAAGGAATTGCAGGTCTTGTTGGTTCAGGTCAACGGTACTTTGACCCAGCCGCTGCTCTTACTATGGGGCAAACAGAAAAGTTTACTTCTGGAACAGCACAACAATATATGTCTCCTTATCAGCAAGCAGTCGTAGATGTAGAAAAGCGTGAGGCTATCCGTCAAGCCCAACCACAGATGCAAGAAATTGGTGCTGCCGCTACTAGAGCAGGGGGTTTTGGTGGTTCAAGACAAGCCATCCTTGAAGCCGAAGCCCAGCGCAATTTGCAGCAACGTCTTGGTGATATTCAAACTCGTGGTTCTCAATCTGCATATGAGACTGGTCTTCGTTCTTTTGAAGCACAAAAAGAACGTGAGAGGGCTGCTGCTTCTGGACTTGCTTCTCTTGGTCAAGCTGCACCTCGTCAAGCTTTAGCAGAACTTACTGCATTGTCTGGTATAGGTGAAGCACAACGCGGAATGACACAGGCGGGATATGATATTGGGTATGAGGAATTTCAAAAACAACAACAATATCCATATAATCTTCTTGGTCAGTATCAGTCTACTGTTTATGGTTATCCTTATCAATCATACCAACAGTTCCAACCACAATCAAAACCTTCTTCATCGCAAAATCTTGCAGGTATTTTAGGTGCAATTGGTAAAGTTGGTACAGGTTTTGGTTTCTTTAATAGTGGTGGTCGTCTTGCTTATCAGTCAAATGGTGGTTTGTCTGGTATGATTAAGCAAATGGCAACAGGTACTATGGTAGGTGAAGATGTGTCTCCCGCAGGACAAGCTAAAGCAGAACAAACAGAACTTGTAAATCTTCTTAAAGCAATGACTGGTTATCAGGAAGCTACTAAAAGTTATGGTACTATTGCTAAAGAAGCTATGGCACAACAACAAAAGTTAGCTGAAGAACAGAAAGCACAACTTGAAAAGTCTACGTCTCCTATTAATTATCTTTCTGATTTATTAATTGGCTATGCTGCTGCTGACCCTGAAGCAGGAATAGGCGCACAGCTTGCAGGCGCAGCTACATACGCGGACGAGCAAAAGAAAACTGTTCGTGATGAAATTACAAAAGTGCAGCAAGACCTTGCCGCTGGTAAAATTAGTCAGGCAGAAGCAGAACTTAAACTTGCACAATATGGTGTTGAAACAGCTTCTGATTTATATAACCTTTTTGGAACTGCTAAAAATTATTTACCGGACAGAAGTAATCTTTCTAGTTTTGGAAAAGATATTATGGGAGTTGCTGCAGAGTCAGAAGCTGGGGGTAGGCAGATTGCTCAAGCTGTTGAAGAAACAATGACAGAAGCACAAGATATTATTGATAATAATCCTTCAGCTTATAAAAATAAAGCTGACCAACAAGCATTAGCATATAAAATTTTAAGAAAGAAACTAATGCCAGACGATAAATCAGATGTGGATGATTCAACATCTAATGCAACAGGTAATCGTAGTATTGATGGAAAGACATCTGTAAAAGCAAAAGCAGATGAACTTTTAAAATAGGAATAATAAATGGCTTTATCTTCTCAATCTAAAACATTTGTAGATGCAAAAAAAGAACTTGAAAATAAAATTGCAGAAACTGGTTCTGCCGATGCTACAGATGTGTCTCGTATTGCTGATAAATATGGCATAACAGTAGAAGATTTTAAACAAGCTAACTCAGAATTAAAAAAAATGCAAGAAGCTGGTTTTGATACTACCAGTGGTGAGTATAGTATTGCAGATGCTCCGGGTAAATTTGTAGGAGAAGGTGTTGGTCTTTTAGTAGAAGGTGTTGGTAGATTAGGTAAAACTTTTTTACCAGACCCAGCATTAAATATAATATCAAAAACAGCAAACGCAGTAGGTGAATACATTCCAGATTCTGTAAAGAAAGCTGCTCAAGCTACTCTTGACCCATATCATGGTGAAGGTTTAATGGCAGATATACAAGAATCAAGCGCACAAATTGCTGCTACATTATTACCTTTTGGAAGAGTAACACAATTAGGTAAATCTGTTGCTTCTACTGGAATTGGTTCTAATATTCTTGCAAGAACTTATGCAAGGTTGGGAACAAAAGGAAAGATGCTTGCTAAAGGAGGAGCATATGGTGCAGCTTTTGCTACAGTGGATACTCTTATTTCAGACCCAAGAGAAAGCATTGTTGATATAATTAATGCATCTATATTTGAAAACCCTCAAGCAATTGAAGCTTTAGAAAAGCTAAGTGAAAATCCTGATGACCCTACAGCTACAGATTATTTAAATTCTTTTATTGAAAATCTAGCATTAGAAAGTACCGTAGGAGGTTTAGGTTATCTTGGTGGTTCTCTTATTAAAAGAATCGTTGATGCTTATAAAGCTAATAAGTTTGCTAAAACTAAACAATTTATTACTAAGCTTAGGGAAAAAACTAAACAAAATTTTTCTTCACGTATGGGTACAGAAGATGTTACTCTTGCTGATTTAATTAAAAGAGATACAGCCGCAGAAACTGCTATCATAAAAGCAGACGGTTATGCAAAAGATTTAGAAAAATCAATTAAAGATAATCTTTTAAATGTTATTGAACAAAATCCAAACTATCCTAGTGAAGTTATTGATAAAGCTTTAAAGGGTGACATGGTGGCTATGGAACGTCTTATTGCAGACTCTCCAGAAGTTGCTGGTATTGTTACATCTATGAGAAAAGAAATAACCGACTTGTCTACTAAGTTTAGAGATAAAGCAGCAAAGGGAAAGCTATATGCTACAATAGATAATAATTTGGGTGTTTATATGAATAGGTCATATGACATTTTTGACAATCCAAAATATATGAAAGAGATTCAAAAACGTGTAGCTGCTAGGGGGCAGGGTGAAAATGTAGCTGATGATGTTGTAAATAATGCAGCACAGTATATAGCAAGACAAAAAAGAGTGGCTATTGATGACCCTATTGTACAAGATACACTAGAAAAATTAGTTAAAACACAAGACAAAGATGCTTTTGCTGATTTTATAGAAAGTATTTCTGCCAAAAATAAATTAAAATCTTCTAGCAAACCTCTTATGAATAAGAAAAATATTGATGTTAGTATTAGAGATTTGTGGGGAGAAGTAAAAGACCCTACAAAAAACTTTGTGAAAACTTACGAAAAACTTTCTTTACTTAATTCTGAAAATGATTTTCTTGAGGGTTTAGCTGATAGGCTTACTATTAAATTTAATAATAAAGTTGCAGATATTAAAGCAGCTAATCCATCTTTGTCTGATATGGAAGCTACAAAATTAGCACAAGAAGGATTGCAAGATGTTGGTAAAGCTGCTGGTGATAGACTATCACAAGTAATGGGAAGAAAAGTATTGGCAGCTAATCAAGTATCTAATCCATTACAAGGAATATATGCAACAGAATCTTATGCTAAAGCAATTAAAAATGGTCTTGATTTAAATTTTAATGTACCAGATGGTTTAGCTGGCATGGCTATAAAAGGATACTTAGGTGCTAAAGCTGGAACACAAGCATTAAAAACTGTATACAATCCAAGTACTCATGGCAGAAACGTAATGGGTAACGTAGCTATGTTAATTGCAAATGGTATTGCTCCTGATAAAAAATCTATTGGTACTGCTATGAAAACAACTGGTATCAAATTACTTGGAAAAAATAATAGAGAACTAGCTAAACAATATGCTAGATATACAGAACTTGGAATTACAAATTCAGGAATTGGTTTGTCTACTGTTCGTGCTAATTTAAATAATGTTTTAAAAGACCCAGATAAATGGTTAGATAAAACAATAGCAGGTAAAGCAATAAAAAAGACTGCTGATTTGTATCAAGCTGAAGATGACTTTTTTAAAATTATACATTTTGAAAAAACAAAAAAATATTTATCAGAAACATATCCTTCTGCAGATATAAAACAGATAGAAGAAATGGCTGCTCAAAGAACAAGAGATATGATGCCAAATTACCGTCTTGTTCCTAAAGCTGTTAAAGCTATGCGCATGGCTCCTGTCGGTGATTTTATTTCTTTTCCTGCAGAAATGATTAGAACAACAACGAATCTTGCTAAGTATACTGTTAAAGATTTATCTGATTCTGCAGTAACTCAGTTTTATAGAACAGACCCAAGCGGTCAGTTTGTAAATTCTTCTCCGCTTTTTAAAGCTGCTGCTTTAAGATTGGGAGGAATGACAGCTATCGGGGCAGGTATAGGTTCTATTGCAGATGCAACAAGAAATATTTATGGTATATCAAAAGAAGAAGATGAAGCTATTAATTTTATAGGTGCGCCATATAATATTAATCAAGAACGTATATATCTAGGACCTATTGATATTGATAAGAACGGACATAAGGGTGTTAATTATATTAACATGGGACCTTTAGACCCATACTCATATATTAAATCAGCCGCAACTATAACACATGATATGTTATTAAGTGGTGAAACAATGTCAGATTATCAAATGGATAAATTAAAGGCAGGTTTGTTTGAACAAACTCTTTCTCCATTTGTTGCACCTTCTATGATTACAGAAGCTTTTGTTGATTTAACTACTGGTTATGATAGACCAACAACAGACGCTAATGTAAAGGATGGGTTATCTAAATTAGTTAATGTTTTAGACCCCGGAGTTATTAGATTTTTTAATAAAAGAGCAGACTATGAAAAAAGCGGTATGACTAAAAACTTATCTACCATTATTGAAGGTGATGTAGATTTCCCTGCTTTTTTAGGATTAAGAAGACAACGTGCTGACTTTACTGCAGGTGTTCCTTTTAATTTAAATTCAGCTTTAGGTAAAATTAAATACGCAGATAAAAGATATAATAAATTTATTCAGAATCCTAATGTGGATGACCCTGAAGAAATTATGTCTGAGTTTAAAGAAATTCAAAAAGGACGACTTGAAGGTTTTCAAGACTTAAAAGGTATGTTAGAATTATATAAGCAGCTTGGATATGATACAAGCAACATATTAAAGGATTATACTGTTGGTGAACAAAAAAGAAAAATGAACTCTGAAGAAGTAAAATATGTAGAAAGCGCACAACAAAATAAATTTATTCCAACATTACCAAAAGAAACATTAGGAACTTATTTAAATAAAACTCCTATACCTATGAATGAAATGATAAATCTTTATAAAAAATTAGATGGAAGTGAGATAGACTAATGGCTAAGAAAAAAACTAGGGACACTAAAGGACTAGCAGGAGTTATTGAGTATGGTATGTCTGCTGCCTCTGGTAAAGACATACGGTTAAACAAAAAAGTTAAACCAGCTAATCAAGGTGGTGGTCCTAACTATCTTGGTAAGGTAGAAACAGTTACTGTTCCTAAACAATGGTTGTCTTCTCCTGACCACGTAGTAGCTGAACTTGCATATATTACACCTGCAGAACAGAAGATACTTCTTGAAGCTAATCTTTATGGTTCTTTAAATGGTATACCTAATCGTGGACCGGGCGGCTTAATGTCTTTGCAAGGTGATATGGGTAGTGTTGGGGGTGGTAGTAGTAGTGGAAGTAGCGGTGGCAGCAGTAGCGGTGGTAATGATAATTCTGATGATGACAGAGATGATATTGAATCTGAAGCATATACCAGTGCTATGCTTGAAGAAGCCGGATATACTCCACAAGGTACATTAGCAGGTGAAGGTGAAACAGCGTCAGGTAGAATGAGTAGGCTTGGTCTTACTCCTGAACAATATTCTCTTATTCAAAGAGGATTAGCAATTAAAGACTTAGACCCATCTTCTAAAGAAGGATTTACTCTTTCACAAATAGAAAACTTAAATAAAAGAATAGGTAGAACTACAGATATTTTTGGTATAAATCAAAAAATTAAAGATGCAATTTTAAGTCAACAAGGAAGAAATGTTTATACTGATAAAGCTGGTAATATTGTAGGTGTAACACATGAACCAACAGATAAATTTGGTAGCACACTTGCCAATATATTAAATGCAATAGGATTAAAGCCCGGAGTATCACCAGATAATCTTTATAATGAACAGCTTGTTTATACTGGTGCTTCACAGTTTGACCCATTTGGTGTAGGTGGTGGCCGTGATGACGGTGGTGACGATAGAAAAACAAAGACAGAAGATGTAGTTGTATCTGTTACTGATGAAATTAAAACACCTGAAGATTACTATAGTAAAGGTGTAGGTACTGCTACTAAATATAATCTATATGACCCGACACAAATTGACCCTTATCTTGCTTCATTGTATGGTATAACACCTAGTCCTATTGGGGCTACTTATGACGCAGCCTCACGGTCATATTCAATACCAAGTAAAAAAAGTAAAAAACAACGCAGACGTTTACGTGGTTTAGATATTTTTAAACCAGTGAGTTCATAATATGGCTGCAGAAAAAATACTTGAATGGAAAATATTACCAAGATTTATGATGCTCGTAATGACACTTATGAGTTGGCGTGTAGTAGAGTAGTTTATGTCCTTACCAGAACCCAGTGCAGCACAGGCTGGTTTAGTATCTGTGGTAACTGGCGCAATGACAGGGGCTTTTGCCGTATGGATGAACCACGAAGGTAAAAATCCCGGTATATCTAACCACAGAATTACAGAATCAAGGACCACAAAATGAAGTACAACCGTTCACACTTTCTTGATAAGCTGATAGACCATGAAGGTGTGGTCTTAACTGTTTATAAAGATAGTCTGGGTATTGATACCATTGGTATTGGAAGGAACCTAAAGGACCGTGGTATCAGTCGTGAGGAGCTAGACTACCTTGACATTCCGAATATGGAGGTGGTCTATGAGCATGGAATATCTGAAGCGGATGCAAGGTATCTAGCCCTCAATGACATTGCCATTGTAGAAAATGAACTGTGTCGTGTACATAATTGTGTAGAAAATTTAGACAGTGTTAGACAATTAGTGTTAATGGATATGGCATTTAATATGGGTGTACCTAGACTGTGTAAGTTTGTAAAAATGTGGAATGCTATACATGAAGAAAAGTGGGAAGCCGCATCAAGGGAGATGCTAGATTCCAAATGGGCTAGGCAGGTAGGACGCAGAGCCAAAATTTTGTCAGACGCTATGGCGAGTGGAGAGTTTTAATGTTGCCTTATAATGAGGAAGAATGGGAGTGGTTAAATGGGTACGCCTAGTTCAATGACACGCACTGGTAAGCATGAGCCTTGGGAACTGCAGGTTTCTAGGGAACAGATAGCTTTCCACAAATCAATATATAAGTTTGGGTACAATCCTGATGTAAACGGAACAGAAGAAACTATTTGGTCACAAGGTGGTATCTATTCCTACCCTACTACTGCGGCTCAGTTATATGTAAGTTCTAGCAGTGGTGATGATACAAATGGTGGAACAGGTGCTAACTCTGTAAAGATTATTGGTCTTGATGCTGACTATAATGAAGTAGAAGAAGACATTACTCTTACAGGACAGACACAAAAGATTACACAGACATCTTGGATTCGTGTGTACCGTATGTATATTACTCTTGCTGGTTCAGGTGGGGCAGCAGCGGGAACTATTTATCTTGCCAACACAGGAGCAACTGCAGGTGTGCCTACTGGTACTGTCTATGCTTCTATTCTTTTGGGAGCAGGACAAACAGAGATGGCTGTATATACAGTACCTGCAGGATATACTCTTTACTTAGATGATATTAACTTTACTACGGCTATTTCACTGGCAAACTCATACTGTCAGATTAGGTTTGTATTACGTGACTTTGGAACAAATGTATTTCGTGAACAAATTAGAATTGTATTACAGTCTAATACCTTTATTGATAAGTTTAATTATCCTTTAGCTATTCCAGAAAAAACTGATATTGAGGCTCGTGGTATTAGTGAAGGAAGTTCTAACAATCCTATATCTGCATCATGGCAGGGCTTATTAATTAAGAATGAAATACCTACAACATAATGTTTGCACAAATATTAAACGTAACAGGAGAGGCTTATGTTAAACCTTCTGATAGGACCCATTGCCGAATTAGCAGGTACTTGGCTAAAAGGTTCAGTAGAAACATCAAAGGCAAAGACAGATGCAAAGGTAGCCCAAGCCAAAGCTGAAGCTATTGTCATGCAGAAGAAGGCCACAGGTGAAATAGACTGGGACTTAAAGATGGCTGATGCTTCTGCGTCAAGTTGGAAAGACGAGTGGCTTACTATTATTTTTTCAGTGCCGCTTGTGCTTTCGTTTTGTGGTGAGTGGGGTAGACAAATAGTTGATGATGGGTTTGCTGCACTGTCTACTATGCCTGATTGGTATCAGTACACACTAGGTGTCATTGTCGCTGCCAGCTTCGGTGTCCGTAGTGCTAGTAAGTTCTTCAGTAAGAAGTAAAGTCTCATCTTCACTTTCTTCTTCATCTTCAAACTGTTCAGGAAACGCTTCGGCAAGAAGCTGGAACACCTTTTCAAAACCTAGTATCTGCATAGTTCCTATAATCTCTGCCTCAAGAGATTCAGGTGTGGCATCATTGTCTTCTGTATTATTACCACGAACACGAGACAATAACTCTAGGGCTTTCAGGGCTACTGCCCCATGACCAGCATTCCTTGCTTGCTCATACTGCTTTTCAATTTCAGAAATAACATCTACATCTGTACTAATTTCATTGGTTAGTTCTTCAATTCGTTCTTGTATCTTGTCATCTTGAAGAAGTCTATACCCCTGATTATGTGCAGATGCCTCACTATACCCGGCCGCAATAGCTGCTCTTGTAGCATTGCGATGCAGGATATAAGCTTGGCAAAATTTTTCTTGCTTTTCTTTAAGCTGCAGCATCTAATAACTCTGAATAGTATTTTTCTTTACCACGCTTTGACTGTTTCCATACCTCAGAGCAGAGTGTATTTTCACCATGGAATGTAATACCCATATCCATATTAGTATTATCAAATAACTTTTCACAGTCTTGTGCCATAGCAAGTAGTTCACCTGTAGTCCAAAATTTAGAACCATTAGTTTCTACCTGCATATATTTAGGTTTATTATTTTCTGTATCTGTAACTTCTTTTTTCATTTCTTCTGTTAAATTATCAACCGAACAATCAAATCCAAACAGTTCAAAGTTTCTAAATCCTAACGTATGAGCAATAGAAATTGTACGCATTGCTGCACAAGTACCACCAGTAATAAGGGTAGAACCTTCACTAATACCTGTAGACTTATCTACTACAATCTTATCCTTTACATTCATATCACGAATAGCATCTGAATAGGCTTGCCATCCTTTTATGTTAACACCTTTCTCAAGTAAGTATTTGGTAACAGATGGGTCAGTCATAGAAGCAACTAAGAATAGTGTTTCATTGTCTACCTTTTTAAATAAATCTTTTCGTACTACACCATGAGTACTAGTACCTGTAATAGGGCGAGGGTCTAAGATAATACAAGCGAAAGGTTTAATACCTGCCTTTAATAGCTTTGGATAACTATGCTTAACACAAAATACTTTTCCTTTTGTTTCCTTGATACGCTTCTTTAATAGTTTGAAGTCAGTGCTAGAACCTCCCGACACAATAAAGGCAGTTTCATTATTAATTTTACTTGTCTTAATCCAATCAAAATCTTTGATAAGTTTTTTGTTAGCTAAAACATTATCAATAATCTCTTGTTTTGGTCTTGAATCTTTAGGCGTAACAACAATAGGTACTCTAGTAAGTTCTTCTGGTAAAGCCTTAATACCTTTTTTATTTGCTACAAAAGTAAGATGAGTAATACCACCACCTAATACAGGGTCACTAGAAGGCAAGACAACTTTACCATATGCAGTTAACTCTTTCATTAGTTTATTAACACCAAGATTATCTTTGTGAGGTAGCTTTCCTGCTTTATCTTTAGTAAAGTAATCATCGAATACAAGAATAGGAATATGCTTTAGGTTTTCATAATCTTGCTTAACAGTTTCATATGAATGACCACCATCAATGTAAGCAAAGTCAGCATCTTTAATTGCTTTACAAGCAGGCACAGTTACCTTACTGTCTCCCTTATGTAATTCAAAAGTAAATGTTTTATTGCTTTGCTCTTTAATCTTAGCAGCAAACTCTTCTAGCCTAGCAGACACAGCTTCAACTGTGTTATGTGGCTTACTATTCATTTCATACTTATCTAGTTCAGCCGTAGCTTCTTCAAATAAATCAAAGCCAATATAATGTACATGGTCATGTGTCTGTAACGCAGCCACCGCCATTTGAATAGCACGACCTCCATTCCAAGTACCTGTTTCTACAATGGTCTTTGGTTGATAGAAGTTTACAATCTTAATAAGCTGCTTATAACGACCAGCGTTTACATCCGGTGCTACTTTTGTATTGCTAAGATTTTTCTTTAGGTTGCCTTTAAAATGAGTAAAGTATTCAGACAAGGGAGACTGTTCAAAAGCCGACAACCCTTTGACATTAGGCGACAGATTATGTACTACCATTCCATGTGCTTTATAAATATTAAGTAATCTTTCAAAGATAAAACCATCGTGCCATTCACGATAAGCAATTACCTCACCAATAGTGTAAGCACCTCTAAGGTCAGCAAGGAGACTACAAGTATTATGACAGTCCAAATTAAAGCCCATGAAACTTGTTTCGCTGTAGTCAACATCTATTCTTCCTAAATGAACAAGGTCTGATTTGTTAGGTAACCATTTTTTAACTTGAGTAATATCAAGTCTTTTAGTAGCTACTGTATCTGCATCAATCCAAATAAGCCAATTATTTTCAGGCGGCTCTACACCTGCTGTTATAAACTTTTCTTCTTGCTCTATCATTTCAAAAGCAAGGTCAGTCATTGCATAAACTTTATGACACCATTTGATTGCGTCTAGTCGCCAGTTGTATTCTATCTTTCCACCATGCGTACCATCATATTGTTTCATACGCTCACGGTATTCAAGCATTTCTTCTATATCATTTAGATTACGGTAGCTAATAGTATCACAAACAGGATGAGGTACATCTCCAATATCGAAATCATGGTAGTACGCAATGAGTTTAAACTGACTAGGATTCCACTTTTCTTTAATGCTTTCAAGCATATGTTTAGCATAGCTTTCATATCCTTCCTTACTAAAAGATGTTACAAATGTATACATTAACCTACCTCTCCTAATGCTTCCTTAAATATAATATCATTTTTTAATTGTTTCCATTCTGCAGCATACTCCGCATCAGATGTACGCTTTGGTTCCCACTCTGGTTCAAACCAGGGACCACCTGTAGTAAAGTGTACATTCTTAGGTTCTATAATATCAGAAGACCAGCCATCAAGCCAGTTCCATTCTTCGTTAATAGAACCAATCTCATCGTCATCTAGCCATTGAAAACCATGCAGCCACCCGCCTGTCTTTAAGTTAACATCATCAACTGTAAGATTAAGGTTTGATTTATGTGAACAATTCCACAACACAAAGCTTGACCAATTCTTCCTGTTATAATTCTGCTGTGCTTGTCCATCCATCTTAATAGTAGAGGTTGGATTATAGTTATGATGTACACACTGAACAGCATACTGTGTATTCTTTGTATACTCCTCAAAGAACTCTTCAATGTTTGTACGCAAGAACATATCGGCATCCATAAACAAAGCCCATCCGCTATACTGGTTAAGCGCAGGAACTAAGAAGCGAGTAAATGTAAAGTCTGTACTAAAAGGACGACAATCAAACTCATCGACACGAGATATCTTCTGTCCTCCATCAAGGTCAAGGCGCACTGTACGGCGATATAATCCTGCTCTTCTTAGGGATGTCTGAACAAGGGGAATGATGTCATACTTATTTGTATATTTAAGAATAGACTCTCGCAGAACTTCATATGCTAAGTTCTCACGGCTATCATATCCTATATAAATAACAGGATTTTTTTTATTAAGCATGATACAAACTCCTTTTATAGCTAAGGTATTCTGTATTGTAATTTATTTTTTATTATAAGTCAAGCATTATTGTTCATAGCTTTCAATCTTTTTACGCAAAGAACGCATATCAAAGTACAGTAAAGTTTGCATAGCCCATATAGCTGTTAATAGTAGTATAGTATTATCCATCTTTTTCTTTCTCCTTTTCCTTTAGTTTCTGCCACTCCTCATAACTTGGATGGCTGCGGGGTGGATTGTATTGAACCCAACCATCACCCCGCTTCCACACTAACTTTGGATTAGGCTGCTGCGATGTCAACTATTTCACAGACACCCGCTGTACAGGCTAACTCACGTCCACCTGATGTTGTGTCTTCCTTTTCAAACTCTTGCAGCTTAGACCAGTCCACACTCTTAGGCATTTTCTGAACCCATTCTTTATACTGAGCCTCATCAATGTCCTGATAAGGTGCTTGCTGATATGTATGCTCACTGAATGGTAGGAAGCTGATACCACTGACCTCATCAAAGTGTTCGTATACCCAAGCACCAACTGCCATCCACTCATTCTCTTTGACTGAGATGGTAACAGAGGGTTTGTGTTCACACCAATGACGCTGGTATGTAAGCCACAACTCTAGCTGCTCAATAGCGGTCATAGTTGTACGTGTCACAGCATTCTTGGGTGACTTCATCGGGAAACTAAACACAGTAGTGCTATCAGGTTTCATTACGTCAGGCTCTGCAGGGATACCCTGTGAGATTAAGAACTGTGTCAGTGGGTCTTTGTTATCACCACGCACTGTACGAATATAGTATGGATTGTGACGTGCATGAATACCACTAGCTGCATCAGTAAGCTGAGATACAGTACCACTAGGTTTTACACAGGTAACCGCTGTAGACTG